>Ga0163223_100168_pt1 | contig 22819 bp, 19 predicted proteins | sample MSEWel2016_02_17_2_FD_113147 | JGI IMG/M metagenome (GOLD analysis project Ga0163223, IMG submission 113147) | Subsurface microbial communities from deep shales in West Virginia, USA - MSEEL Well Study Marcellus 5H_2016_02_17 ...
CGTGTTAATACCACAGATATTATTCGGATTGGCAAGGCATCTAAAAAGGTCAAGTTAATGCGCTTATGTAATAATGATTTTTTTGAAATTTTACGAAGAAAGTTATCGTAAATCAATAATCTATATGAAGGTGGTCCTATGAAAATAAAACGGCAAACAAAGATTTTACAATTAATTAGTGAACGAGTGATTGAGACGCAAGATGAACTTGCGGACTTATTGCATCAAGATGGGTTTGAAGTGACACAAGCAACAATATCTCGTGATATTCGCGATTTGAAGCTGACGAAGGTTTCTTTGCCGGATGGTCGTCAAAAATACGTCGTACTTCAAGAAAAAACAATGAATCTCAATGAAAAGTATATTCGTGTTTTACAAGATGGTTATATTAGTATGGATCGTGCAATGAATATGATTGTTGTACAAACGTTAACCGGAATGGCAATGGCAGTTGCTGCAGCTATTGACGCCTTAGATTTTGATGAGATTGTAGGGTCTATAGCGGGTGATGATACTATATTTTGTGCCGTAAGAACAGAAGAAGATTGCATTTCTATTATGGAGAAACTGAATCGAATTATACACAGTGCATAAGGAGGATATATGCTGGCATACCTTCATGTTAAAAACATTGCATTAATCGAAGAACTAGATATTGACTTCAATGAAGGCTTAAACATCTTAACCGGAGAGACCGGTGCAGGAAAATCAATTATACTTGGCTCAATTCATTATGTTCTAGGGGCTAAGATCAAAAAAGATTTTATTCGGACGGGTGCAAAGGAAGCGTTTGTTGAATGTGTATTTGACATTCGGCGATTAGGTCCTGAAAAACAAGAGATTCATCGTATTCTAAAAGAAAACGGTGTCGCCGATGATGATGAATCTATTATTATGAATCGAAAAACAGCTCAAAACGGACGGAGTGTATTTCGTGTCAACGGAGAAGTTGTTCGTCAAGAAGTCATTCGACGTCTCGCAGCATATCTCATTGATATACATTCACAACATGAACATCAATCACTTTTAAGTTCGAAAAAACAATTACAAATGTTAGACCGTTATATTGGTGAAGAACTATTAAGCATTCAAGGTCAATTTAGTGATGCTTATAAATTGCATCGTCACTTATTGGATTCCATTAATGAGGATTTATATGACGATGAAAAACGTCGTCGAGAAATAGCCTTTTTAGAATTTGAAATTGATGAAATTGTAAAGGCTGAACTGACATTAGGAGAAGATGAGGAAAATCAAAAAATCTTTGATCGTTTATCTCATCGTAATAAGATTATTACGGTTTTATCCAATATGGAAGGTACGTTTTATGACCAACCGGATTTTTCCTCAATTGTTTCAAAGTATATTGGTGAGTTGAATCGTGTGTTAGCCTATGATGAAGAACTGTCTAATTTTATAGAGAGTCTTGTGCAGGTAGAAGATATCCTTAATATTATACATCATGACCTGTCAAACTATCTAGATGACGAAGAATCCTATGAAGAAGAACTGCATAATGCTGAGGAACGTTTAAACACGATCAATAGTCTTAAACTTAAGTATGGGGATACGATTGAAGATATTCTGACATACAAGAATAAAAAAGAAGAAGAATTGGCACGTCTTGTGCACTTCGAAGAAAACCTTCTTAAAACAAAAAAACGATTAAAAGAGCTGGAAGAGGAGATGAAAATATTTGCAGGGAAATTAACAGCAATCCGTAAAAAAGGAGCTTTAAAGCTTGGTGCAAACATAACAAAGGCTTTAAAAGCTCTAAATTTGGAGCATGCTGAATTTGGTATATCTGTTGAAGCCTTAGATAACTACACACCTTCAGGTAGAGATCATATTGTCTTTATGATTTCAACCAATAAAGGAGAGCAGAAAAAACCTTTATCCGATGTTGCTTCCGGTGGTGAATTAAGCCGTGTTATGCTTGCAATCAAATCCATATTATCAAGCGTTGACGGTGTTGATACCTTGGTGTTTGATGAGATTGACTCAGGTATTAGTGGTATTACAGCACAAAAAGTAGCTGAACGCATGAAGACCCTTTCTAAAGAGCGTCAACTTATCTGTATTACACACCTTCCGCAAATTGCAGCCATGTCAGATTGCCATTTTCTTATTCATAAAGAAACGATGAGCGATTTTACGGTGACTATGATGAAAGAGCTTAATCATGAAGAAAGTGTACAGGAATTGGCGCGTATGTTAAGTGGTGCAAAAACGACAGAGATAACTGTCGCAAATGCAATCGAAATGAAAGCACATGCTACAAAAATGTGATTTCAGTAACATGTGCTTCGAATAATCTTGGATCGTCTTTATTCCACGAGAGTTAAAGCGGAAATATCCGGATCAATAAAAAGTGAATAATTCGTATGATAGATGACATAACCTGGCGGGCTTCCGGCAGGTTTTTTTAAATGTTTTTTTTGTGTATAGTCGACGGTAACCTTTGTGCTTAGGCGTGCCTTACTATAATAAGCGGCTAAAGCAGCAGCCTCTTCAAATGCTCGATCCGGTAATTCATCTCCTTCACATTTTACAATAACATGGGAACCAGGAACTTCTTTCGTATGGAACCACCAATCTGAACCATTGGCAAACTTCATGGATAATTCTTCGTTTTGATAGTTGTTTTTTCCAACATACATGTGAAAACCATCGCTAGAAAGATAATGATAGGGCTTACTTTTGGAACGTTTACGCTTACTATGGCGAAATTTAATATAGCCTGTTGACATTAACTCATGTCGAATTTCTTCAATATCATCTTCATGAAGGATAGAGTCCAATGTATATTTTACGGACTCTAAATACTTGAGTTCATCCCGTGTATTTTTCACTTGCTTGGTAACCGCTTCTTTTGTTCGCTTTTTCTTAGCGTATTTATCAAAAGCTTTGTTGGCATTTTGAATAGCTGTTTTTGTCGGGTCAAGATGTATGGTTACCATTTTATTTGTATAATAGTTAAATAAATCAATCTCTTTAATCCCCGGCTTAATTTGGTATTGATTGGCGAGAATCAGTTCACCTTTTATTTTAAAGGTATCCATATTTTTGGTGTCTTCAAGTTGACGTTCTTGGATATCTAACTTCTTATAACAACGTTCTAGGGAAACTTGAACAATACGACGTAAATCTTGAGTTTTTTGTTTCATTCTTACTTGGACAGAACGTGCTTCATAAAAATAATTAATCAGTTCACTAATAGAATCAAAAGCTTCTAATTGATGCCCAGGTAAAGTGTCGGTGAGTAGGAGCGAATGATAATCAGATATTTCGCCATTTTCTAAGCGAATTAGTACCGGTTGATCATCATGATCCAAAAGTCGTTGCTGAAGAATTTTTAATTGTTGATAAATCAAAATGAATTCTTCATTTGTCATTCCTTCAATATGGCCATTGCCATCAACATCGGCAGCTAAACATATATTATTTGCAATAAAAGGACTTAAACCCGTAAAAGCTTGATATAAGGCCTTATACAGGTCTGTTCTTTGATTCTTTAAAAGCGTCAACACGTCATCTTCTGAAGGTAAGTCCAAAATATTTTTCTTATCTTGATCCGGTGGGGTCGTGTAAGTCTGTCCCGGAAAGACTTGACGTACACGACTAGTATTTGCACCAATCCGCTTTATACTATCAAGAACCAGGTTGTTTTGGTCACAAAGAATAATATTACTATGTTTTCCCATAACTTCAATAATCAAGTTATAAGTGCAAAGATCACCTAATTCATTCAATTGTTCTAGAGAGATTTTTACAATTCGCTCTAAACCGAGTTGTGTAATGCCAATAATACGTGCATTACCTATATATTTTCTTAATAGCATACAATATGAGGGTGGTGAAGCCGGATTTAACTTATTCTCGTAAGTTAAATGCACCCTTGGCATGGACGCAGAAGCCGTCATTAATAAACGCTGTTTTTTTCCTCCGGCGCGAATATGTATAATTAATTCATCCTTTTCAGGTTGTGTGATTTTATCGACGCGACCACCTGTCAGTGTGGTATTTAACTCATGAACTATACTACTTAAAACAATTCCGTCAATCATAGTGTTCTCCTCTCTTTATGTAAGATAAAGTATAGCATTTTCGCACTTTAAACGCAATCCTGTAATGAATTCGATAGATTTCTATTGATTTTGCAAGAAAAAAAGTGTATAATTGCAAATATGATTTAGCACATTAAAATTATATAATATTAAAGTTACGAAGGGTGGACAAGAAAATGAAGAAATTATTTGCATTATTATTAGTATTAACAATGACGATGTCACTTTTAGCAGGTTGTGGCCAAGAGGCAACAAATGAAGACGCTACAACGAATGAAGACACAACAACAAGTGAAGATACATCGACAAGTAGCGACGCTACAGAGGGTTCGATTAAGTTAGGTATGTTAACACCGACAAGTGGTGACTTAGCAATGTATGGACAAGCTGTTTTAAATGCAGCTGAACTTGCAATCGCAGAAATTAATACTGCAGGTGGTGTCAACGGAAGACAATTAGAATTAACCTATTATGACAATGAAGGTGATGCAACAAAATCAATCAATCTTTTCAATCGTTTGGCTGATCAAGATAACATTGATGCCCTCGTTGGCCCGGTTATTAGTGGAACATCGCTTGTTGTTGCTCCGGAAGCAGATCGAAGAGGAATTCCTATGGTAACACCAACGGCAACAAATGCTGAAGTTACTGTTGGAATGGAATATGTATACCGTGTATGTTTTACAGATCCATATCAAGGCGCTATGGGTGCAAAGTTTGCTTCTGAAAATTTAGGTGCTGAAACAGCAATTATCTTTACAAATGTAAGCAGTGACTATTCAATCGGTCTTGCAGAATCTTTTACAGAAGCTTTCCCAGGTGAAATATTAGCCAATGAAAGTTATACAAATGAAGATAACGACTTCAAAGCGATTATCTCTAAAATTGCAAGTTTGGATGCAGACATTATCTACATTCCGGATTATTATAACATTGCTGGACTAATTGCAAAACAATTAAAAGAAGCAGGTGTTGAAGCAACACTCGTTGGCGTTGATGGATGGGATGGAATTCAAGTCGATTATGCAGCTGATGCAGAAGGCGGATTCTTTACAAACCATTATTCAACATCAGATGAAGCAGAGGTTGTTCAAAAATTTGTGACAACATATGAAGAAGAATATGGAGAAGTTCCAAATGCTCTTGCTGCCTTAGGATATGATGCAGTTAAAGTTGTTGCAGCTGCAATGGAAAGAGCTGGTTCAACAGATAAAGATGCGGTTCGTGATGAGATTAAAAACACGGATCAAGATGCAGTAACAGGCCATATAAAATTTGATGAGAATGGAGATATTTCTAAGGAAGTTTCAATCATTACAGTTAAAGATGGTCAGTTATTACTTGAAACAAAAGTTTCAAACTAATTTCTTGAATGAACGCATTCTAATATAGCTAACAAAAAGGGGTCTAGCCCCTTTTTGTTATGTTAAAACTTGCTTTATCATAGTAATGCGTTATTAAAATAAAAGCATTGCATATGATAATATATCGTTTGTTCTGGACGATTGTTTTACATCAAAACAAAAGATATCTTATCATATGGAAAATAAACGAGGAGGTTACTTATGACACAATTTTTGAATCAAATAATTAATAGTCTTAATGTTGGAAGTATTTATGCTTTGATTGCATTAGGATATACCATGGTTTATGGAATTGTAAGATTGATTAATTTTGCCCATGGTGAGATTCTAATGATTGGAGCGTTTGTGGGGTATTTTTTAGCCACGACATTTTCCATGTCATTGATTCCATTGTTATTGCTTTCAATGATCGCCTGTGCATTAATTGGTATGGCTATTGACCGCATTGCATATAAGCCTTTACGCACGGCCCCGAGAATATCCGCATTAATTACAGCGCTAGGTATGAGTATGTTTTTATCAAATTTATTTAAGTATATCTTTGGGGCATCCGATAAAATCATGCCTCCGGTTAAATTAATCGGAAATATTGATTTACCCAATATAACTATTTTAACGATGACAATAACCGTCATTTGCATGATTGCATTAGAATATACGGTTAAAAAAACCAAGGCCGGTCAAGCAATGCGTGCGGTTTCGGAAGACCGTGATGCAGCACAATTGATGGGAATTAATGTTGACCGGACAATTTCATTAACTTTTGCCATTGGTTCAGCTCTTGGTGCGGTTGGTGGCGTTTTGTATGCTTTAAATTATGGAAATCTTGAGCCATATATGGGCGTTATGCCTGGCTTAAAAGCCTTTGTTGCTGCTGTACTGGGAGGTATCGGTATTATTCCGGGGGCCATGGTTGGTGGTTTTCTTATTGGAGCCATTGAGACATTTGTAAAAGGATACATTAGTTCCAGTTGGGCCAATGTATTTGTGTTTGGCGTGCTTATCATTGTTTTATTAGTAAAGCCAACAGGTTTATTTGGCAAAAATGTAAAAGAGAAAGTGTAGGTGATAGAATATGAAAAGTTTGTTTAAAAAATACGGAGTGAATGTAATTGCTGTCGTCATTTCATATTTTATCCTTTTCTTTGTGATGAAAATGAATTTGATTAATAGCTATTTTGAAGGCGTAATGATTTTTGCAATGATTAATATTATTGTGGCCATCGGTTTAAATATAGCAACTGGATTTTTAGGAGAATTAGCCTTAGGACATGCAGGATTTATGGCGGTCGGTGCATATTCAGCTGCTTTATTTGTAAGAGCCGTTGAATTACCGGATACAATCGCACTGATTAGTGGGATTGTGATTGGTGGTTTAATTGCTGGAGTGTTCGGTCTTATTATCGGTATTCCTGCCCTAAGACTGCGAGGAGATTATTTAGCTATTGTAACCCTTGGTTTTGGTGAAATGATTCGATATACAATTATTAATCTACGAACAATAACAGGTGGCGCTTCAGGACTTCGCGGAATTCCTAAAATAACAACCTTAATGGATGTTTTTCTTGTATTAATTCTTGTGACAGCATTTTCCTTCTTGTTTATTCGTTCACGACATGGACGGGCTATCATAGCAATTCGTGAGAATGAGATTGCCGCTGAATCTATTGGAGTTCCAACGACGTTTTACAAAGTCTATGCATTCTTTGTTTCTTCTTTTATTGCAGGAGTTGGTGGAGCATGTTTTGGAATGTATCAACAGTATCTAACACCGGATAAATTCAAGTTCATGTTTTCCGTTGAACTTTTTATTATCGTCGTATTTGGTGGAATGGGATCTATTACAGGAACCATTGTTGCCGGTGTATTTTTAGCTATGTTGGCTGAATTTCTATATAGTTATGAAGAATTACGACTACTTATTTATGCAGTATTATTAATCTTACTTATGATTTTTAAATCAGACGGAATATTAGGCCGTTCAGAGTTTTCATTGGTTAAGACTCCGGCACGTATAAGAGCCCTCATTATTAAATTGAAAAAAAGATTTGGAAAAGGGGTGGCATAATGAGTCTATTACAAACAAAAAATATTGGAATCACATTTGGTGGTTTGCGAGCTGTAAGTAACTTTGATCTGATGATTGAAAAAGGAGAGCTCGTAGGACTGATTGGACCCAATGGTGCAGGTAAAACAACGATATTTAATATGCTAACCGGAGTTTATCAACCGACAGAAGGTGAAATATATATAGATGGACACCTTGTCAACGGGAAAAAGCCATATCAGATTGTGAAGTTAGGTTTAGGACGAACCTTCCAAAATATTCGCCTATTTTCAGATTTATCTGTTCTTGAGAATATAAAAATAGCTTTTCATAAAGATATGAATTATACAACTTTTGAAGGTATTTTTCGTCTTCCGAGATATTGGAAAGAAGAAGAAGAGATTCACACAAAAGCATTAGAACTTCTTAAGCTGTTTCATATGGAATCGGATGCACATAACCTTGCAAAAAACCTTCCCTACGGAAAACAACGAAAGCTTGAGATTTGTCGTGCATTAGCAACCGATCCCAAGTTATTGTTACTTGACGAACCTGCTGCCGGCATGAACCCTCAAGAAACAAAAGAATTAATGGAAACGATTCATTTTATTCGTGACAAATTTAATATTACGATTTTACTTATTGAACATGATATGAATCTTGTTATGGGAATCTGTGAACGGTTAGTTGTTATTGATTACGGTATGATTATTGCAAAAGGATCACCTGATGAAATAAAAAATAATCCGAAAGTCATCGAAGCTTATCTAGGCAGTTAGGAGGAAAAGTATGTTAACAGTTACAGATTTAGATGTTTTTTATGGGGCAATTCATGCGATAAAATCCATGGATTTTAAGGTCAACAAAGGCGAAATTGTTAGTTTGATTGGAGCCAATGGTGCCGGAAAAACAACAACATTACACGCAATAAGTGGTTTGATTAAACCTAAAACAGGTTCAATCAAACTTCATGATGAAGAATTAACGACCCTTGCTGCGGATCAAATTGTTTACAAAGGTTTGGCCCAAGTACCGGAAGGACGACGCGTTTTTTCCCAAATGACCGTATATGAAAATCTTATTATGGGTGCTTTTTCACGTACCGATAAAGCAGAAATCGAAGAAAATATTGAAAAAATGTATCTTCGTTTCCCACGATTAAAAGAGCGCCGCAAACAAATGGCGGGAACGATGAGTGGTGGAGAACAGCAAATGTTAGCCATAGCTCGAGCCTTAATGAGTAAGCCGGAGATTCTATTGATGGATGAGCCATCCATGGGATTAGCACCGATTTTGGTCGATGAGATATTCAGTATTATTGAGGAAACGAATTCTTTTGGCACAACGATTTTATTGGTTGAGCAAAATGCCCATAAAGCGTTGACAATATCAAATCGTGCCTATGTACTTGAAACAGGAAAAGTTATCATTGAAGGTAGTGCAAAAGAATTGTTAGATGATGATCGTGTTCGACAAGCCTATCTCGGATAAGCGATAGAATGTAGACGATAAAAAAGCAGGTACATTCCATATTATGGAATATATCTGCTTTTACTATGTTTTAAATGAATGTTTTACTCATTATGATCGATGCGTATAATTTCGTAGCCTTTTTCTTCAAGGGCATTGACAATAGGTGTAACATCTTGGGTATTCAAACGAATAATAATTTCTGTCATATTCGTTGAAGGGTTATTAAAGTTTGTCAAATGGGTAATGTTCACTCCATATTCACGTATAATTGAAGATATTTCCGCTAGCTTACCGGCTTCATCTTTTGAGTTGATGGTAATACGAGAGCCTGGATCCATAGCGCCTGTAATTTCGATAAAAGCCTCAATAATATCGGAACGTGAAATGATTCCAACAAGGGTTTGATTTTCATTAACAACCGGAATCATATTAATATCTTTTGCGTTCATAATCTTAGCGACTTCTTCAATTAACATATCTTCGGTACATGTAACAACCTCTTTTTCCATAATTGAGTCAACTCTTGTTTTGCCAAGGATATAGTTTAACTCATAGATACTGAGTGTTGTTGCTTTTGAAGGAGTGAATTCGCTTAACAAAGTTTCTGTGATTATGCCAACAAGTTTACCATTTTTAACAACCGGAAGTTGACTTACTCCGCGCTCGTGCATTGTTTGGAACGCAAGTGAAACGGACGCTTCCGGAAAAACTGAGATGATATCTGTAATCATTTTATTGCCTACATACATAATGATACCTCCAATCTATAGTCGGTTGACACCTGAACCATAATTAAAACTTATAGTATAATATTATAATAGCATAATTTTCACGAGATGACAATGAAAATGTCTTTCTGACAAAGACGTTTTTAAAAATGCATTGTCAAAAAAGTTGTAATCTAAAAGGGGCTATGGTATAGTAATTAAAGACAAAATTCGAGGTGAACAGATGGAGATAATCATACAAAAATTTGGCGGAACAAGTGTTGCAACTCAAGAAAATCGTCGACGTGTTGCGACTATTGTTAAAAATACTTTAAAAGAGAATAAGAAGGTCGTTGTCGTTGTTTCTGCTATGGGACGATTAGGTGAACCCTATGCTACAGATACCTTAATGTCATTAATAGGTCAGCATCGAGCTAAGGTTTCTCCAAAAGAGAAAGATCTTCTGATTAGTACGGGTGAGATTATTTCAACAGTTGTTATGTCCAATACCTTAAGAGAAGAAGGTATATCATCAATGGCAGTAACAGGTGGCGAAGCCGGTATTATTACAACTGATCGGTTTAACAATGCAGAGATTATTGGTATTGACCCTGAATATTTACATTCACTACTTGAGCAAAACATTGTTCCGGTGGTTGCTGGATTTCAAGGAAGAACTATTCATCATATCACAACAACCATCGGACGTGGCGGTTCGGATACAACAGCCTCCGTCATCGGAGAAGCCTTAAATGCGAAATGTGTTGAAATATATACAGATGTCAACGGAATCATGACAGCAGATCCAAAATACTGCAAGCACGCAAAGTCTATACAAACAATTAGTTATGATGAAGTTTTTCAAATGGCTGATTCAGGAGCAAAAGTTATTCATAAAGGCGCTGTAGAGGTTGCCAAACGTTCAAATATACCGTTAATTATAAAAAATACATTTTCGGATCATAATGGAACACAGATTACAGAGTATAGGACTTTAAATGACGCCTATGAACCCGAAAATAAAATCATTACAGGTATTGCCCATCGCGTTGATCGTATTCAGTTTATAATAAAAGGAGCATTTGACACAGATGCTTTTTATAATGCGCTTGCTGAGAAAAAAGTATCGATTGATATTATTAATATTTTTCCGGATCACAGTGTGTTTACAACTGAGTTAAGCAGTGAATTATTAGCCATTGATGTTATAAAGCAGTTTGACTTAGAATATAGTTTAATTCGAGGGTGTGCAAAAGTAACAGTTATAGGAGAACGGATGACAGGCGTTCCCGGAGTAATGGCGCGAATAATTCATGCACTCAAACAAGAAAATATTGAAATATTGCAAACAGCAGACTCATTAAGTACAATTGCTTGTTTGGTTTATGAAAAAGATATGGAAAAAGCAATTATGGCCTTACATCAGGCTTTTGATTTGTAATAAAGGGGAACGTATTATGGCTCGAACAACCAAAAAACAAAAACATCCCTCGACAACAACATCTTTAAGTATGGTTCAATATGAAATTGTTGTGATGGTGGTTTTAGCTTTTGCATTATTTATTATGGTAAGCATTTATCTTAATGGTGGTGGAATAATCGGTAATTTTTTTCGAGGATTCTTATTTGGACTTCTTGGTATAGGTGCATATATATTACCCATCGGTATCTTTGTAGCTTCTTTCATGAAAGCATTTAACAAAGGGAATAAACGGTTAAACATGATTTTACTGTTGTCATTTATTGCTATTGTTTTTGTTTCTGTAACCGCCCATGTAATATATGTAGAATTCCCGCAAATTTTCATTCGAATTAATGATTCGACCTCTGCATTTTTTCCATCTTTAGCCATTTATTTTAAGATGTCTTCAAGTCATCATGTTGCAGGTGGATTAATTGGGGGCTTAATTGGTGATTTCTTTTTGAAATTATTAGGAAAGATTGCAACCATGCTTGTGCTTATTGTTATTTTCTTATCGCTTTTTATTGGAATTACAGAAAAGTCCATTATTGTTATCCTGAAAAAATTATATAGCTGGCTGGTTAGTGCGCTAAAGCAATTGATTTTATTTATAAGTGGTCAATTGCAAAAAATATCCGAAAAACGCGCTGAGCATAAAAAGGCACAACGGTTAGAAGAATCAAATATTCCAAAAACAAATAAACGAAATATTGCCGACTTATTTAAATCAACCATTGAATCCGTCGAAGATATTCCCATTGATCCCGATGCAACCATTGAAGAACTTACGGCCAATGAAGCTGAAGTGACTCAAGATGTAGAAGTAGAACCTGTGGTAGAAACTGGAGTTAAGCCTGAGCCGGAAGCTAAAGCTGAAGTTGAAGTAGATAAGGTGAATATTGAGCAGGAAATTCTTTCGGAGATTAAAAAGACACCCAAAACGTATTTAAAACCTCCACTTGAGCTTTTAAAGGCAAATCCTTTATCCAAAAAGCAAAATAATACCTTGTTTTTACAAGAAAGTGCGACCAAGCTTGAAGATACACTGGCAAGTTTCGGTGTCAATGCCAAAGTTGTGGATGTGTCCGTTGGGCCTTCAGTAACACGCTATGAGCTTCAACCAAGCCAAGGTGTTAAAGTTAGTAAAATTGTTAACCTTGCTGATGATATTGCCTTAAACCTCGCAGCATCCGGAATCCGAATTGAAGCGCCGATTCCCGGAAAATCAGCCGTAGGTATAGAAGTTCCCAACAAAAATCAAGCTGCTGTATTCTTACGTGAAGTCATTGACTCCAAAGAATTTGATAAATTTCCGTCCCAGGTTGCATTTGCTTTGGGAAAAGATATTAGCGGAAAAGTTGTAATCACGGATATAGGACGCATGCCTCACTTGCTTATTGCCGGTGCGACAGGTTCAGGAAAATCCGTATGTGTGAACACTTTGATTACAAGTATTTTATATAAATCTTCACCGGAAGATGTGAAACTTCTGATGATTGACCCTAAAGTTGTTGAGTTATCTATTTATAATGGTATTCCGCATTTATTAATCCCGGTTGTGACAGATCCTAAAAAAGCTGCAGGCGCTTTGAATTGGGCTGTTCAAGAGATGCTTGAGAGATACAAATTATTTGCGGCAGCTAATGTTCGAGATATTAGTAGCTATAATAAGATGGTCCTTGAAAAAGAGGATATGAAGAAATTGCCTCAAATTGTTATTATCGTGGATGAACTTGCTGACTTAATGGTCGCTGCCGCCGGTGATGTTGAAGAAGCTATTTGCCGTTTGGCTCAAATGGCCCGCGCGGCAGGATTGCATTTGATTATAGCAACCCAGCGTCCGTCAGTTGATGTTATCACCGGTCTGATAAAAGCCAATATACCTTCTCGAATTGCCTTTAATGTATCTTCCGGAGTTGATTCCCGAACGATTATTGATATGAATGGCGCGGAAAAACTGCTTGGAAAAGGTGATATGCTTTTTTATCCGGTAGGTTATCAAAAACCTGTTCGTATTCAAGGGGCATTTATATCGGATAAAGAGGTTGAGAACATTGTAAGCTATTTGAAAAAACGTAAAAAAGAAGACTACGACGAAAAGATTATGAACCAATTAAATAAAGCGGTATCAGAAGAAACTAAAAACTCAGATGATTATGATGAAATTTTTGAAGATGCACTGGAATTATGTGTTAAAAAGCAAAAAGCATCTGCATCAATGATTCAACGAAGTTTTAGAGTGGGTTATAATCGTGCGGCCCGTATTTTGGATCAACTTCATGAAGCTGGTTATGTCGGTGATGATGAAGGCAGTAAACCGAGGAAAATGCTCTTGACGGAAGAAGAATTTGATGCTTTAAAAGCAAAAGCAAATAACCCTGAGGCAACAGATGTTGCTGAAGATACAAATAATGAGGAGGCCCTATGAAAACTGATATTCAAATTGCAAAAGAAGCAACACTTCAACCTATCACACACATAGCCAAAGGTCTAAATATTCAAGAAGATGAACTTGAGCTATACGGTAAGTATAAGGCGAAATTATCCGACGATTTGTGGACACGTGTTGAGAAAAATGAAAATGGTAAACTCGTTTTAGTGACAGCAATTAATCCAACACCGGCAGGTGAAGGAAAAACAACCATTACAGTAGGCATTGGTGAAGCCTTAGGTCAATTAGGCATTAAGAGTATGATTGCTTTACGTGAACCGTCATTAGGCCCATGTATGGGTGTAAAAGGAGGTGCAGCTGGCGGGGGCTATGCACAAGTTGTTCCAATGGAAGACATTAATCTTCATTTTACCGGAGATATTCATGCAGTGAGTATTGCCCACAACTTATTATCTGCCATGATAGATAACCATTTACAGCATGGGAATGTCTTAAATATCGATCCACGTCAAATTGTATGGAAACGTGTTGTTGATATGAATGATCGTGCCCTTCGCCATACCATGGTCGGTCTTGGTGGACGTCTTCAAGGTGTTCCTCGAGAAGATGGCTATATGATTAGTGTAGCCTCTGAAGTCATGGCAATATTATGCTTGTCTTCTGATTTAATGGATTTAAAGAAACGCTTAGGTCAAATTGTTATTGGATACACTTATGATAAAAAACCGATTACTGCCCATGATTTAAAAGCAGAAGGTGCTATGGCTGCATTATTAAAAGATGCTATAAAACCCAACCTTGTTCAAACATTAGAAAATACCCCATGTATAATGCATGGTGGACCTTTTGCAAATATTGCCCATGGATGCAATAGTTTACGTGCAACAAAATATGCCCTGAAACTTTCGGATGTTGTTGTTACAGAAGCCGGATTTGGAGCAGATCTTGGGGCTGAAAAATTCTTGGACATAAAATGTCGCAAAGGCGGTTTGAAACCTGACGCCATTGTTATTGTGGCAACAGTACGTGCCCTTAAGTATAACGGTGGTGTCGAGAAAAAAAATCTATCACAAGAAAATGTTGAAGCGCTGAAGCAAGGGATTGTCAATTTAGAGAAGCATATTGAGAATATGTCAAAATATAATGTCCCAGTTATTGTTACATTGAATGCCTTCGTTTCAGATACGGATGATGAAATACGTTTTGTTGAAAATCGTTGCAAAGAGCTTGGGGCAGAGTTTGCCGTCGCTAATGTATGGGAACATGGTGGAAAAGGCGGTATAGAATTAGCAAAAACCTTAATGCACACATTAGAAACTAAAAAAAGTGCATTCCAAGTTTTATATGAAGATAGCTTAAGTATTAAGGAGAAAATACAAAAAGTAACGCATGAAATATATGGTGCAACAAAAGTATCCTATGGTGCCGGAGTCAATCAAGCCATTCGAAAGATTGACGAGATGGGCTTATCGCATTTGCCCGTTTGTATTGCAAAAACACAGTATTCTTTATCAGATGATCCTAAAAAGTTGGGGCGACCGACAGATTTTGAGGTTCAAGTTCGTGAAGTGAATTTATCTGCCGGAGCTGAATTCGTGGTAATCATTACAGGTAATGTAATGACAATGCCCGGCCTGCCAAAAGTTCCTGCAGCAGAATCAATCGATGTTGATGAAGATGGAAATATTATTGGTTTGTTTTAGAAAGGAAATCCTATGAACCCCATGATTTTAGATGGAAAAGCAACATCAAAAAAGATAAAAGATGAATTAAAAGAAAAAGTGTCCATGTTAGCTCAAAAAGGAATTGTCCCTACACTAGCTGTCGTGATTGTAGGGGATGATCCTGCATCCCATGTGTATGTAAGGAATAAAAAACGGGCGTGTGAATATATCGGAATAAAATCCTTATCTTATGAACTGACGTCTCAAGCCAGTGAAGACGATGTATTAAGCCTTGTTGGAGAATTAAATAGCAATCCTGATGTCAATGGTATTCTTGTACAACTTCCATTACCTAGTCATATCTCTGAGGAGAAGGTTATTATGACCATTGACCCTAAAAAAGATGTGGATGGTTTTCACCCAATCAGTGTCGGAAATTTGAGCATCGGTAATCCTGGATTTGTTTCATGTACACCCTACGGAATTATTGAGTTACTCAAGCGTTATGATATCCCTATCTCAGGGAAGAAATGTGTTATTGTCGGTCGAAGTAATATTGTAGGAAAACCTATAGCTATGTTACTTCTCCGAGAACATGGAACTGTAACACTGTGTCATTCAAGAACAGCTGACCTAAAAAAAGAATGTCGAGAGGCGGATATTCTCATTGCAGCCATTGGCCGACCAAAGATGATTACCGATGAATATGTTAAAGAAGGTGTTGTGGTGGTTGATGTAGGTATCAATCGACTAGAAGATAATTCGCTATGTGGTGATGTGGATTATGAAAAAGTGGCTCCCTTAGCATCTTATATTACGCCGGTACCTGGTGGCGTCGGACCCATGACCATTGCCATGTTAATGACAAATGTTGTTGAAAGTGCTGAAGTTAAATAGCGGAGGAAAAAGTTTGGAAAAGAAAAATTTGATTTATTTTGAATCACTAGGATGTGATAAAAATCTCGTGGATTCAGAAGTTATGTTAGGCATGTTGAATCAAGAAGGTTTTATACTGACAATGAATGCCGAAGAGGCAGAAGCCATTATAATAAACACCTGCAGTTTTATTCATGATGCAAAAGAAGAAAGTATTAATACAATCATTGAATATGCCGGACTTAAAGAAGAGGGTCACCTTAAGGCATTAATTGTTGTTGGATGTTTAACCGAATTATATAAAGAAGAAGTCATGAAGGAGATTCCTGAAATTGATGCAATCTTAGGTGCGGCGAATTATGATCGTATTCTTGAAGCGGTGAATGAAGCATTAGCGGGACACAAATATATTCGTTTTGATTCTATTGACAATAATCCGGAAGTGTTCATTAATCGAACAACTGAGACAACCAAGCATTACGGATATCTAAAAATTGCAGAGGGTTGTGATAATAACTGTACATACTGTATTATTCCCAAATTACGTGGAAAATTCCGAAGTCGAAAGATGGAAAGTCTAATTGAAGAGGTCCATTTTCTAGTGGATCAAGGAAAAACAGAGATTATACTTGTTGCCCAAGATGTAGGGAAATATGGTAGGGATATCTATAATAAAAAAGCTTTGCCTGAATTGATTCAAAAGATTGCTGAAGTAGAAGGTGTTCATTGGATTCGCCTTTTATATGTATATCCGGAAGATGTGACAGAAGAACTTATTTCATTAATGAAAGAGGAGCCCAAGCTATTACATTATATTGACATGCCGTTACAGCATGTCGATGATACAATTTTAAAACGTATGGCGAGAAAAAGTCGTCAAGAATCTATACGAAGTCTTATTCTTCGTCTACGAGACCAAGTTCCGGATATTTGTATTCGAACTACATTTATTGTCGGATTTCCAGGTGAAACGGAAGAAGCTTTTCAAGAGCTCTATAGGTTTGTAGATGAAATGAAGCTAGATCGCGTTGGCGTTTTCACATATTCAAGAGAAGAAGGAACACCAGCTTACACTATGGATCATCAAATCGATGCCTCCCTTAGTATGAAACGTAAAGATCAAATCATGCTTTTGCAACAAAATATTTCGACAGAGAAAAACCGATCAATGATTGGAAGAACTATAGAAGTTATGGTTGACGGCTATGTTCCCGACGATGACATATATATCGGACGTTCCTATAAGGATACACCGGATGTAGACGGATATGTATTTCTAGAAAGTGACGAAACCCTTTTATCCGGAGATTATGTTACCGTGAAAATTGTACAAGCCAATGAATATGATTTGATTGGAGAGATTATATGAATTTAGCAAATAAATTAACCTTGTTACGTGTTGTTATGATCCCGTTTTTTTTACTGGTGCTATATCTTGGTCAGTCGGTTACTGCAAACTATCTTGCAGCAGGTATTTTCATAATTGCCTCATTAACAGACTTTCTAGATGGATATATCGCGCGAAGTCAAAATTTAGTAACAAACTTTGGCAAGTTTATGGATCCGTTAGCAGATAAATTACTTGTCACTGCGGCATTAATATATTTTGTTGAAGTCGGTCAATTATCTGCGATTATTGTCATAATAATTGTAAGTCGTGAATTTATTATTAGTGGATTTCGCTTAGTTGCAACCATGGACAATAAAGTGATTGCGGCAAGTATCTGGGGGAAGATCAAAACATTTACGACAATGATTATGATTATTGTTCTATTATTTAATTTTGAAGGTAAAGTGATTAACATCGTAGAAATAGGCTTGGTATTTTTTGCGACGCTTTTTACAATCCTTTCAGCATTCGATTACATTGTAAAGAACATTAGTATATTTCATGAATAAGGAGAATGTACATGCTAGGAGAAATTATTGCAGTCGGTGAAGAAGTATTATCAGGAGATGTCATCAATTCAAATGCGGCTTATATAAGCAGTCAGCTTTCAGAGATTGGTGTTTTTTGCCGATTTCACACAGTTGTCGGTGATATTGAAGAAGATATTATTGAACAGTTAGATCAAGCTTGTCAACGAAGCAAGTGCATTGTCTTATGTGGTGGATTAGGTCCGACAAAAGATGATTTGACAAAAGAGGCCGTAGCACGTTACTTAAAGAAACCTTTATATGAAGATTTAGAAATGCGCGCTCAGATTGATTCCTGGTTTAAGGGTAGACATCAAGCGCCTACAGAAAATAATTATAAACAAGCACTAATGATTGAAGGCGGAGAACCCTTAAAAAATGGAAACGGTACAGCGCCAGGGGTTTATTATAATCACCAAGGTATTCATATATTTTTGTTGCCCGGACCTCAAGGTGAATTAAAACCCATGTTTGAGAACTGTGTATTACCGAGAATGAACAAGAATATTGATAAAAGTATTCAAACGGTTACTTTTCGAATGATTGATATAGGAGAGAGTAAAGCAGTTACAATACTCGATGATTTAATGGGGGCTAGTGATCGCCTTATTGTTGCTCCGTATGCAAAACTCCGTGAAGTGCATATAAAGGTGACTTCGATTGAAGATACGGCAAAAGAAAATGAAGCTGCCATACAACCGATTCGAGATGAAATTTATCGACGACTTGGACAATTTATATATAATGAAACAGACAAAGAACTCGTAGAAGTCGTTTTGGATAAATTAAAGGAAAAAAATCAAACCCTTTCAGTTGCTGAATCATGTACAGGAGGCTTGCTATCAAATTTTATTGTTGCTATTCCCGGATCTTCTGCCGTATTTAAAGAAGGTATTGTAAGCTATTCAAATGATAGTAAAATACACCGACTAATGGTGCCGAGTGATTTGTTAAAAATGCATGGTGCAGTGAGTGAAGAAGTTGCAAAGGCAATGGCAACAGGTGTATCACAAACCTTAGAAACAGATTATTCAGTCAGTATTACCGGAATTGCAGGACCGGACGGCGGAACTCCTGAAAAACCTGTAGGATTAGTTTATATTGCTATAAAAACTCCGAATACAGTCCTTGTCAAAGAATATAACTTTATGGGAAGTCGTCAAAAAATACGCGAACAAAGCGCAAAATCAGCACTTATTGATTTATGGCACATGCTTTAAGTAAGAATGAGGCACAAGACCTAATACAAAAAGAAAATATTGTGCTTGTTTGCTCTTAAAAGGTATGCTATAATACTTTATAGAACAAACGTTCGTAGCTTTAGATTTTGAAAGGGGGTACCCGGTTATCCGGGAACTACATGAATACTGATAAGCAAAAAGCATTAGATGCAGCAATTAGCCAAATTGAAAGAGCCTATGGAAAAGGGGCCGTGATGAAACTCGGCGAACAAAACAATGGGCGTAATATTGATACAGTTCCAACAGGTGCACTTAGTTTAGATATTGCCTTAGGTGCAGGTGGATTACCCAAAGGTCGTATTATTGAGATCTATGGGCCGGAATCAAGTGGTAAGACAACGGTAGCATTACATATGCTGGCGGAAGTTCAAAAACGCGGTGGGGTTGCCGGATTTGTCGATGCAGAGCATGCCCTTGATCCACAATATGCACGAAAGATAGGCGTTGATATTGACAATTTATATATTTCTCAGCCCGATAATGGAGAACAGGCACTTGAAATTACTGAGACCATGGTTCGTTCAGGTGCAATAGATATCGTTGTCGTTGACTCAGTAGCTGCATTAGTACCACGTGCTGAGATTGAAGGAGAGATGGGAGATTCTCACATGGGTCTTCAAGCCCGGTTGATGAGTCAAGCCCTTAGAAAGCTAACAGGAATCATTAACAAGTCGCATTGTATTGTTATTTTTATCAACCAGCTTCGTGAAAAAGTCGGTGTTATGTTCGGAAGTCCGGAGACAACAACCGGGGGACGTGCCCTTAAGTTTTACGCTTCTGTTCGTTTAGATGTTCGCAGAATTGAAACCTTGAAACAAAACAATGAGATGGTTGGAAATAGAACACGAATCAAAGTCGTAAAGAACAAGATTGCACCGCCATTTAAAAAAGCAGAGTTTGATATTATGTTTGGTCAAGGTATTTCCCGTGAAGGGGATATTTTGGACTTGGCAGCCGAAGTCGATATTGTCAAGAAAAGTGGAGCATGGTATTCCTATAATGATCTTCGCATTGGACAAGGTCGTGAAAATTCAAAAGAATATTTAAGGGGAAATCCTGAATTATTGGCAGAAATCGAACTCTTAGTGCGCAAACATTATGAACTTCCTACCGATGAAATGCCTGAGATAGAAGATACCAAGAAAAAATCCAAGTCAGCGTCAAAAGATGATAAGTCGAAGGATGATAAATCAAATGACACATCAGATAAATAAGATTGATCGAAGTGAAAAAAAGATAAAAATTGAAATAGATGGTATATACCATCTATTTCTTTATAGTCGGGACTTTAAAAAACAGCGTTTTAATATGCTTGAAGAAGGAAGTCAATTATCCGAGAGTGAATTAAGTATATTAGACAAACACGTTATTGAACGAGGGAAGAAGCGAATAATGTTTTTACTTGGAAGGCAAGATTATCCTAAAAAACAATTACAGGATAAGTTGCTTCGAGAAGGCTATATTATTGAACATATTGATGAGATATTGCAACCGTTTTTAGATAAAGCCATTATTAATGACGCGCAATTAATCAATCGACGCATTTCCGGATACAAAACATATAAAAGCCGATTGGAAATTCAAATGAATTTACAAAAAAAAGGCTTTGCAAAAGACGATGTCAAAGCCTTAATTCAAGAAAATATGACATGGGAAGATGAATTAGCAAGTGCTACACATCTATTAAACAAAAGATTTTTCTTAAAACAATTTAAAATGGATGAGATGACCTTAAAGCAAAAAGCGTTAGGATATTTGAGTCGAAAAGGGTATTCAATGGATATTTGTATAAAAGCTTACGAAAGCTTCTATGAAACCATCAGTAAAACTTGACAATATCTTCAAAAAGATATAGAATTTATTTGTTGTAGTTAGTACAACTTGAACTATGACAATTTCATATAGAGGAGGTGTTACGCATGATTCAAATTCCTATTTACGTTGTCGTAGCGATTGTATTAATCTTTATAGCGATAGCTGTTATTACGTTTATGCTTGGAATCAATTATCGTAAGCGTGTTGCTGAAGCCCAGTATGGTAGTGCTGAAGCCAAATCACGTCGTATAGTTGATGATGCCATTAAAGATGCAGAAGGCATAAAACGCGAAGCAAAGCTAGAAGTTAAAGAAGAAATATATAAAATCAAAAGCGATTTAGACAAAGAAGTAAAGGAACGACGAAATGAGTTGCAACGTCTTGAGAAAAGAGTTCTTCAAAAAGAAGAAACTTTGGATAGAAAAAGTGAAACGTTTGAAAAACGAGAACAATCACTTAGTGACAGAGATAATGCACTTAAAAAAGAAAAAGAACGTGTGGAAATAATCAAGCAACAACACCTATCTGAGCTGGAAAAAATTTCCGGTCTCACCCTCGATCAAGCGAAAGAATACCTATTGAAATCTGTAGAAGAAGATGTAAAACATGAAACTGCTGTATTAATCAAGGAAAATGAAGCAAGAGCCAAAGAAGACATTGACAAAAACGCAAGACATTTACTAGCACACGCCATTCAACGATGTGCAGCTGATCATGTGGCAGAATCCACAGTATCCGTAGTAAGTTTACCGAATGATGAAATGAAGGGAAGAATTATTGGTAGAGAAGGACGTAATATACGTACTTTGGAAACTCTAACAGGTATCGATCTCATTATAGATGATACTCCAGAGGCTGTAATTTTATCCGGATTTGATCCAATACGTCGCGAGGTCGCACGTGTTGCGTTAGAAAAACTAATTGTCGATGGAAGAATCCATCCGGCGCGAATTGAAGAAATGGTTGAAAAAGCAAAACGTGAAGTTGAAAACATCATACGTGAAGAAGGCGAAAATGCTACGTTTGACGCAGGTGTTCATGGTGTTCATCCGGAGCTAGTAAAGCTGTTGGGTAAAATGAAATATAGAACAAGCTATGGACAAAATGTGCTTAAACATTCTATTGAAGTTTCTCAATTAGCCGGTATTATAGCCGGAGAAATCGGAATTGATGTACGTGTTGCTAAGAGAGCGGGATTACTTCATGATATCGGTAAAGCGGTTGATCATGAAGTGGAAGGTTCGCATATAACCATCGGAGCTAATCTTTGTAAAAAATATAAAGAAAGTCCGGTTATTATTAATGCAGTAGAAGCACATCATGGCGATGTGGAGCCTGAATCTTTAATCGCAGTCATTGTACAAGCTGCTGATACAATTAGCGCGGCAAGACCGGGTGCACGACGCGAAACGTTAGAATTATATGTCAATCGTTTAGAACAACTTGAAGAAATAGCAGATAATTTCAAAGGTGTAGAAAAATCTTTCGCTATCCAAGCGGGTAGAGAAATCAGAGTAATGGTAATACCAGATCAAGTCAGTGATGATGAGATGGTTATATTATCAAGGGATGTTGCAAAAGAAATTGAAGGACAACTGGAATATCCAGGACAAATCAAAGTAAATGTTATAAGAGAAACGCGTTCAATAGAATATGCGAAGTAATATCTTATATACAATGAATGATGAAATTAGGGCTGTAGATGAAAATCTACAGCCTTTTTAGTTTCTTCGTAGAATTACGAACGGTTTTATGATATAATAATTAAGATTTTATGATGTAAAAATATAACAG
>Ga0163223_100169_pt1 | contig 22807 bp, 21 predicted proteins | sample MSEWel2016_02_17_2_FD_113147 | JGI IMG/M metagenome (GOLD analysis project Ga0163223, IMG submission 113147) | Subsurface microbial communities from deep shales in West Virginia, USA - MSEEL Well Study Marcellus 5H_2016_02_17 ...
ACTTTCTTGATGAAAAGTTCATATTTTCACCTACCGCAAACACGAAACTCGGGCATTCCTTTCGTCTGTTTGATGTAGGAACCGTATCTTTTTGTTATTGATGCTTGCCTATAAAATATGAATTTTCTTAATGAGCCTTAGCGTTTATGTACGAAAAAAAAGAATATGCAAGGTAAGGATTCCTCTGTCTGAACGACAGCGAGTTTGGAATCCGTTGCATACTCTTTTTTGGAGTACATATAAACTCTAGGCGAAATTAATCTATGAATATTTTATAGGCAGGCATTCTGTTATTGATTCCTGACACTATACTATATAAGGGAAGAAGAGGACGTCTTCTCTTAGGAGATGCCCTACGATGACTTCATCAAAGAGAAAGTGGACTAGTATTTGAAGAGTTATTTCTTCGTTTTCGACAAGGGTCCGGAGGTGGTTGCCTCGCTTAATAAGTTCCGTATGAATCTTATGATGCTTTACACTGTCACGATAGTGTATCTGGTCCATGACGCTTTCTTCATATGCGAAGTGGTCTTGGATATGTTGCATTAGGGCATCTAATTGGCACATAAACGTCTCTTTTTCTGGTCCATCATAGTGTTTGTTAATGAGTTCGTTGGCCAATCTAAAGAGCGTTCTATGTTGGTCATCTATGGTTGCTTCACCACTATTCCAAGAGCTTTTCCAGTGTAGCGCAAAGGAGGTTGGCGGAGATTCATTCTCTGCTATTTGCACACAATTACGACCGGAGTTTTTTGCCTTGTATAAGGCTTGATCTGCGCGTTGGTATAAGTCTCTATAGGTTTCTCCGCCTCTACGTTCAGCCACACCAAAGCTGGCTGTATATTTTCCAACTATAGGATGAATCGATTTTTCTATGGCTAAACGGGCATTTTCTGCAGCCTGCAGACCACCTTCACTATTGGTATGGGCTAATACAACAACAAATTCTTCACCGCCAATACGAAATACAGAATCCGCTTTTCGTATGCTTGCCAGTAAAGTTTCTGCTGTTTGTATAAGAACTTGATCTCCAACCGGGTGGCCCCAACGGTCATTTATCCCTTTGAAGTGATCTAAGTCAAGAATAATGATGGACAGAGGCACATCATAGCGTTCCGACCGCTCTATTTCCTTGTCTATAACTGTTTCTAAATGGTAACGATTATATAAACCCGTCAACTTATCTTTGATCACCAAACTCGTCAAGGTCTCTTCGACCTTCTTTTGCATAGTTACATCATAAAAATTTAACAGGCGCGACTCTCGGCCTCTGTATGTACCACTCGTGACGGATAACTCCATAGCAATTATTTGGTCACTGCCTTCCTCCCAATCTTCCTTTTGATTAAAGTCTAGCCTGATCATGCCACTGGTACCATCCGGTCCGATAAGTTCAACTACCTGGGTCCAATCATTGGATGATTTTTGAAACAAATCCCTTATGTGACTAATATCAGAATCTAAGCCGATTTTTCCAAGTAAGTTCTCCGCTTTTTTGTTATAAGTCTGAATATTACCCTCTTTATCTATTAGAAATAGGGCATTGCGCATGATATGAAAGAGACGAAGCATATTATCATTATTTTCTTTGGCTTCTTCATACATTGACTTAAAAGTCTTGTGGGCCGGTATAAACACTATTATAGATACTAAGACTAAAAGACCTATTTGTATTGCAAAGAATATGTTTTCTATACGACCAATCCAAGCAAAAGCTTCCCTAGCTTCCCATTCGTACTGGTCTACAATGGCATCCATCTGCATCAAAAAATTATCTTCTGTTGTCAATATTGTTATTCTCGCCTCGTTAAATTCGCTTATCGCCCCTCCATCTTGATTTTGCGAATAGCTTAAAATTGTCATAGCGCTTGTTATAAGCTTATCTTTAGTCTCAGATATATCCTCATACATATGCTCAACAACTGCACTATGATCTTCGGACAAAAGCAAGGCATCTTGTTCAGTAAATATTTCAACTGTACGCGCTAACTCGACAATATAATGATCACGTCGGTCGATGTCAATATCCGGACGCAACATGGCTACATCCTTGGCTATTTTTTGGCTGAGCATGCGTTGACTCCCTGCCAAATTAATGATTGAAGACATTTCTGCATAATCCCCCATAATATTTACAGTAAGCATTTGACGTGATACAAAAAAGGCCAACAGAATAAATGCAGCTATAGCCATTCTTTTCTCAAGTTTTTTATACATTTCCTTCTCCTTAGCTTGGTCTATATTTACATAAAGCGCCATATAAATGCACATACATTTACATGGCGCTTTGATTATTTATTCAACAGATGCATCCGGAGCATTTTTCTTGACTGAATCAATGCCGTGTTTACATCCCGATAGAGATTTATAACCTTGTCCGGTAGCCACAATCTGTCCATTTTTCGCTTTCAATCGGAAACGAAATTCACCTGAATGATCTTCATATAATTCAAACTTTGGATGTTTTTCTGTTGCATAACCTTCAAGCGTTTGGTTCTCAATGTTGGCAATTGGTGCTGTTGCTTTAACCGATTCAATTCCTTTTAAGCACGATTCTTTGTTGCTGTATACCTGTGAAGTCGCAATAACTTCACCATTGCCTGCCTTCAAGTCGAACTTCATACCAGAATTTGTTTCTCGAACTATAAATTTACCCATGTGCACTACCTCCTATATTTTTTTGATATATCTATTATATCTAATATAGAAAGAATATACAATGCTATAAAATATGAGTTTTATATAGGCAGGCATCGCATTAACATCGATGCAGTTCCTGACATCGGAATGCTCTCTCCATGACTTTCATCACTTCTAGTGCTTGTGCAGAAGTAATCGTGAGTGGGGCTTTGCCTTCAATGGCATCGATAAGATTGTCGTATACGACCGTAATACTATCAACAACATCCATAGGTTCAGTCAGCGTCAGTTCTTCGATTGATTCGCTTCGTCGCGGAGCCATGGTTTTTGTCGGACCGGCTTTGGTATAGACGATCTCATCTTCCCACACGTTTTCTTTATCAATACATCGCACGATTTTTCCGTTACAATCCCAATTATCGATTTGTAATGTTCCGTCTTTTCCTAAAACATACCATCGTGGATGGGTGATATAGTTATTGGTCGACACTTCGATTTGAGCCGTGAGCCCACTTTCAAAAGTCATAACGAGTCGGAAGTTATCATCGACTTCGGGGTATTCGATGCTATACATTTTACAGTAAACATCCACAACTTTTTCAGGAATCATATACATGATCTGATCGATAAGGTGAACCCCCCAGTCAAGCATCATTCCACCACCAAGCGATTTAATAGTACGCCACCCTTTTGGCATGCCTCGTGAGCCTTCAACTCGAGATTCAATGACATAAGGTTCGCCTATTAAGCCTTGTTCAACACTGCGTCGCATAAGAACAAAGTCTTTATTGGTACGACGATTTTGGTTAATGGTAAAAAAGTTACCTGTTTCTTTTTCCACAGCCATAATCTCTAAGAGTTCTTCTGAATTCATGGTCACCGGTTTTTCACAAATAACATGCTTGCCGGCGCGAAGGGCTTCAATGGACAATTCCTTATGTACTTCATTGGTTGTTGCGATTAAGACAATATCGATCTCCTGATCTTCTAAAAGAGCTTCCTTGGAGGGATACACAACGAGTCCACTCTCAGCCGCAATCACTTCACGTTCCGGATTGAGGTCGTAAATACCTTTGACGGTAAGGCGTTCATATTTTCTAAGTTCTTTAACATGGTAGCCAGCCATGCCACCATATCCAATTATTCCAAGTTTATGCATGATCTAATCTCCTGTTCTATGCCTATGCCCACCACATGTCTGTTGGTGTTTCATGAATGAGCACTTCTTTTAATAGATTTACAGCTTTGCTTAAGCCTTCATCGATGGACATGAGTGCATCTTCATGTTCAATGCTGACAACGCCATCGTAACCGACCGCACGAAGGGCACTAATCATGGCATTCCATTCGAGTTGTCCATGTCCATATCCAACGGTTCTAAATACCCATGAGCGATTAAGAATATCTCCATAATGGCGATTGTCTAAGACTCCATTCACTTCTGTATTGTGCGCGTCAATCTTAGTATCCTTGGCATGGAAATGATAGATAGCCCCTTTTAAAGCCTTGATAGATTCAACCGGATTCATTCCTTGCCAATATAGGTGGGACGGATCAAAGTTGGCTCCAATAGTATCGCCGACAGCTTCACGTAAACGTAGTAGTGTTGCGGGATTATAGACACAAAATCCCGGATGCATCTCAAGTGCAATTTTGGTCACTCCATGAGCATTGGCAAATTTTACAGTGTCTTTCCAATAAGGAATTAAGACATCATTCCATTGATATTCTAAGATTTCACTAAAATCTTCGGGCCATGGGCAAGTCACCCAGTTAGGTTTTTGAGATGTTTCGCTGTCACCCGGGCATCCGGAAAAACCAACAATAGTATCAATACCTAGTTTTTCAGCTAATAAAATCGCATTGACAAATTGGTCATGAAATTCTTTGGCAATAGCTTTGTCCGGATGGACCGGATTACCATGACAGGCTAAGGCTGCGATTTCTATGTCGTGTTTTTTAAGCAGATCTTTTACCGCCTCGACTTTTGCGTCATCGGCTAATAGTGCTTTTGTATTTAAGTGGGTGTCTCCCGGATAACCTCCGGCCCCGACTTCAAGGGCTTCTACACCCATTTCTTTAAGTTTGATAATTGCATCTTCAAGACTTAGTCCATATAATGGAACTGTTAATACCGATAATTTCATTCTTACACCTCTTTCAAATAGTTGACAGATTGCTTCATCGCCTCTAAGGGGTCTATATCCATTGTCTCTTGTTCATAGACAAAGGCACTGTTTTTTGCGATTTCAGCCGCTTTTTTAAAATCAATAAATCCGGCATCTGCTGTTACATTTTTCTTGGTCTCCATATTTTCCATCTGTTTTAGATGAACAATTGGGGATCGGTCCTTCACTTTTTCTAAGTATGCTAAGGGATCGACTCCTGCATAAGCCACCCAATAAAGGTCCGGCTCTTGATAGAGATTTCCCGCTTCGACTTCATCAAAGAGGCGGTCCAGAAGATAAGCATCCCCATCCTTAACAAATTCATGGGCATGGTTATGATAGAGGACTTTCATCTTGTAGCTTTTGGCCACTTCCCCGATTGTATTAAGTTTCTCTCCTAATACTTTTACATCTTCCATTGACTTCAAATCGTAATATGGACATACGATAAATTCACTGCCAAGCTCTCTTAAAAACTCCAGTTCTGCCTTTGGATTGGCCTCCATTTTTTCTAGAGGAACATGGGATGAGATGCAGGTTATATTCAAGGCTTCAAGGGATTTACGCAATTCTTTGGCACTAAATCCCCCATATCCGGCAAATTCCACACCGGTATAGCCCATAAGGGCAATCTCACGAAGCGTTTGCATATATGCATTTTCCATGGCATCTTTGACTGAATACAGTTGTGCATAAATTGGTTTCATAGGAACCTCCTCTTATTCGAACTCAATTGTCTTTCCGGTACGTGCGGATTCATATATGGCTTCTAAAATCTCGGTAACAACGAGAGCTTGCTCTGGCTTAACAACAAGTTCACTACCGTTCATCACTGCATCATAGAACGTTTTTGCTTCGATGACTTCCGGTTTATCGTCGCCACCTTCGTAAAAATCAACCCCATCTGCTCCAAGTGCCGGTTTTTTCTCTGCCAATTTACCAAGATCAGCCATGTTAAAACGTAGGCCATCGCGCATATCTGCACCGGCTTTTGTTCCGCAAAGCGTTGTCTTTGCTTCTCCAACATCTAAGGTGTTCAATGCCCAGCTAGATTCTAAGATAATGGTTGCACCGTTTTCCATTGTAATAAAACCAAAAGCGGAATCTTCCACCTTGAATTCTTCAGGATCCCAGTCTCCAAAGGCATTGCCTGTCTCTGTTTGGTCACCGAGTTTTTTGTAGACACTTCCTTTAACACTTTTTACTTTATAATTGTCCATTAACCATAAGGTTAAGTCAAGTGCATGGGTTCCGATATCGATTAAAGGTCCCCCACCTTGTTCTTCTTCATTTAAGAATACGCCCCACGTCGGTACAGCACGTCGGCGAACAGCATGGGCTTTTGCAAAATAGATCTCACCCAAGTCGCCCCGTTGGCATGCCTTTTTTAGATAGCGGCTATCTTCACGATAACGATTTTGGTATCCGACGGACAGAAGATTTCCTGTCTCTTTTGCCGCTTGAAGCATTGCCTTGGCATCGGCTGCTGTTTTTGCCATGGGCTTCTCACACAAGACATGCTTATTGGCATGGAGTGCATCGATACTAATATCTTTATGGGATTTATTTGGTGTACAGACATGAATGGTCTGAATCTCAGCGTCCTTTAACAAATCCTTGTAATCCGTATATACTTTTGCATCTTTTGTTCCGAATTCCTTTGCCGCTTTTTTGGCACGCTCTTCAACAAGGTCGCAAAATGCAACAACTTCAACATAGTCTAAGGCCGACAAGGCCGGTAGATGTTTTTGAGTTCCAATGCCACCACATCCTACAATACCTACTTTTACTTTTTCCATGATAAAACCTCCTAATATTTAAACGACTTCATTATTTATGAATCCTATACTCAGTATAGCCAACTTCTCCTTTTTATACTATAATGAATCTATAGAAAAATATCACAAATTTGTCATTGTCATTTTGTTTTTTAGAAAGGATTGTCCTATGATTGGTTTTTATGAAGATGAAAAATTCGTTGAAAACGGTATTGCCTACCCTTTCAAATCACACATACAAGAGTCTGAGGGTCAATCCACCATGGTCGGAGCCCACTATCACACCCATATTGAGATTCTCTATTGTCTATCCGGGCAATTTCGCGTTATTTTAGACGGCGTTGACTTTCTAATTGATCGGGGCGATATGATGATTATTAATTCCATGGAGGTGCATCATGTTTTCGCCCTCTCCGAAGAAAAAAACCAATATATCGTCATCCGCTTCAAACCGGAACTGCTCTACACCACGCCGGAGAGTATTTTTGAGTCCAAATATGTCTTGCCCTTTACCTTAAAATCCGCCACTCATCAAAAGCGGTTTCCTGCACGGGAGATAAGAAATACCTTCATTCCGGATTTACTCAACCAGATTCTTCAAGAAGATGCCGAAAAAAAATATGGCTTCGAACTGGCTATTCGAAATCATATCGGACGGATTTTTTTATGGATTTTACGGAGTTGGAATGAAAAAAGTGTTCACTTAAACCTAGACCATGGATTGAACGCCCAAAATATTCAACGCTTACAAAAGGTATTTGATTATGTGGATGCTAATTTTAATCGCACCATCGATGTCCAAGAAGTGGCTGAATTATGCAACATGAGTTATAGCTATTTTTCCCGCTTTTTCAAGGCCAAGATGCATCAAAACTTTAGTGACTATGTGAACTTCATGCGTGTGACCAAAGCGGCAAATATGCTGACCACCACAGATGAAAGTGTTACCGATATCGGTTTGACGGTCGGTTTTTCAACAACAAGCTACTTTATTGAACAGTTCAAGTCCTTTAAAGAGCTCACCCCACTTCAATATCGCAAAAATTTCAAAGAAATGGTCAACGCAAGCCTTTCTTCTGCTCACGAAGTTCTTTAAAAAAATCTTGAAGTATGGCTTTACACGCGTCATGACACATATCATATTCCACCTGGACTTGATGATTGAACTTTGGCTCATTTAGGAGATTGACCACGGAACCTGCACTTCCGGCTTTGGGATTCATGGCCCCGAGAACAACACGAGGGATTCGGGCTTGAACAATGGCTCCTGCACACATGGGGCAAGGTTCTAAGGTAATATACATAGTCGTCTCTTCTAATCGCCAGTCACCGATAAAAGCCATGGCTTCTTCCATGGCAAGAATCTCGGCATGGGCTAAGGTAGACTTATCGGTGTTGCGTCGATTATAGCCTCGACCGATGATTTGATCCTTATATACAATCACGGCCCCAATGGGTACCTCATTGATTGCATAGGCTTTCCTCGCTTCTTCTAATGCAATTTTCATATAGTTTCTATCTTTTTCAGTGTCCATCAAAGACCTCATTTCTTGGGTTTATTATCATTCTAATATATAATGGTTTTTTTCACAATTGTCAAGACAATTTCCTTGAAATCGCGTTCATAACATGATAAAATATATCTAGTTATATTGAGGGTGACTGATTATTTTTTGTGTATTTATTACAAGGGAGTTTATTCATTTGCTATGGTCAAAAAACCATACACCATGTTGAGAGGAGATTGTACATTGGAGAAGTTTAATATTGTAAAGCGTGGATATGATCCGGAGGAAGTTGACAATTATATTTTCTTGCTGAATGAGGAAATCAAAAAGCATAAGAAAAATGCAGAGGCCGTTACTAACGCCATGGTACACGCAGAAATGGCTGCACGCAATATAATTACGGAAGCTGAAGAAAAGGCAGCCGCTATTGAAGGCGATGCTTATCAACAACTCATGTCTCTTGAACGTAAGATCAAGCATATTCGAATGAAGCTAGACGCATTCCAATCTCAATATAATCAAATGATTCATCGTTATGTTATTTCTATGAATAATGACGATTTTAGCAATCTATATGCATCTCTTGATAAGATTAATAAGTCCATTCATGCAAAACGTTCAGAATCGGATCACTCCATTATTGAAATGAATTACGAATCAAGCGCCAATGATCGCTAGCATATATATCAAAATAAAGAACTTGGAGTAATTATGTTTATAAGCGCAATGACAAAAACAACATTATTAGATTATCCCAACCATCTTGCGTCCACCCTTTTTTTACAAGGGTGTAATTTTTTGTGTCCTTTTTGCCACAACAAGGACTTGATACCACCCGCGGGCACAATATCTGCTGATGACAATATCCTTGACACCGTCTTACCTACACTCAAAAAACGGCGTCATCTTATTGAAGGAGTCTGCATAACCGGGGGCGAACCCACGCTTCAAAAAGATCTACCTCAGCTTATCCGCTCAATTAAAGAGCTTGGTCTTAAAGTAAAGCTCGATACCAATGGTTCTAATCCTTCCATGCTAGCCGACCTACTGGATGAAGGTCTCCTCGACTATCTTGCTATGGATATTAAAAATAGCGCAAGGGATTATGAGACAACCTGTGGAAAAAGGGTTCCTATCCAATCCATAGAGGCTAGTCTTTACCACCTTATTAACCATTCGGATCCAAACTTTTCTTTTGAACTTCGAACCACCATTCTTCAAGAGCTTCATACATTATCGACCCTCACTCAAACTGCTGAGTGGTTAGTTAATCTTGGACTCCCGCCGTCAACAGCGTGGTATCTTCAAGAGTATGTCTATAGTCCCATGCAGTTGCTTGCAACACCCTTTACCGCTATTAAAAAAGAGACTCTCACCGACTGGCTTGAGTCCCTTTTGCATATACATCCCAGCATTTTTCTTCGCGGATACAACTAACTCATATCTATTTTTTCAGCTTTATAATGCTTTCGATTATATATTCATAATTGCGATACGCCAGCGTATCGCTTATTTTTTTGCCGATTAGCTGCTGTTTAAACTCATTTAACATCTCGTCGGATTCGCCGTCGATAAGGACTTCAAAAATCTCTTCCGTTCCTTTGTCTAAAAGACGGACTTTGTCTCCATACCAGCAAACGGCTTCTTCGGTCTTCCCGACTAAATGATATTTTGTTGTTTGTTGACTCCCCTTGCTTACAGACTCCGGCAGCTCTGACTTTTGATCCAGGTGCTTTTTAATCTGGTCCAAAACACCCTGACGGTCTTTCCACCAATCATAGGTCCATACCCGCAAAACATCCCAGTCTCGAACTTGATAGAAACGCTGACGATATACGTCTCGTTCTAATAAGCTTTGTCCACTCGTATATACCGCTGAATCTGTCTCTATTCCTAGGATATAGGCTTGTCGATTTTCATCCCAGATGGCTGCATCAATCTGATAACGTCCCCGTCCAACATGATTATCCACACGAAATCCGTCTTGACGCAAGGCGACACTGAGTTCTTCCACAAACGTATCTGTTTCTTGGGCTTCTAGGCTTTCCTGAGAGGACAGTCGCTGAAGAAGCAAATCTTGACGCTCTTTGGCTTGATCCGAGACTTCTTTGGCATAATGCAGGTATTGTTTAAATAGTTTTGCACCTCGATTTTTCGTTTGAGATACCATCAAGACTTCCGGTTCAATAGAGGTGACCACATAGCTTTTTTTCTTGGCACGGCTAATGGCAACATTCAAGCGGTTTTCTCCACCGTCCTGGGACAAAGAACCAAAGTTGACAGATATTTTTCCCGCTTCGTTGGGTGCATAGCCGACTGAGAAAATAATAATATCTCGTTCATCCCCTTGCACGTTTTCAATATTTTTGACAAAAATAGATACATCTTCTTCTTTATGACGTCGCTGCTGTTCTTCTAAATATAGGGTCTTAAAAGTTTCATCAATCTGACACCTTGTTTCTAGAAGGTCTTCAATTAGGTCCTTTTGATTGATATTAAAAGTAATAATTCCGATACTTTCCTTATTATTGCGTGTGCGTAACAACTGATCAACCAAGTCTACGATACGATTGGCTTCCACATTATTTCGACGGTCTTCCCAACGTCCGTCTACTTTAATCCGCTCAATAGGGGCTGTTTTATCATAGTTGCATTTGACACGGTTGGGTGAGACATTTAGCCGGCCATTGTAAAAGGCATGATTGGAAAATTGAATCAATTCTTCAAATTCTGAACGGTAATGATAGTTCAAATGCACGGGTGTATAGGTTACTTTGGCAAGATCTAAAAGGCTCTCTTCTTCAAGGGCTGCTGCGATTTTAATATCAATAACTTCGTCGTCATCCTCCTCTACACGTGCTAAAAAAGCGGATGTCGGTCGAAGCTGCTGATCATCTCCGGCAATAACAATCTTGGCTCCACGATAGATGGTCGGAATGGCATTTTCAACAAACATCTGAGATGCTTCATCAAAAATAATCAAATCAAAAATATCGTTTTTCAAAGGAAGTACTTCCGAGACCGTCTCCGGACTCATGAGCCAACACGGATACATGGTAAAGAGTAGATTGGTAAACTCAAAAATCAGGTTACGAATGGGCCACAAACGCCGTTTTTTCTCTGCTTGACGCTTCATTTCTTTATAATTAGCATCGCCTAAGAAGATTTGCATCTGGTCATTCCAATAGCTATGAATAATCTTGGAGGTCTGAGATTCATTGTTTTGCATCAATGCCTGAATCTCGTCGGTAATCTGATTGAACCGATTATAGTAAAGATAAAATTCATTAAACTCTTCGGTTTTCTCAATCGCCTGAATTTGCTCTAAAATAATAAACTCAAGCAAGTTATCCAACATGACTTCCATATATTTGACATCTTTACCATGGGTAAAGGCATATTCTAATAACATTAAATCGATGGTATCCAATCCATAGATACTGACCATAAGTTCTTGATAGTAATCATAACTTTTAATACTCGCTTCAATGTTTTTAATCTGTGCAAAGATATTTTTAGGGTCTACGAGCGCTTTTAAAATCTTAACTTTTCCTTCATTCGATAGTACATCCATCAAGCTAAAAACTTCTGTCATCATGGCATTAATAGCTTGCGCATTTTCAGTGAAGGCCCGTATATATTTAGCTTCTTCCTCTTCATACAGTTGGCGTTTGTCTCGACGTTCCTTGCTTTTAACTGCATGCTTGACCCACCCGGGGAGATTCCACCAGCCAATCTTTGCTTCTTCAACTAAGTCTCCATTTTTTTCCTGATTATAATTTTTAGCTAAGATAGTCAGTAAATCCGCATCAATCCTTTGTTTGTCTAGAGTGTATTGGCGTGTAATTGCTTGATAAATCTCAGGATCCATGCTTTGAATTTTTTCCTCAAAGGCTAGTATTTGTTCACAATCTTTGACAAGACGATCTTTTTCCATGAAATTCAGATTTTCTCGAATAAGGGGAAGATAATGATAGTTATCCACTAAAGTTCCATATTTATGATAAGTATCCACAATGTAGGGCTGTTTATTCAACTTTTCAAAGGATTGATTCAGTTCCGGATAGGTATAAGTCATAAACGGATTATCGTCCCGAAAGGCTTTAAAATAAGGATATCTGGGATCTTCTTGACTAAATATCCCTTCGGATTTTGTGTACATTTCTTGGAGGGTAATTCCAAAGGTTCGCGTTTTTGTTAGTTCCCGTTCAACACATTGCAAATGGTCAATCAAGTCATTGATTTTTACTGAATTTTCTTCAAAGCTTTGGCGATTTTCAAGACCTTGAATATCAAAGCCTTGTTCCAATTGCTCACGTAATTTTTCATAAAAGTTTTTCTTATCTTTATTGGCATCATGAATAAGCATCAGTTTAGACTGAATCAAGGCAAGCCGATTATATAGAACATCTAGGGCGGCTCTTTTTTGCGAGACCACAAGCACACGCTTGCCTTTTGCTAAGGCATCGGAGACCATATTGCTGATGGTCTGGGATTTACCCGTTCCCGGAGGACCGTAGATAACCATCTGATCTGTTTTTTCCAAAGTCTCAAGTGCAGTTTCTTGGCTATAGTCCACCGGCATCATCGTATAGAGACTCTGTCGATAATGGGTCTTCATTCCATCATCAATCTCTACATCATCACTTTCATTTGCCAAGAGTTTTGATAGGCTTTGATTAAAGGCATCCGGCTCATCTAAGGCTTCTAAGGCTTCATAATCTGAATAGATTGCATTTGAGATGGGAAATTGCCCCATAACAATATAAGATTTCACAAACAGTTCTCCCGATGCGTACTGGGGCAAAGTCGCATTGGTATATGCCCGAAGTTGTTCATACTGAACGTGATCATCGACAGTCACCATACCCATCTCTTCAAGTTCACGGCTAACAATTGCCTCAATTTCGTCCGGAACAAGTGTTGAAAAATCAAAGTCGTCATAGTCTTTAATCCTTGATTGATGACATTTATTGGCTGCAAATAAGAAGACCTTGTTGACCATAGGCTCCCTAGAATCACTGTTTTTGATATACCATTTATTGCCACGAACTTCCAGCTCAATAGGAAAAAGGAAAAAAGGTGCCCGCACAAAGTTGCCATCACGAAACCGTCCTTCCACAAAGGGAAAGCCAATCGACAACTCATATTTACCGGTTTCTTTCTCAATGGCCAACGTCTCACGATGCAAGTAGTTTAAATGATTCGACAGCATTAAAGCGGTTTCATAATTTTTCTCTATCTTGGCCCTAGCTTCTTCTTTACGTGTCAAATATTTTTCTTCAATCTCACTACGACGTTTTTTAAGCACCTCTTGTTCGTCCGTAGTTAGACCTTCTTGCTTTTTTATCATATTCGACAAAGCAGCAATCTCTTGTTCTTCCTCTTGTCGAATGATTTCATCAAACTCTTGTAGTTTAGTCTTTCGCGTTTTATAGGGATCATCTAGAATCAAAAGGGACTTGGTCATATCGCCAAGAATATACTCGACTAATATGGACACATCAAACTTTTGCTCGATAAAGCTTCGATATAAATCGAAACTTCTTTTTTTATGCACTTTTCTTAGAATTAGACTTCGATTACGACCGCTAATATTCACTAATCGGTCCTTATAGGTTTTTAATACCTCTCGCATTTTTACGCCTCCCATATTTCCACCTTCGTTTTGACGCTCATACACTAAGTATACCTATAAGGCTTTCATTCCACAAGAAAAATCACGGAAAATATGTCATTTATAAAAACATATCTTGCCATCACTTCATAAAATGATATACTAAGAGGTATAAAAATGATTACCTTACAAGGAGCTCCTATGCGGAAAATACAATTAGAATCAAAGCGCCTTATTATAAAAACAATATCTCCTTCTCAGGCTCCCAAAGTTTTGGATTTTTACATCGAAAACAAAGAATTTTTTGAGCCTTATGAACCACTGAGACAAAGTTATTTTTATACAAAGCAGCACCAGCGCCAACTCCTTCGATGGGACCAACAAGGCTTAGCTGAATCTACCATGGTTCGCTTTTGGTTATATCTAAAAGAAGATCCTTCAAAACCCATCGGAAGTATTTCTCTTTCAAATATCATTCGCGGTGTTTTCCAGTCCTGTAATTTAGGATATAAAATAGATCAGCAATATCTACGTCAGGGCTATATGGAAGAAGCACTCATTCAAGTGATTGAATACGCTTTTTTAACACTCGAACTACACCGCATCGAGGCAAATATTATGCCACATAATAAACCTTCACTCAGCCTTGTAAGAAAGCTCGGTTTTCACGAAGAAGGCCTAGCAAAAAAATATCTAAAAATATGCGGTCAATGGGAAGATCATATTCACATGGTTCTCTTAAACGAAACTTAAACATTTCTTTGCAAAATTAACAAATTGTTCATAAAGTATACATTTTTTAGCCATAACTCTACTGTACTATATAAGTGTAAGAATTAGTTACCTCTTACATATTAAATACTCTCCCCCTCATCCTTTACAATAGCACCTGGCTTCGAGCTTAGGTGCTCTTTTTTTTGTTTTCGGTTGTTTTTATGAGAAATATGATGCCTGCATACAAAATATTCTCCAACGCATTTCATCTTGTGATTCTAACGCTGGCGCTGACGCAAAAAACGGATTCCAAACTCGCTTACGCTCAGACAGAGGAATCCTCTTCTTTTTTTACATCATTGCCAACGAAGAACCACTAAGATTTATTCGAAAGTTCATATTTTGTATGCAGGCATCTTTTTCTATATGATCAAGCGTAAACAAATTCAAGACGCTTAGCGAAGCGTTTTCTATTCATATATATCATCTACTTTATAATCCATGACGTTACATATGTTAATATATGCCCTATCTAAATCGTCGTAATAATCATGTACTTTGAAGTCAGTATCTGCCAAATATTTGCCAACTTTTATATTCGTCTCATAATAGTCATATTCTGCAAAATAATATGCGTATTCATCCATTATTTTTAATAGCTCATCCACAAATTTATAATCATCAACATACTCTTCGGCCATCATTACTTTAAATAATTGCTTTAATACCTTTACACTTTTACTTGTATTCTTTTTTGAAAAAAACACAAATGCATCTTCGTACATTTTCATTCTTAATTGCTCATCTTTATATTTTTTGATATAACTCTCAACGTTGAGTGAATTAGGCAATACATTATTTTTATCTCGATTTGATTCAATCGCAAATATTGCAACAACATAGTCTTCAAAAATTTTCTTAAGGCCGTCTATATATCCTTTATATATACTCTGACCATTTATCATATACTCAACTCTATTTTTTGAAATTTTAATGTCTCTATAATCAAATATAATTGTCTTTGAAACATCGCTCATAGAACTCTACCCCTTTGCATCCTTCATATACACATCTTTTGTATCAATAATCAAGCCTTCAAAAGCCAAGGACTTTCCGCTAGCTCCACCATTGACGATTTGCTGTTCTTTAAGTTTTCGTTCTTCAAAACTGTAGATAATCATATGCTTCAAATCTGTGTCAACGACCCAGTATTCTTTTATGCCACTTTCCATATATAGCTGTGACTTTTTCATGATATCCTTTGACTTTGTTGATGGTGACAAGACCTCAACCACTAATGTAGGAATTCCGTCATAGCTTCCGTCTTCCTTAATCTTATCTTGATCACAGATGACTAAAATATCCGGTTGAACTACATTCGGATTATCCGCAAACTTATCTGCTTCTCCAAAAAGTTTTACATCAAATGGGGCTGTTAAGGGGATGCAAGACTTACCTTTAAACCAATTATACAATTGAACAAAAATCTCATTAAGAGCCACTTGATGAGGAAATCTAGGCGATGCTAACATATATATTTGTCCGTCGATGAGCTCATACTGTTTCACATTATCTTCATCATTACTAATCTCCAAGAACTCTTCATAAGTATATCGCTTGGGGCTTTCATATTTTGCGGCTTCTTCACGTATATAAAAGCGTTCCTCTTCTCCAATACCTTTCAATACTGCAACCGGTTTTTGATTTTTTTCAATAAAGATCATCTTGCCTTCACTTGCCATCTTTAGGTATTTTCCAAAGGAATTTTGCAAGGTTGTTGTAGCTATTCTCATTATGTACACCTCCATTTTTAGCTAATATTTTATATATTATACACATAATTATAGCTATTTTCTATAGATAATATATACTATTATAGCTACAACCCTAGCTTTCATTTTTCTAGGTATTTATTTACAATTCATTCACACTTATTGCATACTGTGGACATATTTCTACTGTATTATAATAAATGTAAGAAATAGTTACCTCTTACATATTAAATACTCTCCCCCTCATCCTTTACATAGCATCTGGCTCCGAGCTTAGGTGCTATTTTTTTGTTTCCAGTTATTTCATATATAAATATGATGCCTGTACACAAAATATTCTCCGTCGCATTTCATCTTGTGCTTCTAGCGTTGGCGCCGATGCAAAAAAACGGATTCCAAATTCGCTTGCACTCAAACAGAGGAATCCTCTTCTTTTTTCGCCTCATTGCCAACGAAGAACCACTAAGATTCATGCGAAAGTTCATATTTTGTGTACAGGCATCTTCTTATCTATATTATAATCCACAAACAAATTTTAGTCACTAATTCCGAAATCTGTTTCTTGATTCTGAGCAGAGTTTTTTACCTAACCATCAGAACGTGTTCTGACTTGCCCTTGATGGCATGCAAAAGCAATGCTTTTGTAGGCTGTCAAGGGTGGTGGAAATTTTCAAAAACTTTTTCCATTTCTCATGATTTTAGCAGATGTCTGAGTGTGAAATATGAGCTTTCATATGAGTCGATGGGATTCTTCCTTGTTGATGAGAGGGGAAAAAGAAAAGGATTCCTCTGTCTGAGCTGCAGCGAGTTTGGAATCCGTTTTTTCACTCACAGCAACTAGGTTAGAATCCTACGATGAAATACGTCCGTGATTATTTTATTCTCTGACATTTTTCCTCTTACAAGCTACTTTCTTTGACCTAGTATATGTCTGAGTGTAAAATATGAACTTTCGTATGAATCGATGGGATTCTTCCTTGCTGATGGGAGGGGAAAAAGAAAAGGATTCCTCTGTCTGAGCCACAGCGAGTTTGGAATCCGTTTTTTCACTCACAGCAGCTAGGTTAGAATCCTACGATGAAATACGTCCGTGATTATTTTATACTCAGACATCTCTTTAGGTCTACTTAAGTAGCGGTTGAACCCAATATTCGTGATCCAGGGTATCGATGAATAATACTTTGTTTTGTAGGATATCGCCTTTTTGGGTCAGAATTTTGACGACTTCAGCCACTTGCATGGAAGCGATGAGGGCTGGTGTGAAGGATGGATTGCCCAGTTTTTTTTCTGCTCCGCTTTTTGCCTTGCTTCGGTAGAGTTTTTCTAGGGTTTGGTCGCCGGGCATGATGGTGGAGACTTGCCCGTACCAGCCGGCAATGGCACCATAGACGAAGGGAATATGTAACTGGTGGCATAGCTTAGCCACTGTTTTTCTGGTCTCGATATTGTCGAGGGAATCGACAATGATATCATGGTTTTCTAGTAATGCTCTTCCGTTTTCTTCGCTTACAAAGGCTTTTATTGGCGTAATGGTAATATCCGGATTAAATGCATGGACGCGTCTAGCTGCAACGTCGGCTTTTCCTTGACCGATGACATCCATATCCGAGTAAAGCTGACGGTTGAGATTACTGGCATCAAAGACGTCCCCGTCGATGGCGCTAATGTGTCCGACACCCACCCGGGCAAGCATCTCGATGTTATATCCACCGAGGCCTCCACAGCCAATAACACAGACTCTAGCCTGTGCTAATCTTTCTTGTTCCACTGCGCTAATACAGTTTTTGTTGCGATCATAACGATGCATGGTTGCCATCTCACCCACCTCCTACCGGTGGAAATATGGACAAAACATCTTCATTATTTAAGGGCCTATCTAGGTCACCATCTCGTCCATTAATGAGCAAGATGGCAACGTCTTCTTCAGGAATGTTAAAGTGACTTATGATGTCACGTGTTGTTGTTGGCTCTTCTACTTCAAGGACCTGGACTTTTCCTCGTCCATCCCGTAGGGTGGCAAAAAATTTTACTGTTATATTCATGGCAAACCTCCTAAACTCAACAAACTTCTAAACTCAATAACCTTCTAAATACAATAAACGATTTTCCGTCCCCAAAGGCAGTCTGCACAGGAGGGCGTGTTACCAAAACAATCAAATTCGGCATTTCTGGCCATATCACATCCATCAACTAAATCGCAATCCATGCATGAAGGATAGTGATTATTGTGAACAATACTTCGATAATTGACATAAGCTGGCTGATTCCAAATCTCTCTTAAACTTTGATCAGGCACCGTGCCGAAACTATGCATTTTAATATCTTTTTTTCGTCCGAAAACAAACTCTGTTCCATTATGGGCAAAGCGATAGCACGGCACGACTTGACCTTTCACATTAACCATCATGGACTCTTCTTCAATAAATCGACAGTGGCGTTCTGTTTTTAACCGGGTCTCAGGAATATGCAGCTCTAGGCGCTTAATCAAGGCTTTTATACTTGCTGCTTTTATAATGGAGTGTAGCGGCTCTTTTTCATACATAAAATAAGGCACCAGTTCAAGGTCTTCTTCTTGGGTTGGCACAATGTTTGATAGAATCACTTGGGCGACTCCGTGCCTAGCTGCCAGTTCAATCACATCCTTGATTTCATGCATATTCATCGTGGTCAGAACCATTTGAAAGGAGATCTTTGGAAGGGAGGATTGGTTAGCTTCTTTGAGCGCCACAATTTTGTCGACATTTTTTATTAATTCTTGTAAGGGAAATTGGCGGAGCGCATAAAAGGTTTCATCCATCCCATCCACTGAAATAATCAAATGATTGACGTGTTGAACACATATTTTGGCTAAGGCGTCGCTGATACTAGCGCCATTGCTTGTCATCGTTATCTTCTTGTCTTTTAATTCCTCTATAACCTTTTCTATTCCTTGAAAATACGTGGGCTCACCAATTCCACCTAAGACTACTTCTTCAACATTGTCCATAGATTTAATTTCTTGAATACAGGTATCAATAAGTTCCGGGTCCATGTCTGACGGAGCTTGTGTCCATGTTTGACGATAACAAAATCGGCAGTTTAGATTACAGCGGTCCGTTAATTCCAAATATATTTTTTTCATGTTTCCTCCTAAAATATAGGACTTTATGAGTAGAAAGAGGACTGAAAATCTCAGCCCTCAAACTTTTTCAGATTGAATCTTTTAATTCTTTTTGTTTTTTTATAAACCTAATGCTGTGACACGTTCTTCTGAAGGTATCCCTTCTGCCGTCCATCCACGTAATTCATAATACTCAGGAAGTAGCTCAGATAATCTAGCCACATTTCCTTTGGAGGGTCCTGCTTCAATCGGGTCTTCCAATAAACGCTTAGGAAGTGTATCTTGTGATGGATCAATACCTGCTCGCAAGTTATAGAGACGCTCAATATTCCAGATACGTTCTCCTGCTTCAAGAACTTTTTCAGCTGTAAGGTCAAAACCGGTTGCTGCACTGACCATATCGGCATAATCGGCTGCTCCCATTGCAAAGGACGTAAATAAGCACAAGCCAGAAGAATCAATGAAGGCTGTGAAATCTTGGAATATTTTTACCCAGTTTGCTTTGCCTTCTAATGTGAAGCGATCTAGCTTTTCTGGTAGGCCTAATATTTCCGGTGATATCAAGTAACCTCTCACATGACAACCTCCACGATTGGATGTTGCATATTGAAGACCTTGTCCTTGAATCGCACGAGGATCATAGGCCGGAAGTTCTTGTTTTTTAACGGTCATGGATAATTCCGGAACACCATAGCTATCGGCTAAACGATAAGATCCTTCTGCCATTTTATCGCCTAAACCTTGACGAAGTCCGATGCGTTTTGTCCATTCAATAACGGCTTCTGAATTACCAAACTCTAAGGAAAGGCCTTCAAGGTCTTCGTCTTTGATATGGCCACGTTGATATAGTTCCATAGCTGCTGCAATCGTTGAACCTGTTGAAATAGTGTCTAAGCCCATTTCATTACACCAGTGATTGGCTTTAATAATGGCACCGAGATCATCCACACCACAGTCGCCGCCAAAGGCCCATATAGTTTCATATTCGGGGCCGCCACCTTCGATATCGTCTACTTTACAGTAACGTCCACAGGCAATCGGACAGCGATAACATGGATCTTTACGTACCAAGTATTTTTCGGCAAGTAGCTCACCACTTGTGTCTTCTGCTTTGTCAAATTGAGATGTTTGGAAGTTATTGGTTGGGAATACACCATTTTCATTGATAATATTGACTAAAACTGCTGTTCCATAAGCCGGTAAACCTTGACCGGTTACACCATTCTCACGAATCTTTGCGTTACATTCTTTGACAACACTTCGAAGCTTTTCCGGATCAGCAATCTCTACTGATTTTGTTCCGCGAACAACGACTGCTTTGAGATTTTTGGATCCCATGACTGCTCCAACACCGGAACGTCCGGCTGCACGGTCAAAATCATTCATAATGGATGCCATTTTTGAAAGCTTTTCTCCAGCCGGTCCAATCGCCATAATTCTTGATTTTTCCGGTGCTTCTTTTGCCAATGTATTTGTGGTTTCTGAAACAACTTTTCCCCATACATGGGAAGCATCTCTAATCTCTACTTTGTCATCTTCAATCATGACATAGACAGGATTTTCCGCCTTTCCTTCCACAATAACCATGTCATATCCGGCAAATTTAAGTTCCGGTCCCCAGTATCCTCCCGAATTGGACGATGCAATGGTTCCGGTTAATGGCGACTTGGTGACTACCATATATCGGCCACCGGTTGGAGTTGGTGTTCCTGTTAAAGGACCTGTTGCGATAAAAAGTTTGTTCTCCGGCGCAAATACATCAACTTCTACCGGAACTTCATCAGAATACATTTTTGTAGCCAAACCACGGCCACCTACAAATTTTTCCGCAAGTATGGGATCTAAATCCTCTACTTTGCTTGTTCCTTCGGTTAGATTAATGCGCAATACTTTTCCTACAAATGCGTACATAAAAAGCCTCCTCGCTTTGAAAATAATAGACTACATAATCGTTGACAGTAACATTTATGTAACAATCCTTTCCAAACGCGGGAGGTTTAGCGGTTTCCCACACAACCCATTGGTTAGCTCTCATGGCATTTGCTTTAGAGTCACTAACTCGGATTTGTTATTGAGATTCTCATATTCAGTTACTATTATTTTATCACATTTTTTGGATGATTTCATCCCCTATTTTAATTTTCCCGGTTTTTAAAACACGTGTAAATATGCCTTCTTTTGGCATAATACACTGGCCGACTTGCACCTTAATCGCACAACCGGAATGACATTCTTTACCGATCTGAGAGACTTCTTGAATGGTGTCACCAATGTGAAGCACAGTTCCTACCGGCAGTTCATGCAAGATGACGCCGGAGGTTGTAATATTCTCTGCAAACTTGCCACTACAAAGGCCTTTAATACCAATGTTCGTCATCTTATCAATGCTCTCTTGGGCCAACAAGCTCACCTGTCGATGCCACTTTCCTGCGTGAGCATCCCCCTCTAATCCATGTTCTTCAATAAACATGCCTTCAGGAATAGGTTCTTTTATAACCCCTTTTACCTTACTTATATTAATTCCTGTTACTTTACCAAGCGTTTTTTCCATAATCGTCCTCCCTTCGGTATGTTCCTGATTTACCACCGGTTTTTTCAGCAAGATGAATGCCTTCAATCACCATCTCTTTATCGACCGCTTTACACATATCGTAAATAGTTAAGGCTGCGGTTGAGACCGCTGTCAGCGCTTCCATCTCAACACCGGTTTTCCCCCTTGTTTTTACTGTCGCCTTAATGCCAATGGCATCTTCTCGGACTCTAAATTCAAGGTTTACCCCACTGAGCATGAGCGGATGACACATAGGAATAAGATCCGAGGTTTTTTTTGCCCCCATAATACCTGCGACTTGGGCAACTCCTAGCACATCTCCTTTTTTGATTCCCATGTTTGTGATATGTTCAATAGTTGTCTTGGCCATCTTGATGCTTCCGTAAGCCGTCGCCTGACGCAGGGTGTCATCTTTATCAGTGACCTCCACCATATGGGCTCGACCATGATCATTAAAGTGTGTCAACATTTTTTTCTCCCCCTATCCACCGATTCCAACCATATTGGCTAGACTATAACAGCCGTCTTCAAGTTGATGTTCATACGGTTTTTTCATAATAAAATCCTGAATCGCTTTTTCTAAGGCTTCCGGTTCTTGACGGATTTGTCGTAAATCAAGAGCATCATTTGAATGCAAGCAATATTTAAGCTGGCCAGAAGAAGTTAAGCGTAAACGATTACAGTCTTTACAAAATTTACATGAAATCGGCCGAATCAATCCAACTCGTCCTTGTCCATAGGGCAAGCGATAATGAACAGCCGGTGATCCATGTTCTGTGTCATCAGCTTTTATTAACTCAGGAACTTTTTGCAATACCGTATCTGCTGAAATGAAATTTTCCAAGGACCAATGGGCCACTTCACCGATTGGCATTAATTCAATGAAGCGAACGTCGATTTTTCTATTTACTGTCAGACGGATAAAATCTTCAATCTCGTCATCATTAAATCCACCAATG
>Ga0163223_100170_pt1 | contig 22796 bp, 13 predicted proteins | sample MSEWel2016_02_17_2_FD_113147 | JGI IMG/M metagenome (GOLD analysis project Ga0163223, IMG submission 113147) | Subsurface microbial communities from deep shales in West Virginia, USA - MSEEL Well Study Marcellus 5H_2016_02_17 ...
CGAAACATCAGGATCTTCAACAGATAATACTACCGGAACACAAGCCCTGGTGGTAAAGTCAAATTCAGCAAACCACTGGATAATCTGATCATTGTTTGCCAGAGTAACTTGTCCTCCGGGTAACTCCAGATGATAATCTGTAGAGGCCTGAAGTCCCGGATGAGAAATAATCAATAGGGACGGATCCTGCGGTGAAACACTCAATTCTGTTTCCAAATCCGGGTTAAGGACCGGTGAAACAGACGGGTCAACAGCAATAGGTTGATTGAAACGAATGGTAATTGAATCAATAAAATCGGTAAGTCCATCAGTATCAACAGAGCTTTCCACAACTTCCAGCTTCCCGTTTTCTGTGGCTTCATAAGCCCCCATGTCGGTTTTCAGCCAGTGCGTACGTGAATTTTTAGCCAGATCATATCCAAAGAGTCCTGTAAACCATTTATTGTTTCCCTGCTCAATACATGGTGAGAACAACTGAAGTGAATAGTCGCGATTCTGAGGATCAGTCCACAGCGGATCGTAAGAGATGTTTTCTTCACCTTCGTAACCACCTTCAACACATGAATAGACCACCTGAGACGCAGCATCTGAAAATGCTCCGTTTTCATTGGAATAAACGATGCTGTTCTTCACATCAAAAGTTCCATATAATCCGCCGGTATTGGATGCTCTGTTATGAGCAACAGTACAGCTGAGCAATTCGGGTTTAGAGTCTCCATCAGCAAAAATTGCCCCTCCACTTCCTGAGGCTTCATTGTCATGGAACAGAACATTAAAAAAGCGGGGACTTGATCCATCATTGTAAACAGCACCGCCATTATCTCCGCTATTGTTGCGGAAAACTGAAAACTCAATTGAAGGCGAAGAATTTACATTGTAGATGGCACTTCCGGTCGCATCTTCAAAAATGAAACCTTCGATAACTGCTCCCCGTCCAAGTGGAGTTGCAACATCAAACTCATTTCTGAAAAGATGAATACTATTATCAGAATCATCACCGGAAACACCAATATCACCGCTCAATATGACAGGATGTTCCACATGATTTCTATTCCATGCGTTGGATTCATCACCTGCCAACCCACCGTAAATGATCACTCCCGGTTTGAGCGAAAGAGCCTGTTCACGTTCCGCTTGCGTAACATTACTAGGGTCGGCGGGAGTTACAGGATAGTATTTTCCTTCAGCTACCCAGATTTCATCACCTGGTAAAGCAAAATCAAGGGCTTCATGCAAAGTTCCAAAAGCATCATCCCATGAAGCGCCTGTTGTTCCGGTACTACCCTCTTTTACCTTAATGGTGTAATCATGACCGATGTAGAAGGTGGAGGGCTCAGACCAATTGACATAATCACCGTAATCCAGTCCAATGGTCCATTGATAAGCGGAGCCATACTCCAGGCCACCAATAATTGTGCTGTTATTGGTTCCATCAATGCCACTGCTTGCACTGAAAGGACCATCTTCCAGGAGATTATCCTCATCACCAACTTTCCACAATTTCATCTGATACTCAAAGTCGGAAGGAATGTTGGTCTGTGGTTCTATCGTACCGTCTGATATTCCCCAAACAAGATTTAGCATCATCAACATACTGTATTCCTTCGTCCCGCTACCTCCATTGGTGGGAGCTACAGGTTGAATTTGCAGGTATTCAAACGGGCCAATGTCCACATTATCTCCAAAAGTACGGTCAAATCCTGCATAATCAGTTAACAACTCATCGGCAACAAGATCATTATCACCTGCATTGATAGCAGGCGAGCCTTTTTGCAAATGGAAAATACTATTGTCAGCATCCACAAAAAGAGGATCTTTGGCAATGTTTCCATTGGAACCGTCAGCATCCGCAAAAACAGAGTTTTCAATTCCGGTTGTGAAATTAAAATCAGAATCTGACGAATCGTGATTGTTCCAGGCAATGGAATTATTAACCTCCACAGAGACCCAGTTGTTCTTATAGATAGCTCCACCTATGTCGGTTGTTGTATTTCCATACCATAAACAATTATTAAAAGTAGCATCAGAAGATGCCATTACTGCAGCTCCTGCTGATGCGGCACTGTTATTTACAAACAACACATTAGAAAACGTAGGATTACTACCATTTTGGGAATAAACAGCTCCTCCCCACCTGTCGGCCAGATTGTCTCTTAACCAGATATTTCTCAACTTGGGAGAAGACCAGCGAATATATATACCACCGCCATCATACCTAGCTTTACCTTTTTCTATGATAAAACCGTCCACCACATTATCCTCAAAGAGACGATCCTCAGACCCCCTGACTCTCAATATATTGTAACTATTATCATTCACATCTCCTTCCACGCCAATGTCTCCGCTGAGTATGGTTTCGTTGGCCATCCAGTCACGCTCCTCCACAGAAGATTCGAAACCGCCAAAGCCACCATAAAGTTTCATGCCATTCTTTAATTCAAAAGTAGCATTCCTATCCCCTTCATCAGCAGGTTTATAGGTTCCGGCCGCGATCCATATCTCATCATTTTCGATGGAAATCGCCATTGCATCTTTGAGATCCATTGCATCCAGCCATGAAGTTCCATTGCCTGTTGCTCCGGGTTTTACATACAGTGGATGGTCACGGTTAACCGTAAAAGTTCGGCTCTCTGACCAGTTTGTAAAACCGGTATCCTCTAGGCTACCAACACGCCATGAAACCACATCGGCCGACTGAAGACCGGTCAACTGAGTTTCTAAAGCAGTCAGATCTTCAATCAGTTGCGACTCACCACCGTTAATGATATACTCAACAACAAAGCCGTTAATATTGTTGGGGATAGAGTCATTCCAACCCCATTCAAGTTTAGTTCCTGAGAAACCAGCATCCAACCAGGATTTATCGGCAGGGCTCACAAGAGTTGGGCAAATAACCCATCCTTCTATGGCTCCCATATCCACAGTATCTCCCTGTATCCTGGAATTACCATGATAATCGGTTACCAACCAATCCGGAAGGTTTTCGGTGCTTCCTGTATTAATGGCAGGACTACCCTCTTTTAATCTGAAATCTGCTTTTTCAACAGAAACAAAACCAGGCTCCTGATTCAAATTCCCATTCTGTTCAACAGCATTGTTGAAAATGGAATAGAAAGAAGAAACTCCATAAGAGAAATTATCATAACTCCATCTTGCCTCATTATCCCAGGCAATAGAATTGTACACCAAAGAGGTACTACTGTTGTCATAAACCGCACCACCATAATAACCGGAATAATTTCCCGACCAAACACAGTTATAATAGTTCACCTTATTATCAGAATAGACAGCACCTCCGTTATCACCCGCTTCATTATTTTGGAACAGTACATTTCCGAACAAAGGATTACTCCAGGTATCCACATAGACGGCACCCCCTTTATCGGAAGCAAAATTATTCCTAAACCAAACATTTTTTATAATCGGGGAAGCTCTGTTAATAATCAAGCCACCTCCATCATTGACGTCATAAACATCAGAGAACCCGTTTTCAATGGTCACCCCATCCAGGATCATTTGCTCTGTAACAGGCTGATCCTGAACACCGAAAATTCTGACTACGTGATAACTGTTGTCACCTTCAACACCGGGCTCCCCAATATCTCCACTCAAAACCACCTGGTTTTTATGGGTATTACGTTCTTCAAAGAAAGTCTCAACACCAGAGAATCCACCAAACAATTTAAGATTCTCATCTATAACAAAAGAAGAAGTTCTGTCTGTTGTATTTGTAGGTTTATAGATCCCGGCTGAAATCCACAAAGAATCACCTTTTGCTACAATGTTCAATGCATCTTTCAAATCAATGCCGGTCCCCCATGAAGAGCCGTCTCCGGTACCATTTGGCACAACAAACAACGGATGTCCACGATAAATACTGAACGAAGCATAGACTGACCAATTGGTGTTACCACTACCATCCACATATCCTACCCGCCACTTAACTAAATCCAGTGGTGCGAGTCCTGAAAGACCATAATCATAACCTTCAATATTCTCAACAAGGGTTGTATCTTCGCCGATCACATATTCCAGTTGATAATCAGAAATAGTTGCAGCAACTTCACTGTCTTCCACAGCCCACTTAAGCATAATGGTGGTTCCTTCCACAATCGAAAGAACCGACTGGTTTTCGGGAGCTAATAATACTGGACCAACGACTGCTCCTTCAGAGATTCCAATATCAACTGTATCTGCTAAAATTCTGGAATTACCAAAGTAATCGGTAGTCAACCATTCAGGAAGCGCATCATTGCTTCCGGCATTCAAGGCTATACTTTCATCTCTTAATCTAAAGTCTCCATTTTCCGCATCAACAAATCCGGGGTCTCCTTTCAGGTTAAAGTCGCTATCCCCTTTATCATAAATAGTATAAGAAACCAGTTCCTGTCGACTCAAATCATTGTTGTAATCATTTTGAGTTGAATTTTTCCAAAATATAGAATTAACAATTTTGTTTCGTCCATAAGCTGCGCCCCCATCACTCCCGGAGGAGTTATTAAACCAAACACAATTGTAATACCTGAGATATTTTTGAGCATAAACAGCACCACCTTCGCTATCGCTTGCATTATCAGTAAAGAGAACATTTACAAATCCAGCCTGGCTTCCTTCCGCATCATAAACTGCACCACCATCATTTAAAGCATAGTTATTTGTAAAATGCACATTGATAAACAAAGGAGAAGCCCATTGGAGATATAGACCTCCTCCATTCCGACTTTCCCCACTTCCATCTGCATAACCGTCCTTTATAATAACCCCATCAACTACGGCACTCCAGTCATCCCGTTCTTTTGTTGTGCCCAAAGCCGATAAAACATGGAAACTATTGTCGGCTTTAACACCTTCACTACCAATATCACCACTTAAAATGGTTTTGTTCAAAATGTGGTTTCGTTGGGCAAATTCAGTTTCAGTACCGTTGAATCCTCCAAACAATTTTATTTTTTCGGTTAATACAAAAGAAACCTCACGATCAGCTGTCTCAGTTGGTGTATATATCCCCGCCTTCACCCATATAGAATCTCCATCCACTGCATTGTCCAATGCATCCTGAAGACTCATCGCATCACTCCATGAAGTACCTTCACCGGTTCCTTCAGGAGTTACGAAAAGCGGATGCCCTCTCAATACTGAAAAATGGTGTTGTTTCGACCATGTATCCTGTCCGGATTCAGACACGCTACATACCCTCCAGGCAACCTCTGTCGCAGATGAAACGCCCAACAAACTATAGGCGGTACCCGGGAGGTCATCTACAAGGACTACCTCTCCTCTGTTAATGGAATATTCCAGTATATAATGATCTACATCTGCCGGTTCACCATTCTCCCAATACCATTCCAATAAAAAATCCATACTTGTTCCCTCAAAATACCTTCCATCTTCCGGGAAAAACAACTTAGGACTCTCTACAGCTCCTTCAAAAGAACCAACATCCACAATACTTTCTTTGATTCGTTCGCTTCCGAATCCGTCTGTTGTCAACCATTCAGGTACATCTTCGTTAACACCGGTATTCAAACCCGGACTTCCGGCAAGAAGCCTAAAGTCATTTTTATCGGGTGCAACAAACATCGGATCCGCAGAAACATTTCCATTGCTTTCATCACGGGTTTCGTAGATAGAATTTCTGACGTTATTGCTGCTGGAGAATTCATTGTCATAAAGACCGGAATTATTTCCCCATGAAATAGAATTGGTAATGGTTGCATATCCATAAACAGAACCACCCCTGCCGCCGGCTGAATTCCCGGACCATGTACAGTTATAAAATTCGGCATTTCCCACTGAACAAACGGCACCTCCATCATCGCCTGAAGAGTTTCCAGAGAACAACACATTCCCAAATTTTGGCTTACTGCCATAATTAACATACACTGCACCTCCATCATAGCTTGAAGAATTATCTCGAATCCACAAGTTTCGAATTAAAATGGAAGCATTATCAAGATAAATTCCAGAGCCATTATAACCTGCCCCGCCCTCAACAATTAATCCGTCTAAAACAGTTTTTTCAGTAAGCAACTTTTTTGAAGTACCAATTGCTTCAAGCACCCTATAACTATTGTCGGAATTCAGTGCCTCTTCACCAATATTTCCACTTAAAATTGTTTCGTTATCCTTCCAGTTTCGTTCAGAAAACTCTGTTTCAAAGCCTGCGAAACCACCAAAAATCTTTACATTATCTTTCAATTCAAAAGAAGCATTCCTATCCAAAGTATTGGTAGGATAATAAACCCCATTAGCCAACCAAATAGAGTCACCCATCATTGACTTATTAATAGCAACTTGTAGATTGGTGGCATCGCTCCATGAGCTTCCGGTTCCTGTTCCATCCGGAGTTACATACAATGCATGTCCGCGTAAAATAAAGAAACGATAAAAATCTGACCAATTTAAAGCACCAGAAGCATCCACGCTGGCAACACGCCATTGTACAACACTTGCCGGACTTAACCCTGATAATGTGTAATTTAAACTCTCCAAATTTTCAACTAAAACAGGTTCGTTCTCATTGATTGAATATTCAAGAATATAACTCTCCACATCAGCAGGCTGAGTATCACTCCATCCCCATTCAAAAAGAACACTTGTTTGATTAGACTCAAAGACAGTGCTATCTGCAGGACTAAGCAGTTCAGGAGTGAAAACAACTTCTTCCGAAATGCCCATATTCACAACCCCATCCTGAATACGTTCTAACCCAAAATAGTCCTTTGTCAACCATTCGGGGACATCCGTATTGCTACCTGCGTTTATAGCAGGACTGTTAGCTCGTATCCTAAAATCACCCTTGTCAGGTGCAATAAAAGCAAGCTCGCCTGAAATATTCCCATTAGTATTATCGGCATCTGGATAAAGCGTATTTCGTATAGTTACATCATAAGAAAAATCATTATACCCATCTGCTGAAAAATTATTCCAGGCAATAGAGTTTACAACAACAGAGTTTCCATATACAGCCCCAAAATAATAATTAGAATAATTGTCATACCAGACGCAATTATAAAACTCAAATCCTCCATAGCTATTTACTGCACCCCCATAGCCATAATAATGTGTAGTCGAATTATTATGGAAAATAACGTTTCCAAATGATGCCGCCGAAAAATCATCTCCAGAGACTGCACCTCCATGGCCATAATTTACAGTATTATCGCGAAATATAACGTTACGAACAATCGGTGATGCATATTGTAACCACATTCCGGCACCATTTTCCAAACTGGCGATTGAGTTATACCCTGTATAACCATTCTCAACAATAATCCCATCAATAACAGTAGCTTGGGTTATCGGTGCATTTTCATTACCGACCATTTTAATAACATGATAGCTGTTATCCGTATTATCCCCTTCAATTCCAATGTCACCACTTAGAATGGTCTGATTCTGATTCCAGTCCCTTTCATCGGGAGAAGTCTCATTTCCGCTAAATCCACCCAGCAACGTCAGATCATACCGGATTTCAAAGGACTCATCCCGTGAATCTCCGGTGGTTGGAGTGTAAATTCCCGCTGCCACCCAAATCTGCTCACCGGGACAAGCAATTTTCATGGCATCAGAAAGAGTTATAGCATCCGACCATGAAGCACCACTTCCTGTAGCGCCGGGTTTTACATATAAAGGGTGCGAACGTTGAATAAAAAATTGTCTGTAAGGCGACCACCGTTTCGTCCCGTCAGAAAGATTTGCACATACCCTCCAATTGCCAGTAGTACCTTCACTCAAACCTGAAATAGTATGCGATGCAACGGATGTTTCAGCTTCCTGAACCATTTCTCCTCCATTCACCGAGTATTCTACAGTATAATCATCCAGATTTTCAGGTGCGAATGTTTCCCAGTCCCAGGTAAGTGCAACACTCGACACATCAATATCAAAGACATGGTTGTGTTCCGGCAATTGCAAGGAAGGAACGGCAACAGTACCCTCAAACACACCCAGGTCAACCACTTCATTCTGTATTCGGCTATTTCCGGAATAATCTATTAACAGCCAATCAGGCAAATAGGAATTGTCACCCCCATCAACAGCAATACTACCTTCAGCCAAACGAAAATCACCATTCATCGGGTCAACAAAAAGCGGTTTGTAGTTTATTTCTTCATGAAAGGAAAGAGTTGAATATTCGTTGTTATTACTAAAATAAGAATTATCAGACTCTCCACATTCGTTAAGCACCTCCAGCGAATTATAGACAGTCGTTGCAGATGTATTGGTAAATAAGGCTGCGCCGGCAATTTCAGCGTAATTTTTATACCAGGTACAATTATAAAAAAGAGCTTGCCGCTCAGCATACACAGATCCACCATAACGACCTGAATTAAATGAAAATATTACATTCCCAAACAATGGTCGGGCATTCAACAGGGAATAAACCCCACCCCCATTCGAAGACCCCTGATTCCTTCTAAACCAACAGTTCTTGACAATTGGGTCGCCATCATATATATAAAACCCTGTCCCCGAAGATCCTTTCCCATCCTCAACTATAAAACCATCGACAATTGTTCGGTAATTCAGATTCACATCGGCCGCCTCACGTAAGGTAACTACATGATAGCTATTATCTGAATTATCTTCCTCAACCCCAATATCACCACTCAGTATTGTTTCATTCAGGCGCCAGTCTCTCTGAGAAAGTTCTGTTTCATCACCGGCAAATCCACCATAATAATGAACCCCGTCTTTCAGCTCAAAGCTGATATCCCGATTCCCTGCAGTGGTAGGTTTATAAATACCGGCAGCCACCCAAACTTCATCACCGGCCACAGCAGCAGCCAGGGCAGTTTGTAAATCGGAATAAACATTGGTCTGATTTTGCCAGGCGGTACTCGCAGTACCCGGCTTTACATAAAGAACATCGGCTTTTAATTCGGAGAAAGAAATTGCCAGAATCAACGAAAGAATGAGGTAAAAGTGCTTCATAATTGGGGCCATTAAAAAATTATAATTCACCCCTCCTTATGAACAAACAAGTAACCAAGTTCTGTTATTCTACTGACTTGGTTTTGGTAAAGATCGAACCGGGAAGGGTTGTGTTTTTTTAACAAAATCGAACAATATTACCAATTATTAAATAATTGACCAACCACCCACCGGGAAATTTTGATGAACATCAAAAATCCTTTTAGGGATTTCACCTCGAATGATTAAATTTGATGCCGGAAATTGTATTAGTGACCAGCTAATAGTGAAAAGTGAATAGGTGAAAAGGATATCGTTTGAAAATCATTAACATGAGGATTCAAACCGGTAATAATGAGCTACCTTAAATCATCTATAAACAAACGACATACGAATATCACAAATAATAAACAAGTCCCTTTTCATAATAAAACAACAACAAAACTCAGGAAGGCATGAAGCAGTATTTTACCATAATTATTCTCAGCATACTCTCTCTCCAAATGATGGCACAGGAATCAGTCGTATCTCCCGATAGGGCACTGGAGTTATTCACACAAGGGAACTATGCCGAAGCCCTCCCCATGTACGAGCAACTTATTGAGCGATATGAACGGGAAGCAAAATACAACTACTACCTGGGTGTTTGTCTTGTTGAGCAGCGCCAAAACCTCAGTGAAGCCATCAAAAGATTAAAATTTGCGCAGTCAAGAAGAGTTAACCGAGATGTTCATTTCTATCTGGGAAAAGCCTATCAAAAAGCATATGAATTCGAACTGGCCGAACAGGAGTTTAACAACTTTCTGAAATACGCAACCAATAATGACCCGAGAAGAGCCAAAGCGCTCAGATCTGTCGAGGATTGTAAAAGTGCCAACACACTAATCAACAAACACTTTAGCATTCAGATCATTGACAAAGATACCGTTCCGGAGTCTGCATGTCTCTCGCAATACAACTTGCCTGAAGAGGCCGGTACAATTGCCAAAAACAAAACTTTTTTCAAAACAGGCGTCCCACCCGAGAAAATCATGTACCGAACCGAAAAAGGTGATGATGTTTACTTTGTTTTAGAAGAGCCCGACACCACGCTTCATGATATTTACTTCATGGAGCAATTGCTTGACCGCTGGAGTGGAAGCAAAAACCTGGGTGAACCTGTAAATTCAGATTTTGACGACCGTCACCCATTCCTGATGGTGGATGGTACTACTTTTTTCTTTGCCTCCGACCGACCGGGAGGAATGGGAGGTCTGGACATCTACCGTTCAATTTTTGACCCGGAGAGTGACACGTTCTCGTCACCTGAGAATCTTGGCCCTCCTTTTAATTCGCCGGATGATGACTTTCTGTTTGCAGCAGACCCGTTTGGAGAAAGAGCCTGGTTTACCACCAACCGGGGAGTTGCGCCCGGAACTGCAGTTGTTGTTAAAATTGTCTGGGACAACAACGTGTTCAAAAACCTGACGGAAGATGTTAACCAGGTACGTGAGCTTGCCCTGCTTCCTCTGAGTGAAGGCAATTTCTGGGAAGATGGCACCAAACAAGAGCAGGAAAAACAATCAACAGCCAAACGAAACAGTGAACAGCAATTTCAGTTTTACATCAATGACACATTGGTTTACACCAATTTTGATCAGTTTCTGAGTGATGTTGCACGCATGGAATTCAAAAGGGGTCAAAATGTAGATATGCAAAAAGACAGCCTGGAACAAGTGATGCGCAACAAAAGGGAACAATATGCGCAAAGCTACAATCAGGAAGAGTTGAGCAGACTGATGGATGAGATTCTGGAACTGGAAAAGAAGGTTTACGGCCACGACGACCAGGTAAAAAGACATTACATAAGAGCCCGGCAGCTGGAGATGGACAAAATATCGGAACTTAAAAGCCGGGGAATGTATAATGAAGCGCAAAAACCGGCGCCCGGGGCGTCATCCAACAACAGCCTGACTGCTCCGGCTCTGAAATCGGGCAATTTTTCATTTTATTCCGATGAAGAATTCATGACCAGACAGGAGCGTTTAAACCCGATGTATAAAAAATACTTTTCACCTGCACAAATCCAGGTACTTCAGCAAACCGACAGCATGTACACATGGGCCAAAATCATGCAACTGGAAGCTTCTAAGCTGTTGGAAAGCTCTGTTACGTCAGGGACAGAAGAAGAACAACAAAAAAGTCTTATTCAAAGAGTTAGAAACCTGGACTCATTGTCAAAAAACAATCAGGAAGAAAGTGGCGAGCCGGCATCCAGAAAGAGCAGATACATGCAACAACAGGCTTTATCGATGTATCATGAAGCGCTCGACAAAAAGTTTAATATCTACAAACCTGTTCTTAAGCGAATGGCAGAAAACCAGGGCAACGGGCACTGGGAAAATCTTTTGGGTGAAGCCCAGAGCAGATTCGAGCAAGCCAATAACGGCATCGAAAAAATGGCTGTCTGGAACCCGGGACAATATGAAAATCTGGGAGGATTAAAGCGCCAGGCCATTGAGATGATCGAACAAAGTCTCCTCGACAGTCAGGGAAATAATTTAACGGTTTCTGCTACATCATCAACCGCCAATAATGCCACCAGCAAGCAGAAAACAGAAAGCGTTCCCGCTGACAATCAACCATCAATAACCCAATCTGAAAGACAAAACGCAAACAACGTTGTAAAAGCAGCTTTCGGAGAACCTGACAAAAAAACAGCAAGCCGAAAACCTGTTTACAAAATTCAAATTGGCGTCTTCCGTAATTCTCCCGATTCGGAAGCGCTGTCACGCATACCACAGGTAACCTCGCAGGCAGTACCGGGAAAAGATCTTACCCGATACTACAGCGGAGCATGGTCCGGTTATGCGGAAGCCGCACAGAACATCGAAAGAGTTAGAAACAATGGTTTTCCTGGTGCTTTTATTGTAGCATTTATTGATGGAGAAAAAATATCCATTGAAAAGGCAAGAGAACTGAGTTCAGAATAATCAAGAAGCACAGAATAGGCAGAAACGCTTGTTTGGAATGAATTATTTTCCTATTTTACAACAAATTTTTGAACTATGGCGCCTTACGACAAAAGGAAAGAAAATTTGGGTTCCAGCAAAGAGAGCATTGGCAACCATCTGCTGATATTGCACAACGATGACATCAACTCCTTTGATGATGTCATCGATGCATTAATAGAACACTGCAACCATGACACTTTGCAGGCGGAACAATGTGCCACCCTCACCCATTACAGGGGTTACTGTGAAATAAAGAAAGGTTCGTTCAACGAACTATCTGATTTGCAAAAACAATTAACCGGAAAATCCTTGAATGTCACCATTGATTAACCCTATACAGTTTCTGTCCATAAAGTACCACTTGCGTCGTTACGCTTGCCGCCAAAATACTCATTTACACAAGTAAACTCCGCATTTGGCGGCTTCGCAAGCCTAGCAATTGGCACATTCTGACCAGAAACAGGACTAAAAACAAACTTTACGTAGTTTATTGACAGACTATACAATGACAATTATTATCTTACTGATTATCACCGGGCTTCTATTGCTCATTCTGGAATTTTTTGTGGTTCCGGGAATTACCATCGCCGGCATTGGTGGTCTGGGCATGATTGTCGGTGGTATTTTCATGGCCTACGGGCTGGATACTGCAACAGGCCACATCACATTAGCGCTTACCATATTCTTAACACTCATCATCCTATTTTACGCGCTTAGAACCAAAACCTGGCAAAAACTGATGCTGAGTTCAAGCATCAACAGCAATGTGGATACCGTCGTGGAAAATTCCATCAATATTGGCGATACGGGAAAAACAATTACCCGCCTGAACCCCATTGGAAAAGCGAGAATCAACGGACAGGATGTGGAAGCCCGTTGTCCCGGTCAGTTCCTTGATCCTAAAACAGAAATTGAAGTAACCGAAGTATATAAAACCTACATCATTGTTAAACCAGTAAAATAATTACTATGGAAGTTTTCGGAACACTCGGGCTCATTGCAGTCATCATTGTTCTCTTTTTTGTGATACTGTATTATGTTCCCGTAATATTGTGGTTCTCGGCACTGGTAACCGGTGTTCGCATCTCTCTTCTCCAACTGGTGCTTATGCGCATCCGGAAAGTACCGCCATCCGTCATTGTAAGGGCCATGATTGAAGCCCATAAAGCAGGCCTTCAGACCATCAAACGCGATGAATTGGAAGCGCACTTTCTGGCAGGGGGAAATGTGGACAACGTAGTCCATGCATTGGTTTCCGCATCAAAAGCCAATATCGATCTTACTTTTCAGATGGGAACAGCTATCGACCTGGCCGGTCGTGATGTTTTTGAGGCTGTACAAATGTCTGTAAACCCCAAAGTCATTGATACACCTCCGGTGGCTGCTGTGGCCAAAGACGGAATTCAGTTAATTACCAAAGCCCGGGTAACCGTTCGTGCCAACATCAAACAGCTGGTGGGTGGTGCAGGTGAAGAAACAGTGCTGGCCCGGGTGGGTGAAGGTATTGTCTCCTCCATTGGTTCATCAAGTTCACACAAAGCTGTGCTTGAAAATCCCGATTCTATCTCAAAGGTTGTGCTGAGCAAAGGATTGGATGCAGGAACAGCATTCGAAATTCTCTCCATTGATATTGCCGACATCGATATAGGTAAAAACATAGGTGCTGAACTTCAGACCGACCAGGCCGAAGCCGACAAAAACATTGCTCAGGCCAAAGCAGAAGAGCGTCGCGCCATGGCCGTTGCCGAAGAGCAGGAAATGAAAGCTAAAGCACAAGAAGCAAGAGCTCATGTAATCGAAGCGGAAGCAGAAGTGCCCAAAGCCATCGCCGAAGCCTTCAGATCCGGAAACATAGGAATTATGGATTACATGAAGTATAAAAACATAGATGCCGATACGCAAATGCGTGACTCTATCGCAAAACCCCAGCAATCGTCAGGACGATCCAAAGATGATAAGTCCAACGATAAAGGGAAAAACGATAAATAATCTTTGATAGAAATACTCACATCAATAAAGGCCGGCCGCACAAATGGCCGGCCTTTTTTGAACAACACTAAAAAAGCAAAAAGATGAAAACCCTTTTCAAAATTACTTTATTGATTACCGCTATTTCAACATTGATGAGTTGCAATAAAGAGACAAATCTTTCTGTTCCGTCAATCTTTTCTGACAATATGGTGATTCAGCAAAACAAAAGCGTCGCCATTTGGGGAAAAGCCACCCCTGGTACGGAAATAACAATCTCGGGCAGCTGGGAAAAATCAGCGACTGCCACAGCAGGTGACGACAGCACCTGGCAAACAGAGCTTTCCACCATTGAAGCCGGCGGTCCTTACGAATTATCAGTCAGTTCTTCCGACACCACCATCACCATAAAAAATGTGATGTTGGGTGAAGTATGGCTGGCCTCAGGCCAATCAAACATGGAAATGCCACTGAAAGGCTGGCCTCCCAACGACACCATCCTTAATTCAGCACAATTCATTACCAACTCTGATAATGAAGCCATCCGGATGTTTACGGTTGCCAGAAATATGGCTTCAGAGCCGCTTGACAACGTTTCAGGAGCATGGGTTCAGGCCAATCCGGAGAATTCCGGAAACTTTAGTGCTACGGCCTACTTTTTTGCACGGAAGCTCAATAAAGAATTGAATGTCCCCATAGGAATTATCCACAGCAGCTGGGGCGGAACCCCCATTGAAGCATGGATAAGTTCAACGCAGCTCAAGGAAAGTGAAGATTTCTCAGACATCATTAAAGACCTGGAAAAATTAGCCCCCCAGGCTGAAGCCTACGACAGATGGCTTGCCACCAACGAATCTGTAAGTATTCTTCCCACTGCCGGGAATAAAGAACCCTATAAAGATCTGGATGCTTTCGATGAATTTTGCAGTGACCCGGCAACCAACACAGCAAATTGGCCATCCGTAAAACTCCCCACAACCATCGAACAAACCGAGATTGGGGAGATGGATGGAATTGTCTGGTTCCGAAAAGACATTGAAATCCCTGAAAGCTGGGAAGGACAAGAATTAATCCTTTCACTGGGCCCCATTGATGACATGGATGTGACCTATCTCAATGGGGAAAAGATTGGCGGAACAGAAGTAGAAGGTTTCTGGCAACAAGTAAGATATTACACCATTCCGGCAGAAATGGCTAAACAGGGCAGCGCCACTATTGCCGTGAAAGTAATGGACCATCAGGGTGGTGGTGGAATATACGGTGACCCGGATCAGATGAAAATTCATCCCAAGGGAAATGACGCAAATGCCATTGCCCTTGACGGAGAATGGAAATACAATGTGGTCGGACAAATAGCCGGAAGCAAACTATATCTCTTCGATCCATCCACCGATGCTTATGAGTCACGGCCCGAATTGTCAGTACAACTCAGTTCGCACACCCCCACCGTCCTTTACAATGCCATGATTGCTCCTCTTGTTCCTTACACTATCAATGGAACAATCTGGTATCAGGGTGAAACCAATGTGGGACGAGCCAACCAATACATGGAGCTTAAATCGGCATTGATCAACAACTGGCGGAGAGATTTCAAAAACCCGGAGATGCCTTTCTACTATGTTCAGTTGGCTCCCTGGAATTACAACGATGTGGAAGGTATCTCATCTGCCAACTTGCGTGAAGCACAAAGGCGTTCCCTGAAGATTCCGAATACGGGGATGGCAGTAACCCTCGATATCGGAAATGTGAACAACATCCATCCGGCAAACAAAACCGATGTTGGAGAACGTCTGGCTTTATGGGCTTTGACAAAGGACTATGAAAAGAACATACCATTCAGTGGCCCGATTCCAGATGATTTTAAAGCACAAGAGGGAAAAATCATTATCACATTCACCAATGTTTCCGATGGTTTGAAAATCAATTCTGATGTGCCAAACCAGTTTGAAATTGCCGGCAACGATGGCAAGTTCTTCCCTGCAAATGCAACAGTAAAAGAAGAACAGGTAATCGTATCTTCACCCAAAGTGAACCAACCGGTAAATGTACGATATGCCTATAAAAACGGCGCTGAAGCATCTCTGTTTAACGGAGCAGGATTGCCGGCACCATCATTCACATCAGAAGAAACCATAAACGATTAATCCAATCATTTTACTTATTAAGACCGCCCGGGAAACACTCCCCCGGACGGTCTTTTTTATTGCAGAGAGACCATCTGAATACGCTTTTACCGGCTACAAACACAAAATCTGAAAAAATAATTCAACATATTTATTTTTTTAATCGAATAAGAATCAATACACTCCACTTTTCGACATTCATTTTTTTTCTTTTCCCGGTAAAAATATTTGTCAATTCAGAATCGAATTAATACATTTGCAATCGCGTTTGAGAAAAGCGTCACCCTCTACAGACAAAGGTCTGCAGAATATTTTGGAGAGGTGGGTGAGTGGCTGAAACCACCGGTTTGCTAAACCGGCGTACGGGTAATTCTGTACCGGGGGTTCGAATCCCCCTCTCTCCGCTCTTATTTTTTCGGGGTATAGCACAGTCCGGTTAGTGTACCTGCTTTGGGAGCAGGGGGTCGCAGGTTCGAATCCTGCTACCCCGACTTTTCAGAAACCATCTGAAATCAAAAGCCTGTAAATCGTATGATTTTCAGGCTTTTTTGTTTTTTATAAATCAATTCAATTTAGTTTATTTCAATAAAAATGAGAACAAAACGGTGAGTCAATTATTTTTTTATTTTTGACTCACCAGATAGCTGCAGATCTTATGAACAAAGGCTTTTCAGCGTTTTCAATCTCATTTGTCTTGAATCGAATCAGGTGTTTTTGGTGAACAAAACGGTGAGTCATCACCAGAACCAGGTCAATTCATTTCAAACATCAAAAAATTGAATGGTTATGAAAACATCAAACACCTTTGGCGTACAGTTCATTGTAAGGCCAAGCAGAAAGAAGAAAGACAACAACCGCTTGCCGGTTTACGCCCGCATCTCAGTCAATGGAAGACGTTTAGAAATCTCCCTTAAAACCACCATCGCTTCCGAAGATTGGATTCCGGCAAAAGAAAAAGCAAAAGGCTCCAGGACGGAAATAAAAGAGTTTAACCAATACCTATCCAATGTCAGGGCAAAAATAAACGGGTGCTATCGTGAGTTACTTATGAGTGACAAGATCATTACAGCCGAAGCAATTAAAAACCTCTATTTAGGCAATAAACCTCAAGAACACACTCTTCAGAAGCTTATTACTTATCACAACGAAACATTAAAAGACATCCTGGCCCGGGGAACACTTAAAAATTATTACACGACTCAAAGATATCTGGAAAAGTTTCTAAAAAATAGATCCGGGAGCATAGATATTGGACTCAGTGATTTGGACTATCAGTTTATCACAGACTTTGAGCACTACCTAAGAACCTACATCCCTGTTGACCATCAAAAACGACTCTCCAATAACGGAGTCATGAAGCATCTGGAGTGATTAAGGAAGATGGTCAACATGGCAGTAAAAATGGAATGGATCAGTAAAGACCCGTTCGCCAGGTACAGATTAAGATTTCAAAAAAAGTCAAGAGAGTTTCTTACCTCCGGGGAACTTCAGGCTATTGAATTAAAAAAACTGTCAATTGCCCGGTTAGACTACGTCCGGGACCTTTTTATTTTTAGCTGTTATTCAGGACTGGCATATATTGATGTTATAGAATTAAAGCCCGAAAACATAAATATTGGTATAGACGGCGAATTATGGATTACCACATATCGGGCAAAAACAAGCCAACCGATTAGAATCCCCCTTTTGCCTAAAGCTTTAAGTATTTTGAAGAAGTACGAAAACAATCCACGCTCCCTTAATTCCCAAAGAGATTTTCCCAGGATATCAAATCAAAAATTAAATAGTTACCTAAAGGAATTGGCAGATTTATGTAATATCAGGAAGCCCCTCACATTTCACATTGCCAGGCACACCTTTGCAACCACGGTAACGCTGACCAACGGAGTCCCCATTGAAACTGTTTCAAAATTACTCGGCCATACAAGCATCAAAACGACTCAAATTTATGCCAAAATAGTAGAAGAAAAAATCTGCTCAGATATGCATAAATTAAGAGATACTTTAAATCAAAAACACTCAATATCTCTAATGGCTTCCAAGGGATAAAAAAAGATGGAGGTATAGAAAATTGTGAAATAATTATTATATTTTGGAGGTAAAATAAAAATAAACCTGTTTTTTTAGCGGGTTTATTTTTATTTTCAACAAAATGGTTACTTGGGACTTACAAAGCATTTTTAACCCGCTTTATTAAAGAACCATGCTAACCCAACTTGTTGAAGTTAAGGATGAACTTTTATCTAAACTGCAGTTAATTAGTCGTACAAATAAATTAAGCCAGGCAATCAAATCTGTAGGTTTGATTCTCTATTATATTGAAAGGATAAAGAGCATCCTAAACAATGATTCTTTCAAATCTCAAAATGAGGAGATTTATTTTTTTAAAGAAATCAATCCGGAAATATTTCATAGATTGATTTACTTTAACAAAGTGCTGAAAATTGAGTCTAAACTTAAGGTAGGTGGCAAGAAAAGACAAAAAAAGATTCTGAAGAAAGAACATGAAAAAATTTCAAAATTCTTTAGAAATAACAAAGATTTTTGTTCTTACATGCGCTTAAAACACACCCACTTCGATGCCATTTATTTTAGAAGAAATGAGAATGCCTGGATTAATTATTTTGAATCCTTTGATTATTATTCCTTTGCACCTTTGATTTCTACCCCTCATAGTATTAAGGCCAGCTATCTTTTGGGATATGATTTACTTCTGGATTATTTAAACTCCAAAACCACAAGGCTTAAGGACGACCAGGATTTTCAAACAGGAACCGAAAAGTTCAATTTAAAATGGACGGATTCTAAAACAGACCTAATAGAACTTATATATGCTCTTCATTCAAAAGGATGTTTTAATTACGGTAGTGCTGAAATAAAGGAGATTGCAACCTGTTTCTCAGAAATTTTTTCAATCGAACTTGGGGATTTTTATAGAAACTTTTTGGAAATAAAGAACCGGCAAAATCCAACAAAATTACTCACTCAATTGCAAGAAAAACTTCAAAACAAAATAGAGGAACAAGATTTACTGTAAATCGCAAATCGCAATACACCCAAGTTGGGACTTCACTGGAAATTTCTAACATTCCCCTTTTTGTATATCAAAATAATTCATTCTCGGTGAAATTTTATTTTTACCCAACTTGGGGTGAACTGGTGTTTGTTTCCGATTGCAACATTCTAATTTTGAAACACTAACCCCTAAAATTTAGAATTATGGCTTCTGAAATTATCACTTTAGATGATTTGCAAGTTTTTAAGCAAGAACTCATTAATGACATCCAACGGATTATCAAGGAAACTTCAGGGCAACCAACAAAAAAATGGCTAAAATCCTATGAGGTTCGAAAAATCCTTAACATTTCTCCTGGTACTTTGCAGAACCTCAGAATAAACGGCACTTTGCCATACACAAAGATAGGAGGTGTCTTATATTATGATTACTCAGATATTCAGAGTTTACTTGAGAGAAATAAAACAACTTCACTTTAACTTACTATTAAGGTTCAATAAATGAACTACATACGGCACCTTTCTGCTGTGTTTGAAAAGATGGATAATGAAGATCGTGTAACTCCTTATCTCATTAGTTTATATATGGCATTATTTAGGAGATGGAATGAGAACTTTTTTAATAATCCTATTTCTATTGCCAGGTGTGAAATAATGAGGCTTTCTAAGATTGGTTCTACTAATACTTACATACGTTCGTTAAGGGAATTAGACCATCTGGGCTTCATTAAATATAATCCATCCAGAAGCAAGCATCGAGGCAGCTTAATTTACATGTTCACTTTTGATAAAACTGAAGAACAAGACGTGCGACCTTATAAAAACAGTTATAAAACATCCTCTTCCCAAAGTGGCAAGAAAAATGAAAATCAGAATTTTTTAGAAATGAGTAATTCTTATTTATCCGGTTTTGGGCCAGACATTCCTCCTATGCTTCAGCATGTTCAAATTTACTTTGAGGAAAAGGGGATGCCCTCAATCGAAGCGGACAAATTTTTTAATTATTATGAAAGCAATGGCTGGCTTGTGGGGGGTAAATCAGAAATGAAAGATTGGAAGGCCGCTGCTCGAAATTGGATCCTTAACCGCGAAAGATTCAATAACCGAATTAAGAACACAAAGAAAAAAAAGCGGTCTTCAAAACCTAGTAGCACTAATTTGAATCAAAACAAAAATTACAACACACCCCTCTAATCTCACACCATGAACAACAATACCTCTACCAACACTCAACCCCCAACCTCCACTCCCCATGCTCCAGGCTCCTTGCCCCATGCCTCTTACTCCCTACTCCATGCCCCATGCCCACCCCCCAATAACCATTAACCTCATGTCCCCCTACTACCAAAAAGCATTCGCATATCTCCAACAAAAAGGAAGAGAAACGTATGGTAATTTCTTCCTCCTATACCCTAACGACACCCAGGTGATAGGTAAACTACTGGCGTGGTTTCTTCGAGACAAAGCCACAGCTGACCTCAAAGGCATAAATCTCCAAAAAGGAATTCTCCTCTCCGGCCCGGTTGGTAGCGGAAAAACTTCACTGATGAACCTAATGCGACATTTTTCACGCGAACAAGCACCCCATTTCATGAAACCATGTCGCGACATTGCTTTTGAATTTGAAAAAGATGGGTTTGAAATCCTTCGTCGATACTCTGGTATCACCTACCTGGCAGGTGCAAAACCCAAAATCATCAAAACATTTTGCTTTGACGACCTCGGAACCGAACAGATTCTCACCCATTACGGAAAGGAATGTAACGTAATGGCAGAAGTCATTCTCTCCCGTTATGAAAATTTCACCAGGCACCACAGGTTAACACACTTCACTACCAACCTCTCTGCTGACGAAATTGAAGAAATCTATGGGCCAAGAGTTCGTTCGCGCCTCCGGGAAATGTGCAACCTCATCGCATTCCCCGCCGAAACTCCCGACAAAAGAAAATAAAAGAACATCAAATCTGGTTTTCGGATAATTTGTTTATGGGTATATCTAAGTGATTAAAAATAACCATCTTTAGCACTCAAACCATCGTTAAACCTAAACTCACAAAAACCATAATTGGGAGTTCGTTCTTTTTGGGGCAATGCCAAAAAGAACAACAATATAACGAATTACAGACTTTTTGCCACACAATTGAAAAAAATCCAACAATTACCGGATTTCCCGGAAACCTCCAACTGATTCCAACAAATTCTATGAGATTCCAGTAGAATTGGGAAAAATCTAATTCCCACGCATGGGGTAAAATTCTAATTCAACAATAGCCATCATTATTGTATCCGCAGTTTCCTGCACAATGCCCTTGAAATATAATACGGTCATTTTGCTCATTTCTTCAATTAATAATCCGTGATCAAATCAAATACTTCTTCTGGGGTTGCATCATTGTTAGTCCAGATTTCCTCCATCGTCGCTGCTCCGTCAATTGATATTCCGTTTGCTTCCAACCTTTTTGCGGCTTCAACAGAATCAACCTGCAGAACTCTGAAAACATCATCAATCGGTGCTTTTACTATTCTTTCTAAAACGATGGTATCAACTTTCGGATTGTAATGTTGCTGAACGATAAACAATATGGACATTACTGCTACGGCCAATGCAGCAGGGAAGAAAACACCCTTTTTGAAATGGATTTTCAAGGCCTTCCAATTGATTATGACATGGAAAACGGCAAAAATAACAAAGAAAAGGCCAAGGAACTCATGTACGACTTCTGTATAACCGTCAAATAAATGGAAAAACATAAGTAAACCGGTAATTGCAACGACCAGGAAAACTATAGAGATGAAAGGGGTAACGTAATTTCGGTTCAGTTTCATAATACAAGGATTTTTTTAGTTGAGTTTTGAGAACCTGTTCTCAAGGTTGATTAACCAATTTTCTCTTTTCTTTTGGCTTACTGATTTTACTGAAGTAAAACTTATCCAATGAAGATTTTTGTACCCTATCGTTTTAAAAACGCTTCTTAACATGGTTTTCCTGATTAAATTTCCAATGAGCAGGGAATACATTATTTTCAGTTTGTTCATTGTCGTGATAATGGTTACGCTTTTTAGATTTTTCAAGAGAGGCACCAATCCAAATCCTCTAGGATGGTGGTCATACACGACCCCCGGACACAGCACCCGGTCAACAAAACCTTTGGTGGTTGCCGGCATTATATCCCACCAGATTGGGAAAATAAAAATCAGGTGGTTGGCCTTTTTCAAACGTTCGGTATAATCGATTACCTGTGGATCAATGGGTTTGTGATCTATAAATGCTTTTAAATCTGCCTTTGACATTACGGGATTAAATCCGTCATTATCAAGGTGCATCAAGTCAACGTCATGATTTACATTTTGAAGCCCATTAGTAACAGATTGTAATATGGCATTACAATAACTGCCTTCGTTAGGATGATTGAATACGATAACTGTTCTCATTTTTACTGTTTTAGTACAGTACAAAATTGAGAAATCATTCAGCCCCCGGACGATAACAATTGTTAATAAATAAACGTTTACTGCCTGTTTCGTATCCGGCTCAACGACACAGAAGTAATGCCTAAATAGGAAGCTATATAATGTTGTGGAACACGTTGAACAATATGAGGATAGTTCTCAATTAATTCTTCGTAACGTTGTTGTGGTGTGTTTTTAAGGTAAGACAAAAGTATCCACCCCAGCAATGACATCTTTCCTGGCATGATCCAGACGCCTACCTTTGTCAAAAAAAATCATGCAACACAGAAAATCTTTAAACCAGAGCATGCTTGAGCATGTGGCTATTCAG
>Ga0163223_100172_pt1 | contig 22729 bp, 19 predicted proteins | sample MSEWel2016_02_17_2_FD_113147 | JGI IMG/M metagenome (GOLD analysis project Ga0163223, IMG submission 113147) | Subsurface microbial communities from deep shales in West Virginia, USA - MSEEL Well Study Marcellus 5H_2016_02_17 ...
GGAAATACCCTGATTTAAAGAAATAACAAAGGGTAAAAGCCCATTTAATCTAAAAAACTGTATTAAATTTTCAAGGTTCAGGTGGTCCAGGAAAAAACTAGGACCTTTTGACGCTCATATCATATAATAATTCTATTGAAAAAATTGATCGATTCGAGGTCCTCATGCGACTGATGGATGATGAGGGTAATATTGTTAGTCCTTTTCAATTTTTGCCTATCGCAAAAAAAGCGGGGCTATATAATCAATTAACTAAAATCATCATCACAAAATCCTTCCAGTATTTTAGTAACAAAGATTATAAGTTTTCTATCAACTTATCTGTTGATGATATTTATCATAACCATACCCGCCGTTTTATCTATGACCAACTGATGGCATTTAGTCGACCCTATAATGTTATTTTTGAACTTGTGGAGTCCGAAGGAATTGAAAATTATTCCATTATGTCTGATTTTATTAAAGAAATTAAACGGTATGGCGCAGAAATCGCCATTGATGATTTTGGTACCGGCTTTAGTAATTTTAACTACTTACATAAGCTAAATGTTGATTGTATTAAAATAGATGGAAGTATTATTCAACAAATGTTAACAGAACCTTCAGCTGAGCTTGTCGCTGAAACCATTGTAAACTTTGCTTCAAGGCTAGGCATAACAACGGTAGCAGAATATGTTTCAGATGAAGCTATATTTAATAAAACAAAAGAAATCGGAATCGGGTATTCTCAAGGTTATTTTATTGCACGGCCAGGTTCTGATATAGTGATGTAGGAGGAAGTTATGAAAAAATGGGATTTATCACAACTGTATTCAGATTTTGATTCACCACAAATACAGGCAGATTTAAAGCGTGTTGCCGGACTTATTGCAGATGCACGTAAAACAATTTCGAACTTAAGGCTTGAAGACAATGATTTAGGTCAAAAACTATTAAAGCTTCAAGAAAACAGAGATGAGATTCAAGAGCTCCTTGATGGACTGCATAATTTTGGTCATCTTTCATATGCAACAGACACATCAAATCACATGGCCGCTAAACTTATTGAAAATGTCGAGGCTTTATTACCTCAACATACCTTGCTTGAAGCTGAACTCATTCTATTTTTAAAAGATATTCCTGATTTAGATCGGATTATTGACACGACTTCAGGACTTAGTGACTATAAATTCGTACTAAACGAAGAAAAAAAAGCCGGTGAGCATTTACTCAGTCGCGACGAAGAGCTTCTCCTTGCTGAATTGACGAATACAGGATCTTCTGCATGGGGACGTCTTCAAGACCAAATTGTTTCTTCCTTAACCGGTGAATATGATAACAAGCCAACGACATTAACTGTCTTGCGTTCAAAAGCTTATGACAAAGATTCAACGATTCGAAGGTCTGCATATGAAGCCGAGTTATCTGCATACACAAAAAAAGAGCGAGAATCTGCCGCTTGCCTAAACGCAATTAAAGGCGAGGTTATTACAGTCGCAAAAAAAAGACGTTATGCAACGCCTCTTGAGATGACATTGGAAGCTTCACGTATGGACAAGGAAACTCTTGATGCCATGTTAACAGCCATTGTCGAATACCTCCCTTTCTTTAGAAAGTATTTATCAAAAAAAGCCTCTTTGCTCGGACATAAGAATGGATTGCCTTTTTATGACTTATTTGCTCCTGTTGGTTCTGTCGATATTCGTTATAGCTATGATGAAGCGCGTGATTATATCGTAAAGCACTTCACACATTTTAGCGAATCATTAGGAACATTTGCCCAAAATGCTTTTGATCAAAACTGGATTGATCCTTTTCCAAAAGATAACAAAGTCGCAGGGGCTTTTTGTTCGAATATTCATAAAATTGGCCAAAGCCGTATACTCTCTAATTTTACCGATAGCTTTAATGATATGACCACATTAGCACATGAATTGGGCCATGGATATCATGGGGAATGCTTAAAAGATGCAAAGGCATTGAATGCAGATTATCCTATGCCACTAGCAGAAACCGCATCGATTTTTTGTGAAACCATCGTTTTTCAAGCCGCCCTTGAAGAAGCCTCTCCTGAAGAGGCCAAAGTTATTCTTGAAAATGATTTAATGGGTTCAACACAAGTCATTGTTGATATCTATAGTCGATATCTTTTTGAGACAAGCTTATTCGAAAAACGCAAAGACAGTTCATTATCGGTCGACGAATTAAAGGAAACGATGATTAAGGCACAAAAAGAAGCCTATGGAGATGCGCTTGATGCAAACTATTTACATCCATACATGTGGATGTGTAAGCCCCATTATTATGAGGCATCAACTAATTTTTATAATTTCCCATATGCTTTTGGTCTACTCTTTGCAAAAGGCCTCTTTAACATTTATCAAAATGACAAAGAAGCCTTTATTCCAAGATATAATCAACTATTAAAATCAACCGGATCACATTCAATACATGATGTTCTTAGTATTATGGGCATTGATTCACATGATCCCGAATTTTTCAGAAGCTCTCTTGAACTTATTAAAAATGATATTGATTATTTCATTCGCTTAGACTAATTTGAACTTTCTTTAATTTACTTTGTTTCGAGGTTTTCCTCGATAAAAGGCTTCAATGTTTTGATAAACTTCATGAATCATGCGATTTCTTGACTCCACACTTGCCCAAGCAATGTGTGGAGTTATTATTAATTGATCCGAATCAATTAACTGTTTAATCGGATGATTGTCTTTCATAGGCTCTTTTTCAAGAACATCTATTCCTGCTCGAGAGATCCATTTATTGTTTAGGGCCTCCACCAGATCATCTTCATTTACAATGGGTCCCCGTCCAAAATTCATTAATATCGCTGACGATTTCATCTTTTTAAACACATCCCTATGAAAGAGATTGTGGGTACTTTCAGTAAGTGGCGCATGTATACTAATAATATCAGATTCACTTATTAGCCTTTCAAAGTCGACGCGTTCATACTCCGAATGATTATTTTTACCACTTGTCGAATAATAAATAAGGCGACACCCAAACATACTTGCAATCTTTGCAACTTCCTGACCAATCGTCCCAAGCCCAACAATCCCTAAGGTTTGTCCGGATAGCTCATGCCATGTCATTGTATAATGGGAAAAGGCAGTATCATTAACATAGTTTCCCTCTTTAACATAAGTGTCATATCCCTTCATAGGAACCAATAGATAAAACAACATTGAAAAAGTCAACTGAACAACACTTTGGGTTGAGTAGCCTTTAATATTTGAAACACATATATTATAGTCCTTAGCCGCATCTAAGTCCACGGTGTTAGTACCTGTAGAGGTCAAACATATCAATTTCAATTCCGGTAAGGATTGAAGAATGTCTCGAGTATATTGTACTTTATTTGATATTAAAACTTCCGCATTCTTACACCGTCTTATGACTTGGTCTTGTGATGTATGTCGATAAGTTTCAAGCTCGCCAAGTTTTTGATAGACCGAATAGTCCAAATCAAAACCGAGGGTATCCGTATCTAATAGTATAATCTTCATGTTTGACTCCTTTATTGTCATCACTATAGTTTTGCGTGTATGGGTAAAATAAGAATAAATTCACTGCCTTTTCCAAGACGACTCTTTACTCGAATTTTTCCTTTATGTCCTAAAATAATTACTTTTGCAATAGAAAGTCCTAATCCATGTCCTCCTGTTTGTCGTGTTCTAGATTCATCTGAGCGATAAAAGCGTTCAAACAAGTAGGGTAAGGCTTCTTTTTTGATTCCAATTCCACTATCTTTTATATGAATATATACGTTTTTATCTTGAATATATGCCTTTACAAAAACATCTCCGTGTTCAGGTGTATACTTGATAGCATTATCCACAAAAATGCGAATCGTTTGCTTGATTTTAACCGGATCTAGACTTACAAATAATCCTTTTTCCACTTCACACGCAATACTTTGCTCTTTTGTATTTAACATATTAAACTCTTTTACCGTACTACATATAAGTTCAGCCAAATCAAACGTCTCAAATTCATATTGAAGAGTTTGATTATCCGAGCGTACCAAGGTAAGTAGATTTTCAACAAGTTGCTGCATACTTTTTGATTCGCTAATAATGGCATCAATGGATTCGTCAATAATCTCCGGATCTTTTTTTCCCCATCGTTCAAGCATAGATGCATAACCGTTAATGATACTAATCGGGGTCCTAAGTTCATGAGATACATCAGATACAAAGCGTTTTTGTTTTGAATAGTCTTTATCAAGTCGATCGAGCATATCATTTAAGGTAAGTGCTAGATCTTTCAGCTCATATTTTGTTGAATTCACATCTAGACGCAAAGTCAAATTACTAATGGACACTTCTTCTGCTGCTTTGGTCATATGATAAATTGGATTAAGAACTTTCTTTACCCTTGCTCCTCCAATCATGCCCATCAAAACAAAACCAATAATATGAAAAACCAATAGTAAAATACCGAGTGTCACGAGTTCGGATTCATATAAGGTCACCGGATATAAGGTATAGATAACATAGGTATAGTTTTCCTCTTCCGACTCATAATATTGATTATCTAGCCGTTTTGCAATGAGTTGTTCATTAATGAAAAAGTCCATGCGTTTGAATAAATCATAGGAAAAATCATGATTCTGAAATGCACCCGTTTGAATGGTAAACGCTTTGACACTGTTTTCAAAGTCTGAATAGCCTATGATTTCAAATGAAATATTTGAACTTTGTGTCATTTGACTTATTTTGACTTCAGCTTCTTGTAAAGAATATATTTTTTGATTATATGCAAGCAGTACACGATTCACTTCATAACTTTCCTTTTCAACGTCTCCGGATATATTATTAAAAGCAAAAATTATAGGAATCAAAAGAACACTGATTAAACCTATGAAAAAATAGAGTAGCAAATAGTCGAATGTAATTTTTCGACGCATTGATAGATGAAAATGTTTAAAGGTATTCTTAATCGCTTTGGATATTCTATTCATCATATATAATATATCCAACTCCTCTAACCGTTTTAATCATATCCACCCCGTATTTTTGATCAATTTTGGATCGCAAATACCGAATATATACATCAATGACATTGGCGTCACCATAGTAATCATAACCCCAAACTTTTTCTAGAATTTTTTCTCGATCTAAGGCAATATTTTTATTTTCAAGTAGATAACGCAAAAGCTTGTATTCTTTTTTTGTCAGTTCAATGATGTCTTCTTTATACTGTACTTGATGTTTAATATGATTAACTTGCAATTCTTTGTACTTTAAGACTTCTGATTTTTCTGATGGCTCCGACAACTTTCGTTTAATCGCAACGCGGATCCGTGCCAATAGCTCTTCAATAGCAAATGGCTTGGTCATATAGTCATCTGCACCCATATCTAATCCCATAACTTTATCGGATACATCATCCTTTGCTGTAAGCATTATAATAGGGACGGTCTGCTTATTCTGTCTTAATCTACGGCACACTTCAATTCCGCTCATCCCCGGTAGCATTAAGTCCAGAATAATGAGGTCAGGTAGCTCAGTCAAAGCCATTTCAAGTCCTGTTCTTCCATCATATGCTTTTAACACTTCATATTCCTCATGACGGAGTTCAAGCTCCAAAAAACGCGATATTTTTTTTTCGTCTTCTACAATTAATATTTTTTCTGACATTTTGCCTCCTACTTATCAATCGTCACTTCGTAGTAATCCTCACTATCATCCTCAATAGAATTACGCGTACTTTTTACTTGCTGTTCTACTGAATCAACCGTTTCATGACTGCTAGAATCATCGGTGATGATGATTTCTTCTTCTAATACATCGATATCTGCCTCCGATGTGGGATTATTCTCTTTTTTTACGGTTCTATAAAAGCGAAATTCTTCTTGGTTTTCAAGCTTGTGTAACTTAAGTTGACACTCAGCAACCAAGGCGATAATAACAAAGATGACGCCAACTGTAATCGTTCTATCAATACCGACGATGAGCAACAATACAAAAAACAAAAAAATAGGCATATCCATAAGAACATCATCTTTTCGATATACCTTCAATCGATAAACGAATGTTATATTGAGTAGATTTTCTATTCCTCTAAAAGCACGATGAAATAAGGAGTTTTGTTTTCTCCTCGCATACGCTTCTGCCATATCAATATTACCACCAGCGCGACGCACATAGCGTTCAGCATCTTCATATGACACATCAACACGTCGTTGTAATTCTCGAATTATTTTATCCGTAATAATCATGGTGGCACCTCCTTATCCTTCAAGTTTTAATTCTAAGTCTAGTATACTCTATTGATATTTTATCGTGTTTAATATCACATTAGAAATTGATTAAAAACCACCGCCACCACCACCGTGACTTCGACCACTACTTCCTGTATGACTTCCACCTCCGGAAGAAGATTTTGTTTCAATTTTTACACGATGGATGTTTTCTCGAATAAACCGATCCGTTTGGCGTTCTAACTTAAAGCTACCGGGCGCCTCGTATGTCCGATTTGTAACCGTCACTTTACCCTTGCTTGATAAGGTAATTATTCCTGTAGCTATGGACGCAAGAAGAATCCCTGCAATGTATGGTATCGGAGATTTAACCATATCTCCAAGCTTTGTAAGGAAGGTTTTTTGGACAACCGGCATGGCGCCCTTGTCCTCTATAGTTTCTATGTTACGAATTAATTCAAGGCCGGCTTCATAATATTGACCATTACTTAAATAGGGCGTAATTTGATCAATCATCACGTCTATTGATGATTCATATTGATTGATTGTCTGATTTCCTGTCGTACTAATCCAAAGTTCACGTGCATCCATGTTGATTAGAAGGAGAATTCCGTCATAGTCGTCCCCAATTCCAAATCCATTATAATCAAAGTAATCATCTGCAAATACCATGGATGTTTTCCCTTGGGTATCGTCTGTAATGACAATGACAAGATCCATTAAATAGTTGTCTTGAATTCCTTCAATCTCTGACTGTAAATGAGCAATCTCCTTTTCACTCAAAAAGCCCATCTCGTCAATGACATTTTGACTACTTGCAAATAATACCGACGATTGAAAAACGCAAAGGACTAAAAGACTAAGCCAAAAAACACGACTTATGAATCTTTTTAACTTAAACAAAGAGAGCACCTCCTAATACTATAACTAGCCATGTTATTGCTAATAGAATAAGCCAAAAAACAATTTGACGCTTATGATCTATGGGTGTTTCACCAACGACCTTTCCTGTTTGGCCGTTGATTAAAAACATATGTTTTTCATCGTTAAATTCATTAACCAGCAAATATACCGGCATGAGAGCATAAGATTCTACAGCATCTTTTAGATTTGAATAAGAATTACTCACGGTAAAGCTAGTATAGCCGGAAACGGTATTACGAATTCGGTCTGTAACAAACTGTTGGACACGCTCAGCCATTGTTTTTTCACATGTTTCTTCATCAACATCATATTTCTCAGCGAAAAATCCAGTCATATAATGCATAGAAAAATCTGTCATTGTTTGATAATCATAAGGTTCAATCATAAGCATAAACTTATCATCCAATTTGGTCGATGCGTCAATCGGAACACGTTCATATTTGACACAACCACCACGTTCTACATGATAGTATTTTGTCTTTGTATATTGATATTTTCCTGCACGCCAACTTGTTACAATAGTTCCTTGACCTTCTACATACCCTTCCGTCTCACAATCAAAAAGCCAAAATGGCGCATAGATCCCTTTGATTTTTTCAATTTCTTCATCATTCTTAAACAATGTCGGGGCAAAGAGCTTTTTTTGAATCCATTCTTTATAGATTCTTTCTGCATCTGCATGGGTGAGCTTAAATGGAATCACATATTTAGGGTGAAACTCACCTTTAAATCGTTCTTTAATTAAACTTGGACTTTTACAATATAAACAGAATGTTGCCGATGTAGTTTCATCAGCGACAATTTCTGCACCACAATTATTACAATGATAAGAATTCAATTCACTGGATTCTTCGTTGGATTCTTCGTTGGATTTTTCCCTTGTTTCTTCCTCTTTATATACCCTATCAAGCTCTTCTTTTGTAAACTCACTAAAGCAGTAATGGCATTTCCAATGACCACTTGTCGGATCAAAGCCTAAGGGAGCATTACAATTTAAACATTTATATGAACTTGTTGATGCCATTGCGCCTCCTTAATTCCTGTCTGTCAAGTCGAAGGGGTCTCCACAACTCGGACAAAATTTGGGTGGATTTTTAGGATCTTCGGGAATCCATCCACACTTGTTACATGTATACGTATTATCTTCAGGTTTAGGCTTTCCGCATTCTGTGCAGAATTTACCTTGATTTTTATGTCCACACGAACATACCCATTCATTGGCTTCAACTTTTTGACCACCACAATGGCTACAGAATTTTGCGCTTTCCGGATTTTTATGTCCACATGAGCATGTCCAACCACCACTACTAGCATTCGATGCTCCAGTATTGACATCAACTGCTTGATTGTTGGATGCGGATTGTTGAGGATTTAATACACCGTCTAAATTGCCTGCCGCATTCATGCCCATACCAATACCTGCAAATCCCATCATGGATCCGCCTTCATTGGATCCTGCACCTTCTAAACCAGCTGCTAAGCCACCTGCAACACGGGCTGCTCTTGCATTTGAATCGAAAAGTATGGAATCATTCCCGTATTTTGATAATAACTCATCTGTTTTTTCATCATAATTAATGCCTGCAATACCTACTGACTGAATATAAAAACCACGTTTACTTAGCCATTCTTCATCTAATGTATCTGCCATATATTTTCCTAGACGTGCACTTTGAATCGGTATATCAGATACAAGAACTTGATCCATTGATAAACTGGCTAAGGCCGTCTGATATGCCATTAAAAATTCGTTGATATATTGCTCTGCCATATCATCTTTTTTGAAATCCGTTTTACTTTGTTTATCGCAAACTTCGTTGTAAAACAATATGGGATCACTGATTTTGATTGAATATGTACCAAAGGATGTGATTTTACAAGGAACAACACGTCCGGGAACAAGGACACGATCTGTATATGGAAGTGGATTTTTTGTACCAAAACGAATATCCGGAATCTCCATTTTATTCACATATACGACGCGCTGTTTTTGTGGTGTCGTACCTGAAAATTTTAACCGCTCCCATGTATCTAAAAGGGTATTTTTTATTCCTCCCGGCCGTTCAATACTCTGTTTGTCCGTATTATTATACCCTTCAATAGTTTTATCTGAATCTGATGAGAAAAAAATTGAAGGTGCCCTTGAATTATCCACTTGATAATATCCGGCTTCATCTGTTGCAGAAATAATCTTCCCGCCATCTACGAGAAGCATATATGTGTTTTCAGGCACATGGATAATTGATCCATTCGAAATAACATCTTCTGTGCCCTTACGGTTACTATTTCTTTTATCATCTTTTCGAACAAGAACACCTGCTGTTGATAAGGTTGCGTTATTCATCGACCTTGGTTCAATTGTTTCTAACCATTGATCTGCTAATCCCCCGCCAATTGAATTCATTGCAGCTTTTATAATACCCATTATGATCATCCTTTCTTAAAAAATATAGTTTAAAAATATTTTCTCATATAATGGAATAAATCGCAAGAAAAAAGAATAGACTTTCATCTATTCTATGCGATATCATTAACTCCAGTTATGGTTACATTTCTTAATAAACGATCTTCCTTCAAATCAATGATTTGAGGTGAAACTTTATTTCCGTATTTATCTACAAATACTTTTACAATAGGCCGCATACATGCTTCAGAATTATTTTTCACTACAATGCCTAAGTCCCCAGTGCTTAATCGTACATAAGTCCCCACCGGATAAGGTGCAACTTTTCTTGCAAAAATTTTCGTTAGCTTGATATCAAACATAATACCACCGTTTGCCATTATATACTCCATTGCCTCCGATGGTAATAAGCCCTTTCGGTACGGTCGATTTGAGGTCAAGGCGTCATAAACATCCGCCACACAAATAATACGGCCGAGAAGGGAAATATCTTCTTTTGATTTTTGATTGGGATAGCCTAAGCCATTATAATGCTCATGATGTTGTAACACAGCAACATAAACTGCTGCTGGAATCTCAAAGGTATTCTTAAGATAGGTATAGCCATACTCAGAATGCTTCCGAATTGTCGTATATTCACTTTCGGTCAAAGCCTCCGGCTTATTTAAAATATCTTTATCAATAAATATTTTACCGATATCGTGAAGGATTGATGCCAAACCCAGATTAAATAATTGTTCTCTTGATAATCCCAACTCAGCTCCGATTAATATGCTTAATACCGCCACATTAACCGAATGAAAAAAAGTGTAATCATCAAAAAACTTTAAGTCGATGAGATTAATCATCGTATCTTTGTTTTCTAGTATTTCTTCAACGATATTTGTTATTAGCATCTTTGTAACATCGATTTTTTGCTTTGCTTGTTTTTGTCCTGATAGTGTTGATAGATCATTATAGATAAAGGCATCTTTTACGGATTGAATTGCCTTCATTCGAAGCTCATCACGAATAACATCTTTGACTTCAATATCTTTTGATATTTCGTCATCAATATATATTCCTTGATAACCTAATCGAGCTATTCTTTCAATATAACCTTTTTGAACTGTCGTTCCTTCACGTAATAAAAGTTGCTGATTTATATCATAAAGGCTTTTGGCAATAACCATGCCTTCCATTAAGCTTTGTACCGGAATAAATCTCATATGCGCTCTCCTTAGTTACTTCCTAAGTTGATATTATATACGAATTCCCTTGTTTTTTCAAGACGAATGTCAAAATGATTTACCTTTTGGGTACAATTAACTACAGTTATAGCACAATTAAAAAGCAGATACGTCAAGCGCATCTGCTTTACTTATAATCGATTTAGAAATTATCACATAGGATTTCAAAGTACTCTCGTGCATGTTGACATGCAGGACATAGCTCAGGCGCTTTTTTTCCAACATGGATATATCCGCAATTTCCGCATTTCCATGCAATGGATTCTTCGCGTTCAAACACTTTATTGTTTGCAATGTTATCTGCCAACTTACGATATCTTTCTTCATGGTGCTTTTCAACTTCAGCAATTTTTCTATATGCGGTTGCTATGGCTGTAAATCCTTCTTCTTCCGCAACATCAGCAAATGTTGGATAAAGGTCTTCCCATTCTTCTTGTTCTCCATCCGCTGCTGCTTTTAGATTTTCTAAGGTTGAACCTAAAGCAATTGGATATGAGGCTCCGTTAATTTCATTCATTTCACCATTAAGGTCTTCAATTAAAAACTTATAGAAGCGTTCAGCATGCTCTTTTTCATTATCTGCTGTTTCTTGAAATATGTTTGAGATTTGAATATATCCCTCTTTTTTTGCTTTGCTCGCATAATACGTATAACGCATTCTCGCCTGTGATTCACCTGCAAAAGATTTCATTAAGTTATCAGCTGTTTTTGTTCCTTTTAAAGATTTACTCATAAATACCTCCATTTGTTATTTTTTTATTAACAATTATTATTAATTGAAATTGTTTACAACTAAGATTTTATCATTTTCATATGCTTGTGTCAACATCCAAGGAGCAATAAAGTTATTATTATGATATAATACTTCTATATATTTTATAAAAGGAGTTGTATTATGGACAAAAGAAATTCAAGTATTCATTATGTAGCAATAAGTGGTATGATTGGAAATATTTTTCTGCTGTTTATTAAATTATTCGTCGGATTTATAAGTCACAGTCAAGCTATGATTGCAGACGGACTAAATAGTGCAGGTGATGTCTTTGCTTCTCTTATGACATTTATCGGCAATAAAATCTCTTCAAAACCTTATGATGAAGAACATCCTTACGGCCACGGAAAGGCCGAATATATTTTTAGTATGCTCATCAGCATTTCTTTATTTGTCGTTGCCTTTAATATAATTAAAAGCTCCATTGATTCTTTGACAAATCACCGTACTTTTTTATTTACTCCATGGCTCATTGTGGTTGCTTTAGTAACTATTGCTATAAAATTCGGCTTATACTTTTATGCCAATCGAATCGGTCATAAACACAATTCACTCTTAGCCTTTGCTAATGCTGAAGATCATCGAAACGATATCTTTATCACTCTTTTCACATTGTTGAGTATTGTTACCGCATATTTCGAACTCTATTTTATTGACAGTATTGTTGGTGTTGCTATCGGTATTTGGATTGCATACACCGGATTATCCATCTTCAGCAGCGCCTATTATGTACTCATGGATACAATGATTGATCAAGATATAAAAGATGAGCTTTTTGAAATAATCGGTGGAATTGAAGGTGTTGACCACGTCGATACCATTACGTCTAAGCCCATTGGTTTAAACTTCTTACTTATTGTAAAAATATCTATCGATGGAAATTTAAGTATAATAAAAGGTCACCAAATTGGTGACCAAGTTAAAAAAACACTTTTAAATTATAACTATGTCGATGAAGTCATTGTACATCTTAATGCAACACAAATCCATCCACAAAAAGAATATATTAAATAGATTCAAGGCAATTAATCAATGCGATAGGAATTAACAATTTCACCGTAAAAAATCATATGATAATCCCCTTCCGGATAGTATCGATTTTTAATAGTTTCATCAATAAACTCCGGAATAAGTTGATGTTTGGCTACAACTCGACATTCATAATGTAATCCACATTCTTGAATAATTGGTATTTCCACATTTTCACCATCAATTGCATGTATATCACATTCAGCAAATTTATCCACATCTCTTCCGGAATGTGTCCCACAATAGGTAATTTGTTTTTTTAATTTTTGATTCAGTGGGATACTGACCGTAAACTCTTTACCGACATCAATGCCTTCAAAGCTAAAGCGACTGGGACGTACACCAATGACTAATACCGGCCGCCCCCACATAACACCTGAAGTTGCCCATCCAATAGTCATTGTGTTGATTTTACTCTGTGTCTTTACGGTTAAAAAGGCTCCTTTGGGTATTTGTTCAAGGGCATTCTTTAAATATCGTGTATATGATACTTCTTTTCGTTCAATCTTCTCTTCCGCCATCGTATAACCCTCCAATACGTAGTATCTATTTTTTTAAAAAATCCAGCACAAGGTCTGCCATCCCACCTTTTTCACATACTGTCGAATGTAAAACCGGTCTTTTTTCAATGTCTTTAACTGCTTCCGGAATATCCACCTTTGAAACTGTATTTAATTCATGCAATAATTCGAAGTCATCAATATTCTCGTAGCGATTATCTAATGCCATTAGTGTACTTTTTGTGAATTTATACGGACTTGCTGTTGACACAATCACTGTTTTTCTTGTATCTTTTGTCTCGTTGATATACTTATCGAAAGCAACTTTTGCCACTGCAGTATGTGGATCTAACATGTAATTAATATCTTCAAATTCGTCTTTAATGGCTTCTTGCGTCATGGCTTCTGTCGCAAAGGCCGGATAAAAGGCATCTAACTTTGCTTTCATATCCTCAGTAATAGTATATTGACCTTCTATTTGTAATCGATCCATTAATTCATTAACCACCGATGCATCTTCACCGGCAATTGTATAAATGAGTCGCTCCAAATTACTTGAAATCAAGATATCCATTGATGGAGACATCGTTAATACAAAGTCTCTGCGTCGATCATATGTCCCCGTTTCAAAAAAATCATATAAGACCTTGTTATCATTCGAGGCACATATGAGCTTATTCATGGGTAGGCCCATTTCTTTTGCATAATAGGCAGCTAATATATTACCAAAGTTTCCTGTAGGTACAACAACATTTATTTGCTCTCCGTCTTGTATTTCCCCTTCTTTCACTAATCGACTATAGGCATATACATAATATACAACTTGAGGCAGTAATCGGCCAATATTGATTGAATTGGCACTTGAGAGTTGTACGCCAACTTTGTTTAGTTTTTGATTAAATTCTTGATCATTAAAAATTGCTTTTACTCCATTTTGGGCATCATCAAAGTTTCCATCGATGCCGACAACAAGGGTGTTTTTCCCTTCACTTGTCGTCATTTGGCGTTCTTGAATCTTTGACACCCCGTTTTTGGGATAAAACACAATGATTTTTGTTCCCTCAACATCGCCAAAACCTGCAAGCGCCGCTTTTCCTGTATCGCCAGAGGTTGCTGTCAATATGGCGATTTCATTGGTAATTCCTTGTTTTTTAGCCGCCGTTGTCATTAAATATGGCAAAATCGAAAGCGCCATATCTTTAAAAGCAATGGTAGAACCATGAAATAATTCTAAATAATAATAATCCTTCTTCTTAACAATTGGGGCAATATCAGAGTTGTCAAATTTATGATCATAGGCACTATAAACACAGTACTTGATTTCCTCTTCTGTAAAATCTGTAAGAAACTCTCCTAAAACATAGCAGGCAATCTCTTGATAAGACAGATCTTTTAATTCTTCAAATGTTTTATTCAAGGTTGGAATTTGATCGGGAACAAACAATCCACCGTCATTAGCCAAGCCTTTAACAATTGCGTAAGATGACTCAACATTTTTTTCATTTCCGCGGGTACTATTATATCTTATTTTTTTCATCCTATACCACCTTATGTAATTTTAATTAGAAAGTTTGGGGAAATTATAACATATTCTCCTATCAAATACAATTGTTTTTGAAGGAAAGACAAAAAAGTATTGCTTCCGCAATACTTTTATCTTAAACAATTTATTTATCCTTGAAATATTCAACAACTCCATATTTAGTTACAAATTGAAGTTTCGTATTAAACCAGCGCATATTTTTAGCACTCGTTATATTGGGATTTACAAAGGATAGAGCTCCTGCACTGTTGTCAATACCTGCCAAAGCAATCTCTACTGCTTTTATTGTGTCTTTACTTACATTAACTTCATAATAGCGTCCATCTAAAATTGGAGAAAATTGGTATATTTTCCCATTGTTTTGAAAAACAACTTTTTCAATCGTATCTGGATATGACGAATCATACATACGGTTAATAATTGCATTAGCAATGATTGTTCGATTAAATAAATCCTCTGAGCCAACCTCTGCCTCAACAATACGTAATAACACACTATAATCGGTTTCTGATAGTTCAATCGGTTCTCGATATTCAATAATCGGTTCATAACCAACTAAAGTCATTCCTTCGAGTAATTCATCCACTAAATCTTTGAGTACATTTTCATCACTTACGATTGACGATGTTGATAAAATCTCTTTTTCGTCTTCATCATTCATAATTGACAATACTTTTTGATTGCTTGGTGCGTCGATACCTTGTATTGTCTGAAACGTATCTAGATTCATTATTGGATGACTAAGAAGGTTACGATCTAGCAGCAGAACGATTTCATCTTCATTTTCAGTGTTCATCTCAATTTCATCTAGTTCTTTTTCTTTTGAAATGTTTTCTTGTTCTTCCTGGTTTTTAGCACTATATACATTCACTAAATAACCATTTGAACCTAATATGAAAACACATACAATACAAGCCGTAACGATAACGCAACCCAAAGTATGTACTTTTTTTGATATAGTATGATTTTTTTGGAATAAAAATTCAAATAACTTTTTAAAAAAATTCATAATATCTCCTTTTAAATACTTTTTTACGACTTGGTCATTATACTTAGTTTCAATTTCTAAGTCAATGAATCCACCTTCACTTTAGATATTTTTTCTTCATTTTCAGAATATTCTGTTATTTTTATTAGCGTTTTATCTATTTTTTCTGAATAGTTTTCTATTTTTTTGGTTAATATTTCAATTATATCTATATTTATATCATTATGCCTAAGGAAAGATTAAGTACTATTTCCCTACTCTTATTTGTCTTTTTCCTGTTTTTCATGCTATACTAGCTATAATATAAGAAAAGGACGATGGGTATGCCTACAGGAATTTATACAACAAGAAAAAAAAACGGTCAACAATACTATCGCGTATCAATAACCTATAAAAACAAACATATTAGTTTAGGTAGCACTGACTCTTATGCTACTGCAGAAAAATGTTATGCATTAGCCAGTCTCATTGTACGTAACAATCGTTATCGCCTTCACGATTACAATAAAACGAATCAATCCCTAAGTTATGAAAAATGGGTTATCCTTCATAATTTTAGAGATAATGGCCTTTATTTTAAAACGCCAATTTATCTATATAAGCATTATTTCTCCTATCATTTGTCACAACAAATAATTCTGACCTTTGATGTTGATGACTTATTCTTTTATGGAACCCATAAAATATTTAAACGTGGAAATTATTTTTTTGTAAACGATTTTGGTATGCAAATGAATATACTGGCACGTTTTGGCATTCGCAATCATGCTTCAATGGGTAAAGATTATCATTTTATCGACAAAAACCCTTACAATTTACGTTATGATAATATAGATATCACTAATCCTTATCATGGCGTCGAAAAATATATATATAAAAACAAAGTGCGCTATAAAGCAAAAATCCATGTCAACGGATATATTGTTCTAGGCTATTTCCAATCGATTCACAAAGCTGCTATTGCATATAATAAAGCCATCGATTTTATTCATCGCTATGTCCACCATGACAAGAACTATACAAAAAACTACATTGATTCAATAAGTCAAGAAGAGATCGACTATTTATACACGACAATTGTACTTCCAAAATATTTAATTAATCTCGCCAAAATAAATGAGCTGCTAAATTAATAGCAGCTCATTTATTTGAATGATGTTTTATGTGTGACTAAGCACAATTTTTTCATTAATATAGTCAACACTAACTTTGCTTCCTTCTTGAATCATATCTTTAATAAACAATTCAGCCAACTCATCTTCAATGTATTTACCAATAGCTCTTCGCAAAGGTCTAGCGCCATATTTCTCATCAAAACCGACTTCAACCAAGTACTCTTTAGCTGCATCCGTAACAGTAAGCTCAATTTCTTTTTCTTTCGCTGTATTGATGACATCTTTTAACATCACTTCAACAATGTCTTTTAAAACTTCTCTAGATAATGACTGGAATATAATTGTTTCATCAATGCGGTTAAGAAATTCCGGTCTAAAGAAAGATTTTAAGGCATCTAACTCATGAAGGTCTTTTGCTGTGTTTGAATCATTATTGAAACCAATAGAACTACTTTTATTGCTTGTTCCTGCATTGGAGGTCATGATAATCACCGTGTTTTCAAAATTAACACTTCGACCTTGACTGTCAGTTAATCGTCCATCTTCAAGAATTTGAAGCAATAAATTATATACATCTGCATGAGCCTTTTCAATTTCATCTAATAAGATAACTGAATAAGGACGTCGTCTTACTTTTTCAGTCAATTGGCCTGCCTGATCATAACCAACATATCCAGGAGGAGCTCCTATCAATTTAGATACCGTATGTTTTTCCATAAATTCAGACATATCAAAACGAATCATGGCAGATTCATCACCAAAGAGCTCTTCTGCTAAACTTTTTGTTAATTCTGTCTTCCCGACCCCAGTCGGTCCAACGAAAATAAAGGAGCTTGGCTTAAATCGTTTTTTAAAACCTGATCGATTACGTCGTATTGTCTTGGCCAAAATACGAATTGCATGTTCTTGACCTTTAACTCGACGTTCCAATCGACTTTCTAAATGTAGGAGTTTGTGTTTTTCTTCTTCATTAATGCTTTGAACAGGTATTCTTGTCCAGGCTTCAATAACATATGCAATGTCCTCTTGAGTAATTGAGACACTGTCACACGTCACCTCAAGTTGATGAATTTTATCTGTCAACCGTAATTCTTCAACACGACAGTCCGCTGCTTTTTCAAAATCATCTTCATTTGCTGCCTCTTCTTTTTCAGTTACAACTTTAGTGAGCTGATTTTTTAAAGCTTCTAGTTCAACCAAACCTTTGTTTTTTAAATTTGCCCGCGAACCCGCTTCATCGAGAACATCAATTGCCTTATCCGGCAAGTAACGATCATGTATATAACGTTTTGACATATGTACAGCACTTGCAATAATCGCATCAGATATATGAACTTTATGGTAATCTTCATAATAATCTTTGATTCCTCGAATCATTTCTGTCGCTTCACTTTCTGTCGGCTCTTCGACAAGAACCGATTGAAAACGTCGTTCAAGAGCTGTATCTTTTTCAATATGTTTTCGATACTCTTCAAGTGTTGTAGCTCCAATAACTTGAACATCACCTCTTGCGAGGGCAGGTTTTAAAATATTCGCAGCATTCATAGCTCCACTTTCAGCTTCGCCGGCACCTGTTATGTTATGCAGTTCATCAATGACGAGAATAACATTACCGCTTGACATTGCTTCATTAATAATGGCCTTCATGCGACCTTCAAATTGTCCACGAAACTGTGTTCCCGCAACTAAAGCCGTAAGGTCTAATAAATAAATTTCAGCATCCAGAAGTTTAACAGGGACTTGTTTTTCGACAATTCTTACTGCCAAACCTTCAGCAATTGCTGTTTTACCAACACCGGGCTCGCCAATCAGAACCGGATTATTTTTCTGTCGTCGATTTAATATTTGAATAACACGGTCAATCTCACGGTGACGCCCAATAATACGGTCCACTTCACCTAGCTTGGCTTTTGCTGTTAAGTTAATTCCAAATGCATCAAGGTTTTTACGCTTATTATTGGATTTTTTTTCTTTAACTTTCGTTTGCTTCTTGCCAAAAATGTTTGCAAATGCTTTATCTTGATTGACATCATTCTCTTCTGAGAATTTAGCATCCTCTCCATCGTCTGATTCTTCTGAATCCTGGGGCGACATACTTCCTGCAAATGCGCCCAACATTTCTGATATATTCTCCCCGTGTTCTCCATCAGACATTTGACTCATAAAATTATTAATTGAATCACTAATGTCCGGATCTTCAAACATTTGCATCATTTGTTGATTAATATTATCAAATTCTTCAGAACTCATCCCACTTTGTTGCATCATCTGCTCAATCGGACTAATTCCTTGTTTACTTGCACACGGCAAACATAAACCCATACGTTCCGGTTTGTTTTCCGCCATTTTTGTTATAAAAACAACTGCTGTATTTTCTTTGCATACAGAGCATTTCATACTATCATCTCCATTTACTTTTCATTCAAGTGTATACCTTAAATTATCACACTCGACATAGCTTGTCTATGGAAAACCATCTAATATAATAAAGTTTTAATAATTCCTTTGCGATATGCTGTAAGTAAAAGTTTCAAATCTTTGATATCATTGTAGAGTTGCTGCCCAATATCGGTATCGCCAACAAGAATGCGTTCTTTTGAAGCTTCCACAATCGATAAGGAAGAAATCATATCAATATTATTTTCGAAAGCATCTTTTGCTGAAGTAAAGGGTTCATGGGCTGCAAGCAACATTCCATGGGAATTAAAGATTAATGTGTATCCGGCTATCCCCGTTACTTCTTGATAAGCTTTAGCCAAACCTCCATCGATAACAATTAGACGACCACCTGATTTTATAGGACTTTCCCCTTCACTAACCTTTACCGGAACATGACCGTTGATGATTCGTGAATAATTCGGCAGTAAACCAAAGTCTTTGAGTATTTTTTTACATACGTCCTCATTTAATATATGTTCATAATAGGAATTTTTCTTTTCTATATGCGTTTCTTTATCTTTAATAAACAGGCGCTCAAAAGTTTTCATCCCATCCTTTCCAAATAGCGACGAGTGCTTCCCTGACCATAGATACCAAAAAATATCCATTTCTTGGTCATCTTCACTTTCAAAGCGATTTCCATAGGCTTCACGTAGTAATAACTCATATTGATCGAGTAATTCTCTTCCACTATACTGGATTCCATCCATAGTCACTTTTGTGTAGTCTCCATTCGAATCCAATGGAATACATCCATGGTAGAGAAGATTTTTATTATAAATTTTATATATACTACCTTTTTCAAATAAAAATGCTACGTGCTCCTGTAATCGTGTGTTATTTAAAAAAGACTGTTGTAATTTAAGCATAATAAGGTGTTCTTCTTCAGATAATTGGGTGGGATTGTTAACATCTATGGTCTCAAAACTATCTATTTCTAAGAGATATTCTTTATCTGCAAGTTGAATTTTTTTATTTGCAAAATCAACTTTCGATAATAGGCACCGGTCTTCCATTTGATATTCCGGACGTCTTTTTGCTATCTGCTCCTCAAGTTTTAGGAGCATAAAGGTCGTTGCCTTGTTTATCTGAGCTGCCAAGATAACTTCATCTTCCAATAAATCCTCCGTGTTCTTTGGATAAAATTGTCCTTCAACATGACTAAAGTGATACATGGCATATTTTGCTATCGGCAACAAGTTGATTCCATAGGCTTCTTCTAAGATATCTAACTGACCATAGCGCGCACTTACCCGAATGACATTTAAAATGCAGATCCATGAACCTGAAGCCGCTCCCATCCATACAATGTCATGATTGCCCCATTGAATATCTAATGAATGATAACGCATGAGCTTATCCATAATTACATCCGGTCTTGGTCCCCTGTCATATATGTCTCCTAGAATATGTAAGTGATCAACCGCTAAACGTTGAATCACTTCACTAATAGCAATGATAAATGCTTTAGCTCTGCCTATCTCAATAATGCTTTTTATAACCTGAGAATAATAATGTTCTTTATCAGGGTCGTTATCCCGATGATGTAATAACTCCTCAATAATATATTCAAATTCTTTCGGCAATGCTTTCCGTACTTTTGAACGGGTATACTTTGAAGACACCTCTTTTAAAACAAGAACTAAGCGATGAAGTGTTACTTCATACCAGTCATAACGTTCAACTTCTGACATAGCTGCTAATTCACTATTCTTATTAAGCACTTCATTTGGATAATAGATTAATATTGCTAATTTCTTTTTGCTATTGTTGGTAATGGTTGATCCAAAAACATCTTCAACTTTTTTACGTATAATTCCTGATCCGCTTTTTAAGATATGTAAAAACGCTTCATCTTCTCCATGAATATCTGACAAAAAGTGTTCTGTTCCTTTTGGTAAATTTAATATTGCTTCTAAATTAATAATTTCGGTTGAAGCCTCATAGACTGTGGGAAACTGTTTACTTAATAATTTTAGATATTTAAGATCTGCCATAATTTTTTTCTCTTTCATAACAACCCTCCTAGCATCATACATAAAAGACTTGCTCACATATGAGCAAGTCTTTATTGTTATTCATATAATGGATATCTACCAGTTAATTCTTTAACCATTTCAATGGCTTTATCTTTAGAATGTTCAAAATCTGTTAAAGCAATATATATAATCTCTGCAATGGTGTCCATATCAGCCTCTTTCATTCCTCGCGATGTCACGGCTGGCGTACCTAACCGAATACCACTTGTTACAAAAGGACTTTCAGGGTCAAAAGGAATAGTATTTTTATTACAGGTCACTTGAACTTCATCGAGCAGCTTTTCTGCCGCTTTTCCGGTCAGATTCAAGCTACGTAAGTCTAATAACATCAAGTGATTATCTGTACCATTGGATACAATATTAATTCCACGTTTCATTAGTGCTTCAGATAAGGCCTTGGCATTCTTAACAATCTGTTGCTGATAGTCTTTAAATTCTTGACTCAATACTTCTTTAAAGTTTACTGCTTTTGCTGCTATAATATGCATCAAAGGTCCCCCCTGAATTCCTGGGAAGACAGCTTTGTCAATCGCTTTTGCATATTTTTCTTTGCACAAAATCATTCCACCTCGTGGTCCACGTAATGTTTTGTGGGTTGTTGTCGTTACAAAATCAGCATATTCAACAGGATTTGGATGTAAACCAGCCGCAACAAGCCCTGCAATATGTGCCATATCCACCATCAAATAGGCAGCTATTTTATCTGCAATTTCTTTAAATCGTTTAAAATCAATGGTACGCGCATATGCACTTGCACCGGCAATAATCATCTTCGGCTTTTCCTCAAGAGCAATTCGCTCAAGTTCATCATAATCAATATAGCCTTCTTCATTCACTCCATAAGGAATGATCTCAAAATACTTTCCTGATATATTCACCGGACTACCATGTGTCAAATGTCCACCATGAGATAAATTCATCCCCATTACTTTATCGCCCGGCTCTAAGACCGCAAAAAATACAGCTAAATTTGCTTGTGCACCGGAGTGCGGCTGCACATTGGCATGATCAGCACCAAAAATCTCTTTTGCCCGGTCTCTCGCCAAGTCCTCTACAACATCAACACATTCACATCCTCCATAATAACGACGGCCCGGATATCCTTCAGCATATTTATTCGTTAAAGGCGTACCCATAGCTGCAATTACAGCTTTTGATACAAAGTTTTCGGAAGCAATAAGTTCAATATTATTTTTTTGTCGGTTAATCTCAGACTGAATTGAATCAGCCACTTCCGGGTCAAATTCGTGTATTGTTTCAAATGAATACATTTTCTACCTCCATATTTTTCATTAACTTTTAATGCCATTATTATAGCACATACTTTACCACAAGGAAAGACTTTGCTTCGTTAATTTGTAAGAGCGCCTAATCGTGAACTAGCTCTTTTTTATTTGTAAAAATATGTAGTATAATGTATAACTCAACTTTCCCAGCAAAAATCAGTGAATAAAGCCTTGATAAATGTGGCTTGCTGATTAACCCATTGCTGTAGTTGACATTTTATAGTTTCAGTGCTTGCTGACGTAATTCCATCAGCAA
>Ga0163223_100174_pt1 | contig 22545 bp, 22 predicted proteins | sample MSEWel2016_02_17_2_FD_113147 | JGI IMG/M metagenome (GOLD analysis project Ga0163223, IMG submission 113147) | Subsurface microbial communities from deep shales in West Virginia, USA - MSEEL Well Study Marcellus 5H_2016_02_17 ...
CAGTTCCTACCTTGGTCAGAAACGCTTCCAGAATACATCCGAAGGAACAAATAAGCATATCCATTAAAGATATTATGACACAAAAGAACAGTGAATGATAGAGCCGACTGGTTTACCGTTTACCTAATAACAACATATCTGTATAATAAAAAACCAGCCTTCTCAAATCCATAGTTTTTCAACTTTGCTTTGAGTTGCTGGTTTTTCTTGTTCTTTCTGTTATAGTGCTTGTCGCTTTTTTGATAGCCTGTTCCACTGTGAACGATTGGTTGACTTTTGTTTACCTTACCTTTACGGTTTTTTATCAAGTCCATTCCTGATATCGTTCCGATATGCTGTTTTTTGCCTTTCATTTTTTCACCTCTTTAAGTTTGTATATATCTATTATAGCCGATTCACAAATAATTTACAATGTTGAAAATAGCTCAGGTACGTGAAACGATGACATTCTCATCGTTTCACATATCTGAATATCCTTACCTATTATTTTTTTCATAATCTTGTGATATCAAGAATTCTTTTTCTTCATCTTCTTCAATTTCAGGCAAACGGTTACGTTCTTCATGAAAGCGATTATCTGTGTGATCATCATTTGTTGTTGATACTTCAAATAATATAACTGTTCCTGTTCCGGGTTTTCCTCGCCACTGATGATATTGCCCCGGACGTAAAGTAATGCTTTGTCCTGGCTTTAGTGTAAGCGTCGAACCGGCTTTTATTTGTATACGCTCACCATCAACACTGACGATTACATCAGCGTCAGAAAACTCTCCTTCTTGTGTCGAATTATATAAAGTAATCTCCAGCTCTCCTCCACCACGATTAATGATATCTTCTGTTTTACTAACATGAAAATGATAAGGAAGAATTTGACTATCTTTTACAAGAAGCAATTTTTCCGCATAGTCTTTTTTATAGTCTGAATTTTTCAATGTATTACCGTTTCTAAAAACAAAAGAGACTAAACCACACTTTTCAAAATCGCCTGTGCCAAAATCAGTAACATCCCATCCCAACATATTTACACATATCTCATCAAATCGATCATCTGCTTTTTCCCATTCTTGTGGTGTCCAATAGGCAAATGGTGGAAGTGGAAAATTATATCGACTTGCTATTTCCATTGCATTTTTAATTTCCTTGTTAATTAATGATCTTTTCATAATGACCTCCCATTTTTAATCTAAATATTTTAATACTGTTCTCTGAAGAATTTTCATTGAGCTATCAATATCATTACTTCTAAGTATAATATCATTTACTTCTGAATCAGCTAAATTTATCACTTTATCATATTCTTGAAATTTAGGTGCGATTACTCCATTTTCGATAATCTCACTTAAGAGCTGATTATCAATAACTCTTTCATCAACTCCTGTATATTGCATTAATAACTCTTCAGCTTCTTTTGATTTTGTTACGGTTTTTAAAACAGAGCTTCCTTGAGAATATTTAAATATATTCATTTGAATCTCTTCATCATAGGTTAATAATTTTATAAATTCCCAGGCAAGCTTTTCTTTTTTCGTCTTTTCATTCATTCCTATAATCAATGATTTCACTTCTGAAACATTATTTCCATGCTCTCCTGCAGGTAATGTCATAAAATCCCATTTAAAATTCGTATATTTTTTTATTTTATATGGATATGTTTTATATGTACGATAATCCGAAAATAATAATGGCATAAAAGCAACATTTCCAGAATTAAAATCATCCTCACTTACAGTCGTTCTTTCATTAAGTTCTTGAAGCTTACTTACATATTTAACCGATTCAATAACACGTTCATTTGTAAAAAAGGCTGTTTGACCTAAGTCATCAAAGATGTTTCCATTATTTGAATACACTGCTTCGATCCAATTATAATTTAGTGTTCCAAATTGATCGATTTTTCCATCTCCATTTGTATCTTTGGTTACTTTCTGCGATATCTCATACAAATCATTCCATGTCCAGTCATTTTTCGGAACTTGAATATTATTTTTATCAAGCATCGTTGTGTTGACAAACATGAGTGTTGGAACTGATTCAAATGGTAAAGCATATTGACTTCCTTCTAAATGTCCACTTTCCCACGATGTTGAAAAATACTTTGATGGATCAAAATCTTCATCCTTTTCAATTAGGTCATTCATATCTTTCAAAACTCCTAGTGAAGACAATTTTGTAAAATCTTCAGTAAGGACCATAAATACATCTGGCGTTTCTCCCATAATGATTTTTCTTGCCAACCATTCTGAATAATCATTTCTTGTGATTCCACTATAGTAATGCACTTTAACACCGGGGTTTTCCTTTTCAAATTTTTTAACTGCCGAATCTATTAATATATAACTATTCGCATTCTCAACCTGCCAATTACTTCCCACGAACATACCAAACTCTAAGACATCATCATTTTCTTGATTTTCTTGCACCAAGAAATATATACTTATCAAAATCATAAAACTCAAGAGTATTAGTGCTGTTTTTCTAATATTTAATTTCATTTGTGCCACTCCATTTTGCGTCGGCTCACCCCATACTGGACTGCCCAAATCGCTAACTGTGTTCGATCTCTAAATCCTAATTTACTTAAAATAGATGTAAGATAATTTCTTACTGTTCCTTCTGACAAGTTTAAATTGTCAGCAACTTCTTTATTTGATAATCCAAATTCAATTTGCTCAATAATTTTCCATTCCGTTTGCGTTAATGTTTTTACACCGTCAATGTCACATTCTATTGTATAGTCAGATTTAGCCATTTGTGAAAATAACTGAACAACTTTTGTGGCAATATCTGGATTTATCATTGCTTTTCCGCTATACACAATATGTATTGAGTCAACTAATTGATCCATTGACACTCCTTTTAATAAATAACCACTTGCACCATATTTCAAAGCATTATATACATATTCATCATTATCAAAAGTTGTTAAAATAATTATTTTAATATCCGGATAAATTTCTTTAATAATCTGAGTACATTTAACACCGTCCATTTTGGGCATGCGTACATCCATAAGTATAATATCCGGTGGATTTTTCCGTATACTTTTAATGACTTCCTGTCCATTGGATACAACATCTATTACTTCAATATTATCTCTGTTTTCAAGAACAATACGTAAACTGTGTCGAATCAACTCTTGATCATCTGCAATGATTACTTTAATCATGATTTTTCACCCCATCTTATCGGAATAACTGCGTTTACTCTAAAACCATTATTTCCATTAAAATCTACTTTTCCATTCAATAGCTTAATGCGCTCTACAATATGGTTTGTACCGAATCCTTTTTTCATAGTTTTACATCCAACACCATTATCTATTATACTTAGAATTAAATCATTATATTTTCTGCTTATATTCACATCAATTTTTGTTGCCTGCCCATGACGGATTGCATTCGTAAGACTCTCTTGAATAATACGGTAAATAGCATTTTCTTCATCTTCACCAAAACACAAATATTCCACATCGCAATTAAGATGTATATCTGTATTTGTTAATTTCTGAACCCCGCTAATCATATTTTTTATTGCGTCTCCAAGTTCTTGATGTTTCAACACATCTGGTCGTAGCTTATTTACTGAATTTCTTATATCAGATAAACCTTGACGAACCACTTGAGAGATAATAACTAATTGTTTTTTTGTTAAGTCAGGTGATTTTTCCACAAGTTCAATACATGCATCAATACCTGCTGAAATACCTGTCAACGTATGTCCTAGGGTATCGTGTATTTCTCTAGCAAGTCTATTTCGCTCACGGGTTTCTCCCATTTTCTCTTTGATATCTGCATATTCTTTTAACTCTGTATTTGCATCCATAAGTTTTTGGTTTGCTATACTTAAATCCTGATATAATTTATTGACCTCATTTATAACCCCTCTTTGTTCCTGTATGACAAAAATACAAAACATGATAAATACTATTATATTTATGGAAATCAAACTGTTGAATAATCCAATTAAATACTGCTGCTGCGCAGAACTATAATAGCTTATATAACTATCAGTCGAAAATAACGGATACCTTATGGCTAGAAGTTCATAGTCAGTAACTAATAGGGTAATTATTGATAAGATAAAAAAACTAAATCGTCCTCGGATATCTTTTGTATATGCAATTACATTTGCAAAAAACCAAAACAATATGCCATTGTAATTAAAATCTAACATACTTATAATAAGAATACTAACAACAAAGTCAATAAATAATGTAAACAATATAATCTTTTCACTATTCGTGCCATACGTCTCGCGAATTATAAATGAAGCAATCAATATACAAATCAATATGATTCCACTGCCTAAAATAAACGCAGGCTTTTCAGGCAATGTCTCTATCGAATGCAAAAAACTGCTTGCAATATGATAATCATATATATATACCGTTGTATTGTATATTAAGGTCAAAATAAAAAATATAGCAACACTATTAATAGCAAGCATGCTCATTTTTATAAAGGTTATTTTATTATGAAGTCGTGAAATATATTTATTGCCATCCAGCGATATCGAACTCATTTATATTCTCCTTGGTAATCAAACTAACTGGGATAATAATAGACCGGTCAACACTAGCTCCGGCAAAATATTGATATGCCGTTTCCGCTGCAGTTCTTCCAATAACAATTGGCCTTTGGGCACTAGAGCCTTCAATATGATTTTCCTTAATCATTGTTTTTCCATCAGGTGACCCGTCCACACCATATATCAAAACATCTTTGGAGTAGTTATTTAATTGTAGGGCCGCTAATGCTCCTAATGCTGAAGGATCATTCCCCCCAAAAATAACGTCAAATTCCCAATTAAATTCGATGATATCATTCATAACGTTCATAGCAACTTCCAATTCGGCTCCTGCTGATTCGATATATATTATATTATGGTCCTCATGCCCCTTAATAACATCTGTAAATCCTCTGACACGATCAATAATTGAATTCATTTCAGGGTGATTTAATACAATAATATTTGACTTCGCTTTTTTCTTTAATACATCTTCAGCACACTGGACTCCAGCATTATAGTTATCAGATATTATTGTTGAAACAACATATTCATCATCATATACATATGTATCAATATTAAATACAGGTATATTCGCTTCATAACATGCCACTAAAGCCGGCTTAACCGTCTTCCAATCGACCGGATTAAGAAAAATAGCATCAACACCTTCTTCAATCATATCTAAAATCTGTTGGTTTTGTTTTAACTGATCTTGAGAAGGATCTCTTGATATTAATATATCTCCATTTCCTTCAACCACTTCTTTTATACTATTATTAAGAACAACAAAATAGGGATTATTCATTGTCATATACGTTGCCCCAAATACTTTTGGGTTACTTTCGCTTTTTAACTCTCGAGGACTTATCTTTATCAAAATTCCTGCAAATACAAAAATAAATAACAACATACTTGCGATTAAAATTTTAGATCGCCTCATTATGTTCCACCTTATTTCCTTTCTATTTCTTGGTTACTAGATAAAGATAACTCCCATCAAAACGATATAAGGGAGTTATACTTTTATAATTATAACGTATTTACCGGTGTACGTCTATTATGCGTTCTTTTTATTTTTTAGGAAGTCAATAAACACTGCTAGCAAAATCACTGCTCCTTTTACAACATATTGCCAAAAAGAGTTTACATTTAATAAATTTAATCCATTATTAAGTACCCCGATTATAAGCCCTCCAATAATCGTTCCACCGATTCTTCCTGAACCACCGGCCATACTTGTACCACCAACAACAACTGCCGCTATTGCATCCATCTCAGCGCCATCGCCGGCTGTGGGTTGTCCTGAATACATTCTTGAAGCTAGAATTACGCCTGCAATTCCAGCCATTAATCCGGAATATGCATGAACTAAAAATTTCACACGTGCAACTTTAATTCCAGAAAATCTTGCCGCTTCCGGATTTCCACCTACTGCATATATATGACGTCCTAGTTTAGTTTTATTCATTATAATCCCCGTCATAATTAGTACAATAAGCAAAATAATAACCGGTGTAGGGACTGGACCTATATAGCCCGCACCTAAAAATTGCCATTCTTTTGTAACCACGCGTACTGGAGATCCCCCTGTATAAACATACGCAAATCCTTTTATTATATTTAATGTGGCTAATGTGGTAATAAATGCAGGTATGGTTGTTTTTGATATAACCAAGCCATTAAACATACCCACTAAAACTCCGATAGCTATTCCTAAAAGTATCGCTATCATAATCGGCAAGTTATATCTTGCCACACCACCTGCCGCAATAACCCCTGATAATGCAATGATTGAACCTACTGATAAGTCTATACCACCTAAAATAATAACCATCGTCATACCACAAGCCAATAATAAATTTGAGGATATTTGCCGTAAAACATTAAAAATATTTTTTTGCGTCGCAAACGATTCTCGTGTAGATGGGTTTATTGCTAAAAATGCACACAATAAGATAAAAGCGATTATTATGCCAATATTATTCTTTATAAAAAACACTAATTTTTTTTTGGTATTTATGAGAAAACTATTTCCCTGTGTTACATGTGCTGACATAGTATTTCCTCCAATTCTATTCTTTTGTCGCTAATGCCATAATACGTTCTTGCGTCACTTCCGTATGATTTAGGCATCCCGTCACTTTTCCATGACTCATAACATACACACGATCACTCATATTAATGACTTCAGGTAATTCAGAAGAAATCATTATTATCGAAACTCCTACCTGTACTAACTGATTCATAATTGAATATATTTCTGATTTTGCCCCAATATCAACACCTCTTGTCGGTTCATCTAATATAAGTATTTGTGGATTTGTTGCCAACCAACGCCCAATCATAACTTTCTGTTGGTTCCCACCTGATAGATTATTAATTATTTGTTCTTGATTGGGTGTTTTTGTTGCCATCATATCAATATATTTTTGAGTAATTTCTCGTTCTTTTTCATCATCATTAAAAATACCTTTGATAAATGTATCCAACACTTGAATTGTCGAGTTAAAGCGTATATCACGAACGCGATATAACCCTTCTTTTTTGCGATCTTCTGGTACAAGTCCAATTCCTAGCTTCATTGCATCTCGTGGCGAGTTTATTGTAACCATTTTTTGATTAATCTTCACATTTCCTTCGACTATATCTGCCAATCCAAAAACACATTTCATTAATTCAGTTCTTCCAGAACCCACTAAACCGGCAAAACCTATTATTTCCCCTTTTCTAAGTTCAAAAGACGCTTTTTCGATCATTTTTCCGTCGGAAATATTTTCACATTGCAAAATAATGTCTCCTGGAGCATTATATGTCCGTTCATAATAATTATTTAATTCTCGACCGACCATTTTTGCTATCAAAGCATCTTTGGTCGTATTTTTTACAACTTCTGTACTAACATATGACCCGTCACGAAGGATTGTAACACGATCACAAATTTCTTCTAGCTCACTCATTTTATGAGATATATATATGATCCCGACTCCTTTTTTCGTGAGGTTGCGAATCATTTTGAATAAAAAACTGACTTCTTTGTCTGAAATTGAAGACGTTGGTTCGTCCATGACTAAAATTTTTGAATCGTATGATATAGCTTTAATTATTTCAACCATTTGCTGTTGGGCTATCGTAAGATTTTTTATCAATTCATCGCTCGATATATTGAGTCCGTAAACTTTCATCAATTCATCTGTTTCCTGATTCATTTTCTTAATGTTTATAAATTTCCCAATAAGCGGTTCTCTTCCTAAAAAAATGTTTTCAGCCACTGTCATATGGGGCACTAAAACAAGTTCTTGATGAATAATCGATATTCCATTAACTTGTGCATCTTTTACCTCTTTAATATCTACTTCTTTTCCATCAATTAATATTTGCCCTTCATCAAGACTATATATTCCCCCTAAGACTTTTATTAAGGTTGATTTCCCAGCACCATTTTCTCCGAGCAATGCATGGACTTCGCCTCGGTTAAGTTCAAATTGAACATCATTTAGGGCTATAACACCAGGAAACCTTTTGTGAATATGTTTCATTTCAACTAATTTGTTTTCCAAAGTATCACCTCTTCTAAAAATATGAGTAGATAAGGTGTATATCGTACGATATACACCTTATTATAATTAACTTATTGCCAGCCATCTGTTCCAAATTCTTCAACATTTTCAGATGTAATTAAAAATGTCTCAACTGGATATCTATCTTCCACTGAATCACCTGACAAATATTGATACATTACTTCTACGGATTTTTCAGCAATACCAATTGGAGACTGTGCCCCAGTTCCCGCAATCAAAGAATCAGGATTTGTAAGTTCTGCTTTAATATCAGGTGAACCATCCACTCCATAAATCAAACATTCTGACATACCTGCAGCATTGGCTGCTGCTAAAGCTCCTAACGCGGTAGGATCATTTCCACCAAATATTGCAACTACATCACCATGCGCTTGTAATAAGTCTTCTGTTATTCCCATAGACACTTCTAAATTACCTTTTGCATCTTGTTGTGCTACAACATTAAAGTTTTTGCCTTCAATGGCATCAACAAAACCATTTGTTCTGTCAGTAATTGAATTCATAGTTGGTGAATCTAATATAATAATATCTCCACCTTCTGGATACTTTGATACTAAATCTTCTCCACATACAAAACCAGCATTATAGTTATCTGAACCTACATAAGAATCTACATAACTTAAATCCGCAACCTCAGTATCGAAATTTATAATTGGAATTCCTGCTTCTTTTAACATATCTAATGCAGGTAATATCCCTTCTGCTTCTGCAGGGTTTAGGAAAATCGCATCAATGCCTTGTGTTATCATATCTTCTATTTGAGTAATTTGAAGCATTACATCATTTGCAGGATCCGTTGCAATTAATTCATCACCGTTTGCCTCAACTTCATTACGAATTGTTTCTTCCAAAATAACAAAGAAAGGATTTGTCCCATCCATACAAGTGTAACCAAATTTATAACTTTCTTTATCTCCACTTGATTCTTTCACGGCATCTTGAGCTTCTTCTATCATTTCACTTCCTACATCATCCGCTGAACCTGCATTGTCCGTCACTTCATTTTCACTATTTGAGCATCCTCCAACCACACCAATAACCAGTACTAGTGTCAACATAATTCCAATAATTTTTTTTAGCATATTTTGTTCCTCCCTATTTAAATGAATATTATTTAGTTTACATTTGAAATGATATAGGAAATGTAACACCTACGCATCTGAGATATGTAATGTAAATTATATGACATTTGTCAGGGTGGTTATTATATATGTAAGAGCTTAAATCTATAGCATTTCAATTTTGTTTTGAATTGCTCGTTTTCTTGCTCCTGCATAATATGACAAAAAAATAATTTGTGAAAACATCTCACAAATTATTGGTAATCAAACTCTCTATTTATTTTGAATAAAACTCTTCATATGTCCCAATTTCAGAAAAGTCAATCGAATAATTTAGTTCATCATTTTTAGTAAAAATAACACTGTCAATTCCATATTTTTCCAGCATCTCATACGTCACAAGAACACCTTCTTCAATTTCAAAAACTTTCCTTAAAAGCCATTCGCCTAAGACACTATTAGGATTACTCATTATAGCTTTCCCATCCGCCTGACATACTTTGGCTGGTATTTCTTTGTCATCAGGCAATTTTAAATTAAAAATCGTTTCTCGAGGCGGAAAAAAATCTGCCGTTCTTTCTCTGTCTTCTACCGGGTATGGAATATATATTTCATTTGGGTTACGCTTCCGTCCTCTAGCATTCCATTGATTTAATCCACTTTTCTCATATACTTTTTTAGTTCCATCACTTGCTGATGAATATAGCCTTAAACAAATTTTATTTTTATAGTCTGGAATATATGGTTCTTTAAATGATTTTATCGCAACTTGATCACTTAGCTTCATTAAGTAATCAAATGGATCCTCCATAATATCTACCTCAAAGGAGTCCAGAATAGTGCAATTTTCAAATATCATATATAATGTATTTTTCGATGTGCTGAAATGATATTCGTGTTTACCATCAGTAAAATACGTATTATTGTTGTTTCCTCTATCTTTAATGATAGCAATATTTTCAATATCAATCTCATCAAATGCATATTCTATAACCTGCATAAAGCCAGGTACTCTTTTTATTATATGATAAATCATCTGATTAATATCATACATATTTTTAGTAACTCTTATTCTTTCATTTCTGTATTCTGCAATTTTTTTTACTAAAGTCAAATCATTCAATGCACTATAGGTGTGTCTTAATCTGCCAAATTCTGCAACTTTTTGATCATCACGTCCAACCCATGTTTTTAAACCAATTCCGATTGCATTTTTTTTTGCATCTGCAGAACAATCCACTCTTGCCAGGTTTTCTGCACTAAAATACTTACAAAAAATATTTTCATGTGCTCTATATGGTAAATAAGGAGCTTCACTTTCAGAAAACAATCTTGTCAAATTTCCAATGATCTTAAGCATTGCTTTATATTCATTTCTTTGTTCATCTGTTTGATTTAAATAAAACATGTCTTACACCTCACTTAAGTTATCCATCATTAAAAAAGAGCTATACCGCTCTTTCTATTTGAATGTTTTGAGTAATTGCTTTCATTATTTGCTCTGCTATTAATTCTACTACTGGTACAACAACTGAATTTCCCGCTTGTTTATACAATCTAGTATTGGACAAATATTCCGGCAAAACATACCCTTCTGGATAGCCTTGTAAATTAAAACACTCTCTTGGCGTAAGCTTTCTAATACCATACTTCGATATTATCAAAGGAACGTTATGCCCTCCAGTACCCATATTCGCAGTCAAGGTTGGACATAAATCTGACTTATTTTCTCGAACGTATACTCGCCTCCATTGATATATAGTATCTTTTCTCTTTACGTTTTCTTTTAATTCATTATAAAATTTGCATTTATCTTGTGTATAATAATATTTTTCGTCGACTTTGCTATTATAATGAATAAAATTATTTAAAGTACTTGTTAGCTCCTGTGGCTGTGGGAATTCAAAATTTCGAAAACTTCTTTCATCTTTAAACGCTACAATATATATTCTTTCCCTATTCTGCGGAATGTTTCCATAATCGCTTGCATTTAAGACCTTATACTTTACATAATAACCATTAATTTCCAATGCTTCCAAGATAATCCGAAATGTCTTGCCACTATCATGACTTAACAAATTTTTAACATTTTCAAGAAATAATACGGGAGGTAACTTATCCTCAATAATTCTCATCAAATCAAAGAAAAGATTGCCTCGTTCATCGTTAAACCCTTTTCTATATCCCGCCACACTAAATGCTTGACACGGAAACCCAGCTAGCAATATATCTGCTTCAGGAATATCTTTAGGATTTATATTTCGTATATCATTAACAACTAGTTCATTAGAAAAATTAGCCTTATATGTCTGCGCTGCATATGAATCAATTTCATTTGCCCATATACAATCAAACCCAGCACTTTCAAATCCTAAATCAATTCCTCCAACACCAGCAAAAAAACTTACCGCTTTCATTTTTTCAGCTCCTTAATAATATGCATTATTACAATAACATTCTTTCAAATTTTAATTAAATTAATTGTCCGTATTTTAAATACATTCAATTCTGTTATTATATCATATTCTGTAATCTTATACAGTCCTGATTAATTAATAAAATTCCCTAACCTTCCAGTGGAATATATAAATTATACCACAGGAACGTATGTTTGTTCAACACGTATAAATATATTATTTTCATTATCACTATATCCATTTGTTTACATTAACAGAGCTTCAAAATTTTAATAAACATACTATTCATAGCTTTGTTGCCAAAAACACTTATCAAAATTGTGTGTTTCTTCAAACAAATGAAGATTTAATTATGTCATACCTTATAAAAAAATCAGCTTTCAACTATATCAAAAATATTCTTATGAAGATGTTTGTCCTTTTTTAGATTGGTGTTAAACTGGACCTTTTTATTCGGAAAAATAAGAATATTTGCTAATTTGATATTTTATAGTATAATTTAATTATGATTTAAATCTCAAAACTAATTATATTTAAACGAAAGTTGGTGTTATTATGACATTAGCACAAGAATTTATTCGAGAATTCGAACAATTACCTGACAACAGAAAGCGAGAGGTTATTGATTTCATTGAATTTATTAAGCAAAAGGAAAATAGGAACATAGAAAATGCTATGAATGAAATCATTACTGATAATATAGATGCACTAAAGGAGTTGCAAACTGAAGCGTAAGCCAAATGGCTTACGCTCTTTTTATTGTACATAATTTTTTATAGCATCTCTTAGAAACTTGGTCATACCTTTATGCTCCGGGTCATAATAGGCGCTAAAACGTTCATCTGCTACATACATCTCAGCCACGCCCATATGTGCTTCTTTTGAATACGTATCCCAGTAAAAGCTAAGCCATTGTCTATGCAAATCTGCAGTTCTTTGCGCTTCTTCTCCTGCTGGATTTCCTGATTCATAGGCTTTTTTTAGAGATTCCAATACAGCCTCTTCAAGTTGTTTAACTTGACTATAGTCTTCTTCAGATAATTTCATCATCTTGGCATTGGACTTTTCAATAGCCTTTTCACCATACTTTTCACGTATTTCTTCACCATATTTCTCTTCATTATCTTTAATGAGCTTTTGTTTAAATCCTTGAAATTTTTCTTGATCTTTCATTGTTGTTTTTCTCTCCTTTGACCTTATCGTTTTGTTGACATTATCAATCAGTTGATTAATTTGTTTCTTTTTTTCAAGAAGCTTTAGCAGATGGTCTTGCAGTGCTCCTAGCTCATCAAAATCGGGAGCTTCAAGTATTTTCTGGATCTGGACAAGCTCAACACCCATCTCTTTATAAAATAAAATCTGCTGCAAGCGATCGATTTCATCTGCACCGTATATTCGATATCCTGATGTATTTATCCTTGCTGGCTTAAGAAGACCTATCTCATCATAATACCGTAATGTTCGTGTGCTAACACCTGCTAATTTTGCTAATTTTCGCACTGTATATTCCATCGTTTCACCTCCTGATATACTTATGATAAAGGCTTACGTAACGTCAATGTCAAGAAAAAATTATTACTGAAGCGTAAGCCAAATGGCTTACGCTTCTCTTTTACTGATTTCATTCTCTATTAATGTCTTTGAAACATTCATTGCACTTATTAAATTTTTAAGACGCGTATGGGAAGTTGCACCTTCTTTAGATTTTTCTTGAGCCTTTTCAGACTTACTAATGATTGAAGATATGGGGGCAAGTGAATCTCTAAACTCGGTCAAGCTATACTCATCAACTTTATTATCACACATAATTAATGCTTTTGAAATATATAAAGCTTTTATCCTGTTGACAAGTAATGTATGTTGCGACGTACCTTCTTTAAATTTAACTTGAATTTTTTCACATTTTTCAATAGTTGATGTAATCATTTGAAGTGCTTTCTCAACTTCCTCTTTACTGTATGTGTCCATTACAACTTCCCTTTCTAGACATTACTTTAATTCTTTAATAGCTTAAGACTCACATTTTTTTACCGGAATCCAAATCTCACTTCTATATTTAGGATTAGTCGTATCCGGACTGGCATTCCATAAGATTTCCGGTCCCTGAATCGCTTCGTATCCAGAAGACGGGAACCATTCTGAGTATATCCTACCCCATAGATTCTGAAGTGTTTCCGGAAACGGTCCAACCGATTCGAATACCGCCCATGTCCCAGCATCAATATTTAACACATCGAATTCTTCCGACTCACTAGTCGAACTAGCTACTCCAATATAGTGGTCCAACTCACCTTTTTCTTGCATTCTTCCCTCCGAAAAATTAGTAGAAGCACTGATAATACCTTTTGGCTCCACATCTGACATTGCTTTTAATTGTTGAACAATCTCTGGTGTTAATAAGTCCGACATTTTTGCAATCTCCGGGTTAACCCCCTCAAAAACAATCGGAACTTTTTTCTTGAATCCCACTAGTCTAAATGATTCTTTTTCTACAATACGATAGTTCATCTCGCATCCTCCTTTGATTGATAATTGAAAGGTCATTCGAGGAAAAGCTTTTAATTGTGTATCCTGGCTTCTTGCTTTAGAAGGTAGAATACCGTGCATGGCATAAAAAGCACGAGAAAATGCATCTGCTGAATTATAGCCGTATTTAACAGCTACATCAATTATTCGCATACTTTTATCTTTTAAATCAAGTGCTGCTAAAGTCATTTTTCTTCTCCGAACATATTCTGATAAACTTACACCGGATAGAAAGGAAAACATCCGCTTAAAGTGATACTCTGAGCAGTAGGCAAGTTTAGAAACTTGCTTATAATCAATATCCCCACTTAAATGTTTTTCAATGTATTCCATTGCACTATTCATCTTATTTAAAGAATCCATCCAATAACCTCCTTTCATCATCCATGTTATCAAAGAATGTATTTAGTCATCCGACAATCTGTGCACAACATAGTCGAGTCACGAGTTTTGATTCATTTCACGCTTCTTAAACCTATTTTATAAATGTAACCGGATTACCTACACGCTTTATGGGTAATGATGGTTCTCCATCTGCATAACCTAATGATAAACCGCCGCATATTGTTTCGTTTTCCAAAAGACCTAACTCCTGCATATAACCTTTGATCGCTGCATTTTCATCAAGCCAGTGAAGTTGATTAATCCAGCAGGAAGCAACATTTAGTGAGGATGCAGCGAGCATCATATTCTCTAAAACACATGCACTATCTGCCATCGCATTACCATAGTCTTTTTGATTAGCTACCACGACTAAAGTAGGAGCATTATAAGAAAAATCATATCCCCCTTTTATAGAAGCCTTAATAGAAGCTTGAAGACTTTTATACATCCCATCCTCCAAGGTCATTTGACTAAATGCTTGCTCTACCAACTTTTTCAGCTCTTCAAGTACTTCTTGTTTTTGTATAACAATAAGATGTGTTGTTTGATTATTTCCACCACTTGGTGCATAACGACCTGCTTCTAGAATGCTCATTAATTCACAATCTAGAATCTGTTTCGTCTTATACCGTCTTATGCTTCTTCTGTTTTTTATATTTTTTATAATTGCATTCATTATATTTCCTTCCATGTTCATATTAACAGACACCGTAAATTTGCTTCACATCTTCGTATTCCTGTTATAACTTTAATTAGATTCTTGTCTTTATATTTTTTTAATTTATTTAAGTACATTTCTCTTTTAATCAAAATATCACCTCAATTAGAATTGTACTTCTAATTTTATTAAGTGTCGAGAAAGTTTGTTCACTTTAAGAGGCACTGAACTTTATTTATATTTTATGGCATTTGTAGGACATACCAAACTACATTCTTGACATTGGTGGCACAAAGAAGATTCTACGCTTGCTTTTTTTGTCTGTGGATCCACATGAATTGCTTGTGCTGGACATACTTTTTCACACTTTTTACATCCAATGCACTGATCATGATTAACTTGCGTCTTAAATTTTGCATGCTTGCCAGTAATCTGAAGCAAGGCTCCATACGGACAAATATGATTGTGAAAAACCCATTCTGGGTATCTTAATGTCACCACAACTGATAAAATTATAAGAACAATCAATATTGGGAGTTCACGATGCAAGATTTTTTTAGACAACATCATGGTTGTAAACATTAACATCAATACAAGCCATGGCAATACTTTACTTTTCAGTATTTTGGGAACCTTTTCTTGTTGCCAATGAATTTTTTTTGCTATCTTTGCTGTAATGCGCATAGAAAGGTTCATCGGACAAACGTAGCCACAATAAAATCGTCCGAATAATGCCGCCAACATTACACTAGCAATAAAAACGCCTAGCCACAAAGCCATATTCCCATTAAATACAATCATTAAAAACACTGCAAAAAATCCAATTTGAATTATTAATCTAACTATTTTCATCCCATATCTTCTCCTTAACTTTATTATTATATTAACAAGCTTATCTTTATTGTACTTGATATAATAAACTTAAAGAGTTACATGAGATACACATTTGAAAATAATTTATCTACACAATCTTGATCCCTAGCATCCCTACAATCTCTGCTGCCTGAAACATATTAATTTTTGCTCCTTGCAGCTCGGGCAAGCCTTCAGACAGCATAATATTTTCAATATTACACGAGGATAAGTCTATATCCTTTAAAGAGCTTTTATAAAAATCAGCAGCTTTTAAGTGAACATTCACTAGACTTGTCTTTTTATAAGTAACTTCCGAAAAAAACGCTTTTTCAAATCGTGATTCTTCGATTTTACAGTTTTCAAATACGGATTGAGCCATATTACTATAGTCCATTAAAGATTGGTCTATAGTAAACATCTTAAAATGACTCTTACTAAAATTGGCCCCATTGCCCTTACTATTAGTGATTAAACCAACCTTCCAAAAGGAATCCGTAAATATGCAATTTGAAAAATCGCAGTTTTTAAATGTCACATCATAGAATCCACATTTGCTAAAGTCACAATGAATGAAGCGACATTTCTCAAAGTTTACCGTTTCAAAATCAATGGAGGACACATCCACGTCTTCCAAGGTTTCGCTTTCAAACGTTATATTTTTTATGGTATTTTCATCGTCAATTCTTGCTTCTGGAATTTTTTCTGCTAGCATAAGAAGTCCTTTCTTTTTTAAATATTTTTGTTCTATATTATCATAGCACAAATCGTATTTTTCTTTAAGAAATACAAAAAAAAGCAGAGTAATTACTCTGCTTCCTCTAATTGGTATATACCTCCGTTAAAATCAAGAATATACAACTCTTGTTTAGCATCAATGCCAAAGGAAGGTATCATTAAGTCTGTCGATAGTATTTGTTCATTTTGAACTTGACCTTCTTCATCAATCCACAGTCCCCATAGGGTTCCGGATATGAAATCTCCATAGACGTATACACCCAAAAGACTCGGTATGGATTCTCCATAATAGGTATATCCACCGGTTATTGATTGTCCTAGTGAATGTCCGTATTCATAGATTGGACTAATGATTTCACCGTCGAGAGGCACACTGTCTTTATATACGTTGCTACCTTCGTAGTGTGACCATCCATAGTTTCCACCGTTTTCAATAACGTCGATTTCTTCAATGGCATTTTGCCCGACATCACCTGCCAGCATGATATCCCTATGTATATCAAAACTAAATTTCCACGGATTTCGAAGTCCATAGGCATAAATCTCACCCATTGCATTGTCTTGTCCTGCAAATGGATTATCTGCCGGTACTTGATAGCGCATATTCTCTGATGATACGTTAACATCAATTCTTAAGATTTTCCCTAAGAGATTGGTTAAATCTTGGGCATTGTTATCCGGATCACCTGCAGATCCGCCATCACCGCTTGCAATATATAAATAGTCATCCGGTCCAAATGCAATATGTCCACCGTTATGATTGGCATAAGGTTGGCTAAATTCAAAAAGTAGTTCTTGGCTATCTTGATCTGCTATATACCTACCATTATCTCCGTCTAGAGATTCATAGGAAACCAATTTTGAAAAATAGTCTTCTGTATAATACACAAAAAATCTTGGGTCATCCGGAAAATTCGGATGAAAGGCAAGCCCTAATAGCCCCATCTCATTTTCTGATGCATCAACCGTCTCAGTTAAATCCATAAAGATTTCAGATGTATTGTCTCTTGTGTCAATCCGTTTAATCAATCCTTGTTTTTCAACAACATATACAAAAGGACTTCCTTCATAGTCATATGTTAATTGTAAGGGTTGATTAAAATTTGTTTCCTCAAAAACAGGAACTAAATTATAAGTTGTTAAATTAAATCCGCTAGCATAAGGATTTAGGGTCGTTTCATCCATTGATGTCTCATCTGTCGTTTCATCTTCTACCACATGGTCGTCAATTTCATCTTGTAATTCATCTTCTAAATCATCGAGTTCTTCTTCTGTCGGTATGTATTCTTTGATTGCACCCTCGTTAATAAAATCTGTTTCTTCACTACACGCAGTGAGTAACATACTGAGTATCACCGTGCTCAATATTAATAGTATCCGTTTCATCAAATCACTCCAAACTTAAAACATTGCTGAGATTGATTTTCATTTACTAATACTATTATACCATTTATTCATTTTTCATTCCAATACCTTCTCACTTATTAGGTTATAGTCTTATATATTACCGAATAACTTGAGCCTGTATCTGTGCCTGTATAGCTAGCTCTGCCGCTAAAAAGGCTTGGTCTTGAGACATGGCCTCTTCCGTTCGATTAATACAATCAATAATGAGTTGTTCAAAGAATGGAAAGCCAACTTTTCCTTCAACATTTATATATTGCTCTCCCTTTTTATTCACTAAGTAAACATGATTACCGCGTGAGTCTTTCGCAATATCTACGTATTTCCGTAGCTCAATATAGCCTTCCGTACCGAGGATAAGGGTTCGACCATCACCCCATGTTGATAGTCCATCCGGGGTAAACCAGTCCACTCGAAAATACATGGTACTCCCTTGATCTGAGACGAGGTTTGCATCTCCAAAATCCTCGAGCTCCGGATACATGGGATGATTATAGTTTCCAACTTGACTGTTCACGACCTTGGCTTTATGAACATCTGCAAAGATTAAGAATTGGTATATTTGGTGACTTCCTATATCACAGAGAATTCCACCGTACTTTTCTTTAAGAAAAAACCAGTCCGGGCGACTTGGGGCGTTTAATCGGTGAGGACCAAGCCCAAGCACTTGAATCACTTGACCAATAGCACCTTCATCAATAAGTTGTTTGGCATAAACTGCACTTTCTACATGTAAATACTCGCTATAATACACCATATATTTTTGTTGGGTCGCTTTGACGACGCGTTTGGTGTGAGCAATTTGTTCTAATGTCGTAAAGGGTGCCTTATCTGTAAAATAATCTTTTCCGGATTCCATAACCCGACATCCGATGTCACTTCGTTCACATGTAATCGCTGCTGAAGCAATGAGCTGGGTGTCCATATCTTCCAATATTTCCTCAAAGGAATCCACCGGTGTCGCCATCGGATATTGTTCTAAAAATTTAGCGATACGTTCTGCATTGCCATCATAAACATATTTCAACCTAGCTCCGGCTTCAATAAGTCCCTTTGTCATTCCATAAATATGCCCATGGTTTAAAAAAGCGACTGAAAAAATAAATTCATCCTCTTGTTTTTTCATACGCTCACCCTTTTTTATCTGCTATTTGATTTTGCTTTCGGTATTCTTTTGGCGTCATCCCTGTTAGTTCTCTAAAAACTTTTCCAAAATAACTTTGTGAAGTGAAGCTTAAATAATAAGAAATCTCAGATATTGGACGCGCCGAATACTTAAGCAGGTTCTTTGCTATTTTTATCTTTTCCTTATGAATGTAATGGACAACTGTAATTCCCTCTGACTCCTTAAATAAGCGAGCTAAGTAGGTCTCTTCAACACCAACATCTTTGGCAACATCTGCAAGACTGATTTTTTTTAGTATATTGATTGCAATGTCTTTTTTGCAATTATCTACATATGTATTAGAGACAAAACGCTCTTTCGCCATTTGCACTAACTGAGTGAATGCGATAATCGAGCGTTTTTGTACTTCTCTAATCGTGTTAATATCTTCTGATTGCGCAATTTGTGTAAGAAAATTATCACTAAGTCGACAACTGTCTTTGGCTGAAACCCCGGCTTCTAATACCGATCGAGATAATAATGTGACAATGGCAATTGCCATGTATTCTTCATTTTTCTTCAAGGAACAATGCGTTTTTATGGGATAACGTAATTGAAGCTTATCCAGGCTTTTTTGGGCTTTTTCGGTATCTCCACTCATAACAAGATCAATTAGCATATCCTCATTAATTGCCGTTTTATTTTGTACTGTTTCATTTTGCTGGTTTAGTATAAGTTTAATCTTCTGAATTGCAAGCTCATTAATTAGGTTAGGTACATTCATACTTCTCCTCCTCAATCGTTTGGTCACTCCTTCCATTATATCACGCTTGCATGAAAATTATTATTCAATTTTTTTACTAATTCGTATTTGTGGTAAAGAACGAAAGTGATTCCAAAAGTTGTGAGGCGTTGTCAATGATTTTATTCAAGTCATTTTCTGTGTCTTGAGAAAGAGATTTCGCAGAACTGTTAACCTCACCAATCTTTGCTACAACTTCACTGGTTACTTTAAGAAGGTTTTCTGTTGTTGCTAAGATTTCTTCACTTGATGCAGCTTGTTCCTCTGTCACTGATGCGATGCTTTCCATCGACATGGATAATTTTTCGATTTCATCTAAGGATTTTTTCATCCCTGTTTTTGTCTCCGTCGTCACATCAACCACTTTAGCCATACTTACTTCGCTTGCTTTAACTTCATTCATTGCACTATTTGAATGTTCATTAAGTAATGCAATGATACGCGTAATTTCACTTGATGCTTTGTTTGATTCTTCTGCGAGTTTACGTACTTCTTCAGCAACAACTGAAAATCCTTTTCCTTGCTCTCCCGCTCTGGCGGCTTCAATTGCTGCATTAAGCGCTAATAGATTTGTTTGATCTGCAATTTCTGTAATCCGATCAACAAATGCGCTAATGTCATTAATTGATGTTGCGACATCATTCATTTTTTTGCTGATATTAACGGATTGAATCCGCACTTGATTGATTTCATCATCGACACTTTCCATGTTTTTTGCAACCTTCTCAGCAATTTTCTTGCTTGCTGTTGCTGACATAGAACTTTCTGTTGTTGCTTCTACTGAACTATTCGTACCTTTAGATATTTCTTCAATAGCAATCGTTACATTACCCAAGGATTCTTCATTTTCTGAAGATAGCATTAACGCTTTAGCAAGTTCTTTTTCAATGCTTGTATTGTTGGCTTTTGTGCGCTCAATCACTTCAAGTGCAATGGCTTTAAATGCATTCGCATCATTTAATACTTCATTAATGATTTTACCTAGGTTTTGTTCCATTGCACTAAGTGCTGCTCCCATTTCAGATAATTCGTCTTTGCCTGAATGGTCAAATTGCACTGTTAAATCACCTTTTCCGAAATCCTTAAGTTTCCGTATATATTCAGATAGGGGTAATCGTATACTTCGAGTAATAAAATATGTACTCAAAAATCCCACACCAAGGGCAAGCACAGCAATGAATATAATAACAAAATACGATCTTGTCCTTGTTTGTTCAATGCCGTCTATTGCTATTCCTTCTGCCTCTTCGGCTATTTTAGATACCTCAGATGCGAGTTGACTTAATTCTTGAAAGGATAGCTGTTGTTTAGCTCGCAACTCTTTATAATTGCTTAATGCTAATAAATACTGCTCTGTACTTTCAATCGTATAATTTGCATAGATTTTAAAAGAAGCATCCGTACCTTTATCAATGGCTAATTGTAGTGTATCTAAGCTTGTATTCAATAACCCTACCGCTTTATCATAGGCTTCATCATTTGAGGTATGGATATAATTTCCAACTTCAACTTCACCTTTAAGAAAATAATCAAAGCCATTATAAGCTGTTTTATAGACATCAAAAGCTTCTTCCATAGGGTCAATATCGCTTTGATATGTCACTGAATTGTCTTGAATACGTAGTACTTGATCCATTTGAGAATAGGCTTCGAACGCACTACTTTGTCGTACAAGCATGGCTTCATTCATTTGATTTTGTATATCAACCGCACTGTTAAAGGCCTGACCAAATTGGTTCAGCAATGTTACCAAGTTCATCATTGCTTCTTTGTCCTGGTCTTTCTGCATATCTGCCATACTACTTGTCGCATGATGTATTGCTTGCTGAATTTCTTCATTAACGCTATTTACCAAGATTTCATCCGGTGTAAGTTCATATTTCCTCACCGTTTCTCTGGCTAATAATGTATGATACTTTGCTTGGGATACTTTATTAACAATATTGACATCATTATTAATCAACTCAAAGTTTAATAGGCTATTTACACTGACGATGAGCAACAAAATACTCATAATAATAAAGCCAGCCATAATTCTCTGGCTAATCTTAAGTCTTCGAATCATTTTCACGTTGAGCACTCCTCTCTTTACATTCTAAAAACAGCTTACACTGTGCTCAAGTCCCATTCTTCATGAATTTTAGGAACATCACTAATGAGGCGTTTTGTGTATTCAGCTTTTGGAGATAAAATCACCTCGTCTGCTGTCCCCCTCTCAACAATATTTCCTTGTTCCATAATATAAACATGATCCGATATATAATAGGCTAAACCAATATCGTGGGTAATAAATATAATGGTCATTCCTATTTCCTTTTGTAGTTTCATCAACATATCTAAAATTGTTGCTCTTGAACAGGCATCAATCATGGATGTCGGCTCATCTGCCAATAAGATACTGGGTCTTAACAAAAAAATCCGTGCAATCATTAAGCGTTGCATTTGTCCGCCCGAAAGTTCAAACGGATATTTATTGGTTAATTCTTCGAATTTAAGATTCACAAAAGAACA
>Ga0163223_100175_pt1 | contig 22515 bp, 18 predicted proteins | sample MSEWel2016_02_17_2_FD_113147 | JGI IMG/M metagenome (GOLD analysis project Ga0163223, IMG submission 113147) | Subsurface microbial communities from deep shales in West Virginia, USA - MSEEL Well Study Marcellus 5H_2016_02_17 ...
GTAGTTGACTATTATAAGACTACCCCCAATTAATCTTTATATTATTTTCACTTCATTTTATTTTCAATCAAAATCTTTTTTAATATTATGCACATAATACTTCTTTAACGAATACTCTATACCGAACTGATTATCTTGTGTTCTAAGCAGTATGCAGTGCTTAACTTCTTCCTTTGCCCATCATTGAACATAATATGAATCATCGATTTATCATACTTCGTGATACATCCTTCACCAAATTTGGCATGTTGAATCATTAAACCTTCTGTTAAATCATTAAACCCTAGTGCTTCACCACCAGCTTTCAGTGGCGTATTTGTTGCTGCCTTACTTTTTTTCACACTTGAAACCGGTGTAATCGTTCCTATGTAAGATACATCGAATTGTGCTTTGTCTAATCTTTTTGGATCAAGGACATTTTCAATTTCTTCTGTAAACACAGATCCTCTTCCACCATATACTCTTAGTTTCTTCTTAGCTCGAGTAATTCCAACATAACAAAGTCTTCTTTCTTCTTCCATATCTTCTGGGTCGTCTGACTCAATTGTTCTATCGCTCGGAAAGACTCCATTGTCAAGGTCAATCAAATATACATTCTTCCATTCAAGTCCTTTGGATGAATGCAACGTTGATAAGACAACAGCTTCTTTGCCTTTATTCTCCCCAGCATGTTTTATTGCATCTTTTAAATCTTCAATGTAAGTCTTAAGCTCTGTAAAGTTCTCAATTCCAAGACATAAAACATCCAGTGCTTTTATGAACTGATAGACCTTAACATCATCAAGTTTCTTACTCAATGGATCTCTCCTTAGCAAGAAATCACCATAACCTAGCACATTTACTATATAGTCTAAAGCAGTCTCGGGCTCCATTTTTGCAAGCCTATCCATCTGTCGTTCTAGTCTATTAATGTTTTCTCGACCCATATCATTCTTTGAAACTTTTCTAAGCTTGTCATAGGTAGAAGTATTTGATTTAATCTTCTTCGTCTCGTCAACCATATCTTTGGAGATATAAAATCCAGACAGTTTATAGTAAAACTTCTCGAAAAGATCCACCCTCTTATTATCAACTGCAAATTCTGATATAGAAAACATGTCGACTATCGTCCAATGGGTGAAGAACAGTTTACCAAAGTCCTTGATATAAAAAGGTATGTCTCTTTTCATTAGTGTTGGTATGATATTGAGGGCAGACAAGTTTTCCCTATATAAGATGGCATTATCACTTAACTTACCATCTTTTAGCACCATATCAACGACCAGGTCAGGATCAACATGATAATCATATATAATATCAATGTTTTCACCATCTTCGTTCTCAGTAAAAATGTTCTTTTCATATCGAGTCTTATTTGTTTTTATAAATTCATTGGCTAGTCCCACTATCATTCGAGTAGATCTAAAATTTTGTTCCATCTTATAAATCTTGGTATCATCATAGTGCTCTTCAATTTTCAACAAATATTCAGGTGTACTCCCTCTAAACCTATAAATAGATTGATCATCGTCTGCAACATAAAATACATTTTTATGTTCCTCGGCCAGTATTTTTATTATCATATGTTGTATCAACGATGTATCTTGTCCTTCATCAATCTGAATATATTTATATCTGTCTTGGTAGTACTTCAGAATATGAGGATTATTACATAGTATCTCATAAGTAAATGTCAGCAAATCATCGAAATCAAGATAGTTATGTTTTCTTTTTTCCAGTTCATATTTCTGTTGAAGTTCAGCAAAGCCAAATATACCTTCATCAAAGAATAACTTCTGAGACATTTCTTCAATTTCGTCTTTGCTTGCCATAACGTTTTTTATATAACCCAGGGCATTCGTTATAAGATCCAATTCATTCTCACTGAGATATTTTTTAGTCATCCCTCGATATATAGATCTAATTATTTTCGTTTTATTAACTCCTTTGACTGAGTTACCCTCAATTAGATTATATTCAACACCTACATGGTTACCATAACTTCTTATAACAGCAAATCCAAAACTGTGTATCGTTGAAAACTTAGACTTTGGAAAACTAGCAAAATCGAAAAGCGTATTAAATCGTTTAGTCATATCATCAGCAGAAGCTTTACTAAAGGTCACTGAAAGGATTTCTGATGGGGTCGCAATTTTTTGATAAATCAAGTTCGCTGTGCGACCCATTAAAGTTGTTGTCTTTCCACCACCTGGAACAGCTAAAACCAAAGCAGGGCCATTCGTATGCATAACAGCTTGCTTTTGTTGTTCTGTAAAAGAAATATTCTTATATTTAGCTAGGTCTGCGAATATCTTCATCTCTTCTTTTGATTCATTATCATTATTATCCAAATCGCCTAATGGCCTCCTTTCAGGGTCTTCTACTATCTCTGTTATCAAATTATTTATGTATGAATTGATATATTTGTTTATTTTATTATGTCTAATAGTCTGACTTAAACAAAACCCATAAAGTTTTATATTCATACCAGTATTTCTAAAAGTTCGCCCAATTTCAGCTAACGTAGAACCTGATGTAGTAACATCATCGATAACCAATATTCTTATTTCCTCAAACTTTGAATCAATCAACTCTTGACGTATCTTATATGCTCCAGATATTTTTTGAACTCTCTCAGAGTGTCCAAGACCAGAAAGTTTACTATTTACTTTATGTCTTTTTAGAATCATTGGCTTATATTCAGCTGATAATCTCTTTGCGAGAAACTTACCAACATCATCAATGGGCTTATTACGTAATAGCGATTCATTGTGACCATATGCCCTAACCACGTAGTCAATTTCAACCTCTATTTTTGAACTTAGTGTCTCTAGCAATCTCATCATGATTTGAATCGAATCATCTCGTTCTTCTTTGAATCCTATAATATGATTCGTAAATAGATCATGTTCTTTAGAATTATAATAAGCCAAAGAGTTTATTTTTTCATAATAGAAATTATCACTGTGTATCAACCTGTATTTTTTCTTCTTTGAGCTGTCATCATCTTCATGAATACGTTCATGAATCAGGTCTTCCTCATAAGGACTATTAATGATAAAAAATATATTTTCAAGGCACCCTTTATCAAGAAAATCGCTATAGGCTGTTTCCATATTTAAGGTGATTACTTCATGAGCGAAACTAAACTTAAACAGTCTCTTATCATAGTCCATAATCTCCATTAAATTTCCAATTCCGAACACTTTATGCTCCACTATCATCTTTCTAAATTGAGAAGGTGATATAGAATCTGGATGGATTATTTCCTCAATCTGCTGTTTTCTTAACTCCTTTTCCTCTAATCGACTTCTCATTACACATACACCCTTTTCCTACATCTACTCAAAAAAACTTATCTGGCTATTATTTTCCTTCACATCATCAACATCTATTAAATACTCTTTAAGCTCTTCGAGTCTAGTGACTTTTTCTGCACCTTTATAGTCAATAATATGTTTATTTCCTGTAAAATCGCCTTTACCCTCCTCGTTAGTGTAATAACATGCAACATTACGATTCATTTTTAACGCAGCATCAACCGTATGCATGGTACCACTTTTTATTCCACATTCTATAACGAAAGTTGAATTCGATAATGCTGCTATTAGACCGTCTCGAGCAACATATGTGGACATCTTTGCTTTCTCATCTGGCTCATACTCAGATATGATACAACCTTCATAATCAAGAATTTCTGTTGCCAATGCTTTATGTGCTGATGGGGTTATTACATTGATTCCACTTGGTAAAACAGCAACAGTTCTCCCTTTCATCTCAAGGGTTGATTCATGCGCAATTTTATCACATCCTAGTGCCAAACCACTTACTATGACTTTATCAGATAACTGAATAATCCTTTTAACTAGTTTTTCTTCTATTTTTTGACTCCATACAGATGGAGTTCTTGTTCCTACAACTGCAATTGATTTATCATTAAGAATCTTAATGTTACCTTTAGCATAAATTATTGGTGGACGTTTATTTTTGAGATCATTTAAACGTATAGGATACTCATCATCAAAAACTGTTAATACTGAAACATCTACCTGTTCTGTAATGGCTTTATAAATTATAAGGGCCTTATTCTTTGCTTCCATCATTAATTCTATATCTATTTTGTGAGGACATTCCAAAACCATTTTAATGCACTCATCAATACCGTTAGCTTCTTTAATCAAGCCTAAATAATTTTTATTAACAGCCGCATTGCCAATTCCTTTAATCTGCTTAAAGAAGAGTAATTCTAAAAACTTGTCCACATATCCACCTACTTTCGATTCCTTGAACACTGCATAGTAAATCCTTACTTATCATTCTGTCGTTGCTCGTACTTCTTAATCAGTTCATCTACAACTTACTTTGCTTCTTCTACATTTACATAAGGACTTTTTGCCGTAGATGAAAAGTAAAAATTCTTATCTACCAGGGAAGTAAGTTCTGAAGGTGAGATACAATAAATATCTGCTTTAGTACATATTTTAGGGGTTAGTAAATTAACAGTTCTATAAAGTTCATTATTATTAGTGTCAGTACAGCTCATTGACGAGCTAACTATACCTGCTCCAACGACACCATATCCTTTATGGTAATACAATGCATAATCACCCTTGTTAAAATATTCAATATAACGTGTTGAACTACCATAAGTACTGATCTTATCCTTATCAAACATATCCCAAATAGCGTCAGGATCATAGGACTTATTCGTATCAAAAATAATGGTCTTTGCATCTTTGGGATTTACATGATAATCATAGGATTTGTCAAAGAACTCAAAATATAATTCATCTCCAATTTTATAAAATCGGTATGGTAGAAAGTCAATTTCCAAACCTTTCTCTTTCCAATACTCTACAGATTCAATCAAGTCTATATCAGAAGAACTTCCAACTATTACTAATTTTTGCCTTCTATTGAATCTATCTTCTTTTAAAGGATTCTAACTCAAACGCTTCAGCATGTGCATTTACTAGATCAATATTAGTTTTTTTGTAATTTTTATACAAGCTATTTAATTCATTATATTTCTTACGACCATATGACTGTGCATACCTCATCACCTGAATCGTTGTGTCACCCTATACTTTTCCAGAACTTTAGCTTTTGAAACTAAAATCACCTAACTATCTCACAAAACCTTGCTCTCCATCATTTTTCACTTTCCGCTTTATTAATTCCGCTAAAATTGGGTAGAACTTCCCCCTCCCCAAATTAGCTGTTTTTAAAATTATTTTATTTTTCTAACTGGTGTTTATTATAAATTCAGGACTTCTTTTTATAAAATGTATCCCTATTCTAAACTGTCTGATCAGCTCAACTTGGGTTCTTAATGACTTCGTAATTCTCCTGTGATAAAACAGCTGTACCAAATTAGAAGCGATAAACCTCATCCCAAGTACTGCTTCTATTGCATTTCCTTCATGTACAAAACTATGCTCCAGTCCGCACTCTTTCTTCAAGTTATGAAATATTGAATTTTCTATATCTTGTCTTGCTCGAATAATCTTAAATAAACTAGTTCTTTCAATATTATGGGCAGTTGTTATAATTATAATCTGAGAACGTTTTTTATTCGGCTTTTTCATCAAAAACTTCACAAATCTCAATTCTTGATCAATATATTTCATTCTAAAAGTTCTTTCATAGACATCTACTCTTTCATACATTGTTTGATCTGTCCAGCGCTCGACTGGTTCCGACTTATTAACCAGTCGTTTTACTTCTTTAATACTCAGGATATTATTGTTTTTTACTCTAACGACCGTGTCAATATTTGATTTAATACATGCATTAATCCACTCTGAATTACAGCCTATGGCATCATATACAACAACATCTATAAGTGATTTATGATTCTCTGATACGCTTTTTATCAATCTTTTTGCTGCTGTTAGTTCTCCTTCATCTTTAGTTGCGTGATCTTCACCTGGTCTTAATTGTTCGTAATCCACAACCAATTTAACACCTTGACCTATCGTGGATAATACAACGCTACTATGAAAATTTCTTTGTTCTGTCTTCCCCTTTTTGTTTGCTTTCAGGCATGTTTTACAGTCTTTTTTATCACTATTAAACGTTTGAGTACCATCTATTGCTGTTACTACATAACCGTCAATAGTGCCTTTTTCAAACACTTTATTTTCTTTTGCTTTTACAATAATATTTGTTAATATTCCTCGGATTTGTCCACACTCTGCAACTTTTAATGTATCTCTTATTGCATCTATCTTTGGTGATTTACCGCCTCTTTTTAATACTTTATCAAATTCATTGTTCATTAACATCTGGTTTAGTTCATTAAAACTTCTAATTCTTACTATAAAACCTAGCAATACAGGTAATAAACTCTGATCGGTTTTGTATGTTGGCTTCACTCTAGCATCCGTAATTTTTTTAAGTTCATTTTCTATATTATATACTTTCTTCATATATTTTACTATTTTTTCAAAATATTTTTTTCGCATACTTAGAGCTCCATTTTCTATTTATTCTAACATAAAAACAGATAAATCTCACCGAATTTGTGATATTTTTGAAAGCAACTAGAAAATCTGTAAAATATATGGTTTCAAGAATTTGAAGCTAAACTTCTGGCAAACAAGACCTTTTAATTTGCTTATATTTACTTTCTCTAATATATTTGTTGACTGGATGTTTGATACGAATACCAAAAGGAGTTAACAAATTATATAAAATAAAACTATGTGTCGTGATTGACAAAAATTTATTCACAACACATAGTTTATATCGTTTTCTCTCTATTATTCCATATAAGCACCTTTCATAGGCGATACCGCATGTTTAGCATAAATATTTAAAATACCTGAAGTGTATTTTTCTTTTTTTGGTTTCCATCGTTTCTTTCTTTCATTCAGAATTTCTTCTATTTTAGAGGGCGTTTTCTTAGTACCATTTATTCCGATGATGTCAAGAGTTCTCTTTTCAATATTAATTTCAATCAGGTCATCTTCTTCAACCAGTGCAATCGGACCGCCTTCTGCCGCTTCCGGAGAAATATGACCTATAACCGGTCCCTTACTTGCACCAGAAAATCGACCATCCGTTAGTAGGGCAATACTCTTACTTAACTCAACATCTGAACTAATTGCTTCTGTTGTATAGAACATCTCCGGCATTCCGCTTCCTTTCGGCCCTTCATATCTTATAAAAACAGCCTCTCCCGGATTAATTCTTTTTTCTATTATTGCTGCTAAAGCTTCTTCTTCTGAATCAAAAGTTTTCGCTTTCAATACTGCTTCCATCATTTCAACAGGAACTGCTGAATGTTTTACAACTGCACCTTCAGGCGCCAAATTTCCTTTCAGAACTGATATCGTTCCCTTTTTCCCTATTGGGTTGTCATAGGATCTGATAACATCCTGCCATTTTAATCCAATATCGTCAAGATAAATCTTTCCTCTGTCGTAATACCCATTTACTTTTACTTCTTCTAAATTTTCACCTAATGTTTTACCGGTCACTGTCATTACATCCAAATGAAGTTGTTCTTTAATCTCTTCCATGATTCTTGGAACGCCACCAGCATAATAAAAATATTGGGCCGGCCACTTACCAGTAGGTCTAATATCAAGTAGATAGTGTGATTTTCTATGAATTTTGTCGAATGTATCACCGTCAATTTCCAATCCAAATTCTCTTGCAATAGCCGGTAAATGAAGAAGTGAGTTTGTCGAACCAGAAATTGCTGCATGGACCATAATTGCATTTTCAAAAGATTTCATTGTTACAATATCAGCTGCTTTTAATCCCTTTAATGCTAAATTAACAGACAACTGACCTGCCTTGTATGCCATCTCATCCAAGTCCAAACACATCGCTGGCATTAATGCACTTCCCGGAATCATAAGACCTAACGCCTCTGCCATAATTTGCATGGTTGATGCCGTTCCCATAAATGAACACGCACCACACGAAGGACATGCTTCATATTTATATTGAGTTAATTTCTCATTTGTTATTTCACCACGTTTTTCCATAGCATCGTACATGCCTATTTGTTCTAAGGTCAACAAGTTAGGGCCGGCATCCCTTTGTCACAACTTGCAATAAATACACCAGCATCAAAGGTTGTTGCATTTACATGAATTTCGATCATATTAGCAATTGCCTCTCTTGAAACCAATGAGTAATTAATACCATCATGTCCTTGGGCAATACCATCACATATATCTGTCGTAAAGTATCTAGCTGCTTTGCCACTTTTGTTTTCAATCCCTTGAACCGCTTTTTCAATAAATCGCATCAAGTGAGCACTTCCGGGATGACTATCACCAAAAGTACTTTCAACAATAACCTGAGGTTTTGATAAATCCTCCACTTTCCAGCCCATTCCTATTTTCAAAGGATCCATTTCAGGTGCTATCTTTCTAATTTCTTGGCTTTTTAAATTCACGATTTCATCACTCCTATAGGTATACTTCTACACTGTATTTTCTGTTTTTACAAATATCCTTTATAACATGTCCTTCCAATAATTGCCCATCAACATAAATCGACTGACTTTTCTTATCAATACCATTTCCCCGACTTATATTAACATCAATTTCGGCACCTCTAAATCTTCTCTTCACACGTGCATTTTTCCATTTTGATGGCAATTGAGGTTTTACAATCAATCCCTCCTTACAACCTATCAAACCAAACATACCTTCAACAATTGAACGATAAAACCACGATGATGTTCCAGTATTGAATAGCTGACTTGATTTCCCACATGTACGCTCATAATATTCATAAGCACCTCGATAATAATTTGGCACAAAAACAGGTAACTGCTCTCGTTGTATCAAATCTTCAATTGTTGGACCAGGTATCATCTTTCTAAAGACATTATATCCTTCATCACCATTTCCAATTGTATACATCGCATAACCAAAAAAAGCTGCCGCATGATTATAGATAGCTCCGTTTTCTGCTGAACCCGGAAATTTCTGTGTAACTCTTCCTACATCTTCACGCATTCTTGTATAGGCAGGTGCTAACATCTCAAAACCATAAGGTGTCTCTAGATATTCTTTAACACTTTCAACAATCTTTTGTTTTTTATCATCATTTGCTGCATGGCTCAAAATTGCAAAGGATTGAGGATTAAGAAATATTTTTCCTTCTGAGTCTTTGCTCACTCCAAAAACAGTCCCTCCATCCGTAATACCCCTAGCGTACCAATTGCCATCCCAGAGATACGCATTCACTGACTGATTGACCTCCAAAACCTTTTCCCTATAGAACTGAGCTAATGTCGTGTCACCAAATTCTTCAGCAATCTCTGCCCACAACCTAATAGCATAAGATGTCGCCAACGTTAACCACCCCGATACACCTTTACCTTCACATCCAACCATATTCATAGGATCACACCAGTCGCCTTGGCGGATATAATTTAACCCTAAATCATTTCTGTCTTCAATCAACCAATTCATTGCTCTTACCATATGATCAAAAACGGTTACTTCTTCTTTTTCATCTGCAAATGATATTCGCTCGTTTAAAAAGTCATAATCATTGGTTTCATCCAAATAAGCCTTCATACAGATTGATAACCATGTACAATGATCTGTATGAGGCACCTGATTAATATACTTAAGTTCAGCATCTACACTAAGTAATATACCATCTGGCATAGCACCATTTGATTTTTGTTGAGATAATGTCGTCAAAAATGCCTTTCTTGTTACAGATGGATTAATATAATTCATCCCCATATTATCTTGCAAATAATTTCTAGTCTGTGGATCTGTTGTTAATCGATTCGTGCTACCATGATAGTAAAGTTGCCGTGGTAACCAATGATTGACAAAATTATCCAAGCTCTTATCTGGCGTTTCAATTTCTATGCAGCCCTTACCACTTTCAATGTACATTTTATACGAATCAATGGCTGATCTGAAGACAGATGTTTGTTCTATATCAGCCTTTGAAAAATATCGAGTTATAGTATCCTCTATTTCATTAACATTATTTGCTGGTCCAAAAACAAAATGATAGGTTTCAACGTCTCCGGGTTCCATTTCCAAACGATATTGCATAACTGCTGTCGGCATTTCATAAATGGCATCCCCTTTCATCAATTCCTTTTGATATAATGATGACGGATTAAACAATCCACCCTCACCGATAAAGTTTTCATAATTAACCTCCCATGCATCGGGCTTTCGGTCCGCAGATAAAAATGTTATATCTTTAAAATCTGTCATTTTGTAATAATCCTGATATTTCTGATACGGTGTCACAGATGAGCAGATTATAGTTTTCAATGATTCGTCATATCTTCCCGACTGATTCATCCAAGATAAATAACCAACTGTAAAATAAGGGTAAATACTAATTCTTCGTTTTCGATTCGAAGTGTTTTTAACTTGAACCGTCCATAGTTCTCTAACATCATTTTTAGGAAGGTTCAATATCATTGTCACTTCTAAATCCAGATGCTGATTACGCCATAACAAACGATCTTTTTCAATAATAAACTTAAATTCATCCGGTATCGTTTTCATGGGTTCATAGGGAGTTGAAAAAGCAATATTCATTGCTTCATCTTTAACAAATACAAATCTTCCAGGATGTTCAGTAAAATACATTTGTTCCGGCTGCATAAAAGTTTTTGCTTCCAACATTGGACCTTTAGAATATTTGGCCGGTTCCGGCTGCATGAATTGAGATACAACATACCCTCGACAATTCACGTGGATCATCATTTTTTCATTCCACAAATATCCTGATGCTTTTGAAAACTTCAATGGATCTGTCACTTCATAATATGTTTCATTCATACCGGTGTAAATCATATTCTTCTCCTTCTATCTCCCCATTACAAAGTCAACAATCTCTTTTAATGGCACTGTTGCAAGGGAAATTGCGGTATCCGTGCATCCGTAATATATATATAACAAACCATCTTTAACTACATTACCTGTTGGAAATACCACATTCGGAATATACAAACCAAATTTTTCATAATACTCTTCCGGTTCCAAAATAAATGCTTCTGGTCTGGCTATAACCTTCATCGGATTTTCCAAGTCTAACATCATCACGCCGGCACGATACACATTATCCTCATCGACACCATGATAAATAACTAACCAACCCTCCTCTGTTTTAATCGGTGGTGTTGATCCACCAATTTTTTTATATTCCCATGAAATATCATCCCTCGACTTTGCCAAAATTTTCGGCTCATCCCAATGAATAAGATCATCTGAATACGTTAACCATATAGCCGCTTTATCTGTTCCGTATGTTTCACCAATATACTCTTCTGGACGTCTAAGTAAGGCATACCGTCCTTTAATCTTTTCCGGGAAAAGAATATTATCACGATCATTTATTTCAAACGGTGTTGTATAGGCCACTTGTTCCCAGTGAATCAAATCTTTAGACTTCATAATGCCTGATCTTGTCATAAATGATTCCGCTTTACCATAATCACCAGGAAAAGTATATTCAATTTCTATTGGTTTCCCTACACCTGTCGGTGCATATCCATAAGACGATGGCCTCAATGCATAGTTTAGATAAAATGTATCCTCTAACTTTACAATTCTAGGATCTTGTATACTTCCAAAAGAAAAACCAAGCATCTCAGGCGTTACTACTGGATAATCAACCACATGGGTAAAATCTATACCATTATCACTTTCCATCAAACCGAAATAACAGTGGAAGGGTTGCAATCCTCCTGATACCCTTTCGAGCATATAAAATTTATCGTTTTCTATGATAACTGCCGGGTTAAATGTCACAACTTTTCGCCAATCATAGATTCCAGGTCTTACAATCGGGTTTTTTTTACATCGTTTTATATTCATTCATCATTCTCCTCATAAATAAAAGTCTTATACCAAAGAGCACTGGCTTTTGGCGTTCTCTTCAATGTATTATAATCAACATCAATAATACCAAAACGCTTTTCATAACCATGTGCCCATTCAAAATTATCTAAAAAAGACCACACAAAATAACCTTTAAGATTAACACCATCATTAATCGCTTTTAATGCTGCTTCAAAATGGGTCTTTAAAAAGTTAATTCTCAAATCATCTTGAATCCGTTCCTTCATTGTCTGTAACATACCATAGGAAGCGCCATTCTCAGTAATATATAATGGAATATCGCCAAAATCATTTTTCACCCTTATCAAAGACTCATAAAGGCCATCTGGATATATTTCCCAATTCATATCCGTATACTCACCAGCTGGTTTCACTTCTACAAATCTTAGGTCTGCCACTTTGGGATCATGTCTTACTATAATTCGATGATAATAATTAACACCTAAAAAATCTAATTTATTGCTTGCTATTATTTCCATCTCTTCTTCCGAAACATGAAATCCATATTCTTTATTAAAACGTTCATATATATCTTTTGGATATGTCCCTTTCAATATCGGATCCAAAAACCATCTATTATGATACCCGTCAACAAATACTGCCGCGTCTTTATCCACTTTCTTTTCACTCGCCGGACTTGTTGGAAATAAATTCAGTGTTATTCCAATTTCACCATCACCAAACAGAGATTTTTTATATGCTTCAACGGTACATGCATGGGTTAACATAAGATGGTGACTAACTTTCAACGCAGTATGAAAGTCTTTGATTCCCGGTGCATGTCTACCTACGTGATGTCCAGCGTATGCTACAACCCATGGTTCATTGTGGGTAATCCATTTTTTGACGCGATCTCCAAAAGTATCAAAAGCTATTTTAGCATATTCCACAAAAGCTTCTATAATCGATGCATCACTCCATCCTCCCTCTTCTTGTAACGCTTGTGGCAAATCCCAGTGATATAGGGTCACCATAGGTTCTACACCGGCTTCAATCAAACTATCAATCAACCGATTATAAAAATCAATTCCCGCCTGATTAACCTGCCCACGTCCATCCGGCAAAATTCTAGCCCATGCAATCGAAAAACGGTAGCTTTTTATGCCTAATTCTTTCATCAGATGTACGTCTTCTTTATATCTATGATAATGGTCACATGCAATGTCTCCATTATCATCACTTATAATATTTCCGGGTACATGTGAGAAGGAGTCCCAAATAGAGGCGCCTTTTCCATCTTCGAAAGCGGCTCCTTCTATTTGATAAGAGGCCGTTGCCACTCCCCATAAAAAATCTTTTGGATATTTTTTCATGTTATTTCCTTTCTATCCTTTAACAGCACCAGCTGTCATACCATTTATGATCTGTTCTTGTAATACAAGATATAAAATTATTAATGGAATAGATGCTATCATCATTGCAGCCATGAGTTCTGAATAATTGCTGGAATAAGCACCTATAAAATTATAAAGTCCCAATGGCAGTGTTTTTTTTCCATCTGAAGATATAAAAATCAAGGCAAAGGAAAATTCTTTCCAATTATTCAAAAAGTTTAAAATAATCACCGTCGCAATTGCCGGTCTAGACATAGGTAATATTAACATCACAAATATTCGTCGAATGTTACATCCATCAATGATTCCTGCTTCAATAATTGAATTAGGGAATCCTTTAATAAAACTTTCAAGAATAAAAATTGTAATCGGCAAGCCAAATGCCGTATACGATAAAATTAACGACAAATGATTATCTAAAAGATGTAAGGAACGCATTTGAATAAACAAAGGTACCAATACAGATTGCATTGGTATAAGCATCCCCACGATAAACATGGAATAGACAAATCCTTTTAGTCTGAACTGAAATTTTGCAAGTATGAATGCTGCAAGGGCGCCAATTAACAATGTAACGATGATTGAACAAACCGTCACAAAAATACTATTAATAAAATAAACATTCATTCTAGCTGTTTCCCAAGCATTAAGGTAATTAATAAATTGTGGTGTTTCCGGTAAGGCAAAGGTACTTGCTGAAATCTCAGCATTCGTCTTCAGCGATGTATATCCCATCCAAATCAATGGGTAAAATGTTGTTGTTCCAAATATTAATAATATAATAAATGTAAGAAATCGTATTATTTTTTGCTTTGTCATCACAGGTCCTCCTTCTACACCTCAAGTTGTTTTTTTGCCATCGCATTTCGACTGATTATAATAAAAGCGAAGCTGATGATGAAGATAACCAATGATACCGCACTACCATAACCATATTTATAGACTTCAAAAGTCTTATTATACATATATGTTGCCATCAACTCTGTTGCGTGAGCCGGTCCACCTTTTGTCATGACAAATACTAAATCAAAGGTTCTCATGCCACCAGCAATACACAATACAACGGCTGACATAATGTTTTCCCATAACATGGGAATTGTAATTTTAAATAATTTCTGGCCTTCTGTTGCGCCGTCAATCGATGCCGCTTCAAAGATATCTTGAGGTATATTCTGTAAAGCCGCCAAAAAAATAATCATATATAAACCTACAAATTGCCAAACAATAACAAAACAAATCGTCCACATACTATATTTAGGATCACCTAGCCAATTTTTAGCTAAACTCTCCAATCCAATTGTCTCAAGTAAGTAGTTTAATACACCCACTTGAACATTCAATATGGTAGACCATAGCAATCCAACGACCACAGTTGATAAAATCATTGGCAGAAAAAAAATTGTTCTAAAAATCGATGAGCTTTTCATCTTCTTATTAAGTAAAATTGCAATAATCAGACCTATAGGAATCTGACCAAATACCGATGCCACTACAACCATCATATTATTCTTAAATGACTTCCAAAACACCTTGTCTAACATGATTTCTTTAAAATTATTCATACCAACATACACAGGATCACTTAGCCCATTCCACTCAAAGAATCCATAATAGAAGGATCTCACTATTGGTATGATGACTAATACGACAAAGATAAGAAGTGCCGGAAGCAAACATATAAAGATTGTCTTCTTATTCTTAAACATCAAATTCATAAAAACTCCTTTGTTTTAAAAGAAAAGAGGGTATACACCCCCTTTCCAAATTCTATTGTCAACTTATCAAAGTTATTCCAGTGCGTTCTGCATTTCTTGAGCAAGTTCTTCCGGTGTTTGCGCCCCCATCATAACAGCTTGTAATCCATTATTGATAATATCAGTTAATTCTGAACTAAGTGCTGAATCATATACGGCAACCATTGGGTATTCTTTAATCAATGTCAACATTTTATTATATACAGGGTCCATCTCGCTTTCATCAATTGAAACTGTTTTTGAAGAAACCGGAATGTTATAAGATGCATACATTTTTTGAGCATCTTCATTTGTTAAAAATTGAATTAATTCTTCGATTGCTGCTTTTTGATCAGGAGTTGTATCTGAACTAATTGCTATACCTGTACTGCTAACGCCTGACATAGTATTTGGATCTCCGTTACCACCTTCAAATCCCGGTAGAATTGTCAATTCCAAGTTTTCTTTTAACTCATCAGGTGCATTATTAATTAATTCAGGAACAATCCATGAACCACCAATCATCATTGCTGCATCCCCATTATAAAAATAGCTTCTCATTTGTACTTCATCAATACTGTTATAATCTTCATTAAATGCACCTACTTCTGCTAATTCATTCATCTTTCTCAAAGCTTCAACAAATTCAGGATCTGTAAACTTGCTTCCAGTGCCTGCAAGTGTACTATCCAACCATTCGCTACCGGTATCTCTATTCGCTGTACAACTAAAAATAGTCGATTGAGCAGGCCATTTAGCCTTATTACCAAGTGCAATTGGTATTATGTCATTGTCATTGAACACATCAATCACCTCTAACAGTTCCGAATAAGATGTTGGATAAGATACGCCATATTTTTCGAAGATTGCCTTGTTATAGAAAACTATGGATGTTATGGATACACCTAAACTTGCTGTATATGTCATTCCATCTACTGTAAATTCATCTAATGCTCGATTAACGAAACTATTTCTCCATTCAGGATTCGCTTCTAGATAATCATTAATATCTGATATTAATCCTGCTTCAGCGAATTCTTTCGTCATGGCATTTGGCCAGATTAGAAACGAATCCGGCAATTGACCTGCCGCCGCTTCTGTCTTCAGTTTTGTCTGATATTGATCTCTAGGAATTTTTTGCTCATCAATAATATATTCCGGATGCAACTCTCTAAATGCATTCATTCGGTCTTCCATAAACTCAGCTCTTTGATCCGCACCTACAAATGAATGCCAGATTGTAAATTCAACCGTTTCAACTTCATCACTACTACTTTCATCGCTACCCGTGTTACTTTGTTTTGATGTCTTACTATCATTTGTATCCTTGTCTTGAGAACATCCCACAGCTGCCAACATCAAACATAAGATCATTATTATACTTATAAAACGTTTAACCATCATAATCCTCCTTAAATTTCTACTTATTATTTAAAACGCGCTTTATGTGTATAATTATAGCAACCCTATACCTTATTAAAAACCGACATTCCTTTGAAAACATCTAATATCTTTAAATCGAATATCTAAAAATACTAGATATTATTGTCAATTTTTCGATACTTTGTCGGCGATACTCCTTCAAACTTTTTGAAAACCATACCAAAGTATTTGTAGTCTTGATATCCGACCATATCAGAGATTTCATATACTTTATAGTTTCCAGAAGCCAGTAGTTCTTTTGCCTTCTCAACTCTTTTCTTGTTAATATAATCAGAAAAACCTTCTCCAACAGAGCGTTTGAAAATATGAGAAAAATAATCTTTATTTAAATCAACATGTGCTGCTACATCTTCTAAACCGATATTTTCTGTATAATGCTCCTCAATATACTCATATACGTCCGCCATGACATAATGGGAACCTGTTGATGAATTTTGCTTCAACCAATCGACTAATTCATTGTTAAAATTGTTAATGAATTCAATTAAGACCCTATGTTCTGTCATATCTGCAATCGGAATATGAATTTGTCGAAATTTTTTCTCCATTTCCTCACTGATAGTATAATTTTTCTGTTTTAATTGACTTATAACGCTTGTTGCCAACTGAACACACAAACTTTGAAAATGAGCAACCGACATTTTTTTCATAACGAGCTCATTAACGACTGTCAAAAGATATTGTTTACTATCCTCATATTCCCCTGAGCACAAAGCATTGTAATATTTACTCAAAGCATCTGTCATTTCTCGATATCGTTCAAAGATAATCGAATCGTTTTCTAATTCTGTTTTCATATCTTCCACAATTTTTTTGATTACATATTCCACTTCAGACGCATTAATCGGTTTAACCAAATAATCACTAGCCTCATACCGAATAGCTGCTTTTGCATATTCAAAATCATCATATCCGCTTAAAATAACGACTCTAATAAATGGCATTTCTCCATGAAGCACCTTAATCAATTCGATACCTGTCATCTTAGGCATACGTATATCTGTTATTAAAATATTAGGATGCCACAAACGACATAACTGCAAAGCTTCATCGCCATCTTTTGCCAATCCCACAATCTCAGCTCCAAATTTATTCCATGGAATAGTACGTTGTAATCCTTCACGTATCATTTTTTCATCATCTGCAATTACTATCTTTATCATCGTGGATACTCCTTTATATTTTCTTAGGTATTTGGATTCTAACCTTTGTCCCTAAATTCAATTCACTTTCAATAGATATGCCATAGTTCTTTCCATAATACAATTGTATTCGTTCATTCACATTCCTAAGTCCATATCCCTTATTTGTACTTTCTTCACATAAAAGACTATTTGCCATAGATGTCTCCATCCCTTTACCGTTATCATATATCTCAAAAATAATCGTTTCATCTTCTACAAAACACGTGATATTAATCATACCTTCATCCTCCAATTCATCAATTCCATGGAGGAAGGAATTTTCCACGACCGGTTGTATCATTAACTTTAGAATTTCAATATCACATATACTTTCATCAATATCGATGTTAATCTTAGGTTCATCTTCAAATCGCAACAATTGGATATTGATGTAACTTTGCAGATGCTCCATCTCCTTACCAATTGTCGTAAACTCCTTACCACTGTTTAATCCCAATTTAAAAAGCGTCGACAAGTTTGCTAATATCTGTTCTGTATTGGGAGCATCTTCAATCCTGGAGGACCAATAAGCAATATCTAAGGTGTTATATAAGAAATGTGGATTAATCTGAGATTGTAGCGCTTTAATTTCTGCTTCTTTTTTCTTGATTTGAATTATATAATTTTCATGTATCAATGAACTAAGGTGTTCTGCCATCTGATTAAAACCCTGACTTAATGCACCAATCTCATCATCTCTGTCAATAGTAACCTTAATATCAAAATTACCTGATTCGACCTCTTTCATCCCTTTTAGCAACTGGTTTATTGGTGTTGATATGCGAGACGACAAAATATAAAAAATACCACTAACTACTAGCGCAGAGACTAGTGTCAAAAGTATTGTTAAATTTCTAGTTAAATTGATACGACTCATTAATTCATCATAGGGAATTTTACTCAAGAAAATCATATTCAAAGTATTTGACTTATAATATGTCAGCAAATCTTTTTTCCCATCCTCTTGAATTAAAAAGTATCCACTCTCATCAGTAATATCCCCAATTTCAAAGCCCTCTTCTTGTATATTCTGACCAAGATAAGACTTGTCATTATGAGAAAGTATATCGCCTTCTTTGTTAGATATAAATATATATCCAGTTTTTCCCATTTCCAAATCTTTATACTGCTTATTAAGAATAATCTCACTTATATCCAAACGTAACAAACCGATTTCATCGGTTAAGTTATTAATATCATGTAAATTTTGATAAACTGAGATAATAGGTATCGTCCCCAATGTATAATAATTTCTTAAATATGTGTCTGTGAAATATAGATTTCCATTGATTGGAACTTGACTTAGATGTTTTGCTTCTATTTCTGAATTATCTGCATAAGAAGATCCTGCAGTTTCAAATGATTGACCATTAAAACCATATATATTAATTGACGCAAAAAAGGTTTTAGAATTTGTCAAATTAGAATATGCTTCATTAATTCTTGATAATTGTTCAACGGCAGCAATCTGTGGATTTTCACTGCCATATTCAGACTTCAGCCATGTCCTAACATCTTTGTTTGCAATTGTAAATTTGGAAATATCATTAATATTTCCCATCAAAGATTCAATATTCAATTCTAACTGAGTTAATGATATTACTGTTGAATCAATACTACGCTCTTGCATATCATAACGTATCCACCAAAAACTTATTAATTCAATACATATGATAATAAAAACCGCACCCATAACAAAAGACACCATAATTTCATTTTTCAACCGTTTTAATTTCATTATCGTCTCACTCTCTGATTTTATGACCTGCTTTATGGTTATGAATTATATCCTAATTTTTTAAATCTCGCAATCATTTGATCGTTCACTTTACTCGGGAGTTTGACAGTTTAATATGACAAAAAATTAGTGCAGGCCATATAGGATCTGCTTTTTTGCGTCAAATTTATCGTTTTATTTCATAGCAATATACAGCAACATATCGTGAAGCGTGGTATAATAGGTCTATGGGAGGTGTTTATTATAAAAGTTACAACATCTAAATCAAAGAATTAAGAATCATTCTATATTTCAAAAAGTTATATTAATGATAAAGGCAAAAGTACTTCTGTTGTTGTCCGTAAACTTGGAACCTTATCTGATTTACTTATTGAACATGGTCCAAATCGCGAAAATATTATGGCATGGGCTAAGGAACAGGCCAAACTTGAGACTCAAAAGTATAAACAAAAGCGCAAAAACAAAGCCGTTCAAATCACATTTCATGCTGACAAACAGTTGGATTTTGACAAACAGACTTTCTGCCGTGGTGGTTACCTTTTTCTTCAGAACATTTACTACGCATTGCAATTAAACAAGACGTGTCGAAAGCTGAAGGCCAAGTACAAGTTCGACTATGATATTAATGCTATCCTTTTAGATCTGATTTATTCGCAAATCCTTGAACCAACGAGCAAACGTTCATCTTTTAAGGTCGCCTCTAAATTTTTAGAAAAACCCTCTTATGAACTTCATGATATTTATCGTGCTTTGGATGTTCTTGGCAATGATTGTGATTTTATTCATACTGAAGTCTACAAGAACAGTCACTTCTTAGGCGAAAGAAACGATAAAGTGCTTTGAAAAAATATGGTAAAAGCAAGGAACATAGGCCGAACCCAATTATTCAGATGGGCTTATTTATGGATGGCGACGGTATCTCTCTTGCCTTTTCCACTTTTCCCGGAAACGCCAATGAGCAAACCTCATTAAAACCTCTTGAGAAAAAAGTGCTCAGCGAGTTTGGCTGCCAAAAATTTATCTACTGCAGTGATGCAGGTTTAGCTTCCGAAGATATTCGAGTATATAACCATATGGGCGAACGTGCCTATATCGTGACACAGTCCATCAAAAAACTCCGTGATGAAAACAAAACCTGGGCTTTAAACAAAAAAAGATTTAAATGCGTTTCGGATGACAAACCGGTTGATATAACAAAAATATTAGAAGATGACTCAGGCCTTTACTATAAAGAAGAACCTTATACAACCAAAAAACTTTATCACGTCTTATTGTCACGTATTCACCTAAATATGCCAAGTATCAAAAAAACCTTCGGAACCTATCAAATCAAGTGATACAGATCGATGGAGTAGCCAAGAAAAAATCATGGTCATTATGGAAACGGCGGGTATGAACGAAGTCGAACTTTCAAAGTATTGTAGTCAAAAAGGTATTTATCCTAATCAAGTCAAGGATTGGAAAGACGTCTGCATGCAAGCCAATGGTGGTATTGCTCAAGAAGCTTCTCGCTTAAACAAAGAGATTAAAGATAAAAACAAGGCAATCAAGGCTTTGGAAAAGGAAATTCAGCGAAAAGATAAAGCATTGGCTGAAACTGCAGCCGTTTTGGTACTAAGAAAAAAGCTGGATGCTTTACTGGGGACTGACGACGAGGAAGAATGACAGAACCCAGTAATTCGAAATGAAGAGCCACCAAAGAATTCAAACATGTTTACGTTACATTTGATCCATATATTCTGCTTCATATCGAGACAAGGCTCAACATATGAGTACTGGCTATATGGCAGCGTTGCAACAAAAAGATATACAGTAATAAGTTCACCAGTGGTAGCATCAACAATTTTCATAGTCGGACCGCTCCAATCAACCTCAGATACCATACCTGGTTTGTTCCGTAGATGGTTGGTTAAACTATTGGCTATGACGTGTTCTGAGTATCCTTCACAGAACTATGTGTAACCAAAGGATAATTCACCATCAGCAACACAACTGTCCTTGTATTCATTCCATAAGAGCTTTAAAGTAACACCGGTTTTCTTGAGTTCACTATGAATGTAACTATAATCAGGCTTTTTGTATAAGGTATCTGTGACAAACTTGTTAGGGAAGAAGAGTTGATATACTTCTTCATCTGATTTATCCTTGATGTCGTTGTACTTGATGTTTTTCTCAGTCGCTATTTTACAAACATCGCTAACTGAATGTGATGAGATTTTTCTGCTTCTGCTGATTTTGCGTTGTGACATGTTAGCTGCACGTAGTTCCAAGATTAATTTCACTTTGATTTTCTTGGCCATATGGTTGGCCTCCTTTCGATAAAATGTTGAGATTTTAATCTCATATTTATTCTATCGCAAGTGACGCTTTTGTGCGAATTGGTGATGCTAACATGCGTACTGGTGGTGCTCAAACGTGTATGGGTGCTGTCCTAAACGAGAAATAATCACCCATTTTCTATATCATATACTTTTTCCACATATTTTACTATTTTTTCAAAGTAGTTTTTTCGCATACTTAGAGCTCCACTTTCTATTTATTATGGCATGAAAACAGATAAATTTTACCGAATTTGTGACCTTTTTGAAAGCAACTAGAAAACTAGTAAAACATATAGTCTCAGAAATTTGAAGCTAAACTTCTGGTTTGGATGTACAAACTCCGTCTTGAAGACTTTAAATGTTGCCTCTCTTGGTCAACACCTAAGTCATCTTCAGTATTCATGACTCCCACTCTATAGATTTAAATTTGAAAAGTTAGGATAATGACTATGTTTATTGTTATGGTACTGAATAGGGTCGTTAGGAAGACGGATTCCGAGGCATAATCACAGTCTCCTTTGAATTCTATGGCTAGGAGCACACTATTTACCGCCGTTGGTGCTGATGCACCTAAAATTAAGACTCTAGCCATTTCTCCACTCATACCAAAAACCAATGTCATAAAGTAGGCTATTATCGGCGAAATAAGAAGTCTTAGTATAACTGCTAATGGCAAGGTTTTGTTAAGCAAGGATAACTTTACATTTGATAACTGGGCACCCAGTGTTAAAAGTGCTAATGGAACAACTCCATTGCCCAATATGAAAAATGAAGATTCAAGTGGACCTGGTATTTCTATTTGCAAAACTTTAAATATAAATCCTAATAACACAACATAAATCATTGGTAGTTTCAAAACTTTGATGATTGCTTCTTTTCTTGTATATGTTCCACTGCTTGTATTGTATAAGCCTACAGTGTTTAGTAA
>Ga0163223_100177_pt1 | contig 22404 bp, 22 predicted proteins | sample MSEWel2016_02_17_2_FD_113147 | JGI IMG/M metagenome (GOLD analysis project Ga0163223, IMG submission 113147) | Subsurface microbial communities from deep shales in West Virginia, USA - MSEEL Well Study Marcellus 5H_2016_02_17 ...
GACCATGCGGCGCATCGGCGGCTGGTGGAGCGTTTCGCCGCGACCCTGCTGGACCCCGACGGCACGGCCTTCGCCGAGCTGCTCGCCGAGGAGGTGAGCTGGATCGCCGATGGCGGCGGCCAAGCTACTGCCGCCTCGAAGGTGTTGCACGGCGTGCGCGCCTCGGTGCGGCTGGCTGTCGGCATCGCCCGCCGCGCGGATGGCCAATGGCACACCCGGGTCGCCTGGATCAATGGCGAACCCGGCGTGCTGGTGCTGCATGGCGAGCATATTCATGCCGCGATGACCCTGGTTAGCGACGGCCGGCATATCCGGCACATCTACTCGGTGGTCAACCCACACAAGCTCGCCGGGGCAGGCCTGGAGCAGCACGCTGACGCCCTTGCCGCGTCCACCCGCGGCGCTTAAGGTGAGCGCCCCGCCCCGCTGGAACTTCGTGCATGTGGTCCTTCCGCGTCTGGCAGCGCAAACGCATCCTCGCCCGCAACCCGATCAGCACTGAGCTGTGGCGCCGCGTGGTCGACAACCTGCCGATCCTCGACGGCCTGAGCGATGACGAACTGGCGCGCCTGCGCGAGCGCGCCGTGCTGTTCCTGCACGACAAACGCCTCACCGCGCTGCCAGGCGTCGAGCTGCAAGCCGAAGATCGTCTACGCCTGGCGCTGCAGGCCGAGTTGCCGCTGCTGCACCTGGCCGAACTCGGCTGGTATCGCGGCTTTCACGAGATCGTCCTTTATCCCGACGACTTCATCAGCCCGCAGAAACACCGCGACCCGGCCGGCGTCGAACACGAATGGGACGGCGAGCACAGCGGCGAAGCCTGGTTGCAGGGACCGGTCATCCTCGCCTGGCCCGGCGTGCAGGAAAGCGGCGGCTGGGAAGGCTACAATCTGGTGATTCACGAACTGACGCATAAGCTCGACATGCTCAACGGCGATGCCAACGGCCTGCCGCCGCTGCACCGCAACATGCACATCGAAGCCTGGGCGAGCGCGATGCAGAGCGCCTACGACCAACTCGACGCCGTGCTGGATGCCGATCCGGATGCCGAGACGCCGATCGATCCCTACGCAGCGGAAAACCCGGCGGAGTTCTTCGCTGTCACCAGCGAATACTTCTTCAGCGCGCCGGATGTGCTGCACCAGGCTTTTCCCGAGGTCTACGCGCAACTGGCGGCCTTCTATCGGCAGGACCCGCTGACGCGCCTGCAGCAGCTACAGCGCAGTCATCCGCAGTACGCGGAACCTCATTGAGTTCGGGCCGTCGAATGCGCACCATTTTGCCGGCAAGGGTTCACACGACCGGCATGGCAAAACGCCCGACAGTGCGCCTATAATCGCGCCCACTTTTTTCGCCCCAGGCCGCGTTGGCCGACCACGGAGCAATGTTCATGAGCTACAGCAAAGTCCCGGCCGGCAAAGACCTGCCCAACGACATCTACGTCGCCATCGAGATTCCGGCCAACCACGCGCCGATCAAATACGAAATCGATCACGACACCGACTGCCTGTTCGTCGACCGTTTCATGGCCACGCCGATGTTCTACCCGGCCAACTACGGCTTCATCCCGCACACCCTCGCCGACGACGGTGACCCGCTGGACGTGCTGGTGGTGACGCCCTACCCGGTCGCGCCGGGCTCCGTCATCCGCTGCCGTCCGGTCGGCGTGCTGAACATGACCGACGAAGCCGGCGGCGACGCCAAGCTGATCGCCGTCCCCCACGACAAGCTGACCCAGCTGTACGTCGACGTTAAGGAATACACCGACCTGCCCCCGCTGCTGATCGAGCAGATCAAGCATTTCTTCGAGAATTACAAGGATCTGGAGAAGGGCAAGTGGGTCAAGGTCGAAGGCTGGGGCAATGCCGATGAAGCCCGCGCAGCAATTACCAAGGCAGTTGCGGCTTATCAGAAGTAAGCCAATACCGCTAACGGAAAGCCGGCCCACGAGGCCGGCTTTTTTATGTTTTCAGGTCTTGTTTCGCTTGAACAAGCACTTGAACAGCACCATCCCGCCCGCCCAACCAGTAGCCACGCCTTTCCAATCGCCGTACGAAACACCCGTAAGCCCACTTCCAACTGGCTGGCGATCGCACCTCCAGACCAGCGACCTGGCGCTATTGGACGTCCCGTGCAATATATACAGGGCGACCGCCTCGAAGTCTGAACGGATCCCACGATGCTAACCACCTACAACACTGCGTTGGTGAGCCTGTCCATCCTGATTGCCATTGCTGGCTCCTTCACGGCGCTCGACCTGGCCAGCCGCGCGCGCGCCTCGGCCGATTGGATGCGGCATGCCTGGCTGTGCGCAGCGGCCGTCTGCATGGGCGGCAGCATCTGGTCGATGCACTTCGTCGGCATGCTTGCCTTCGGCATGCCCGGCATGGAGATCCAATACGACTTGGCGCTCACCCTCTGGTCGCTGGTCGTGCCGATTGCGGTGACGGCGATCAGCTTTTTCGCCGTGGGTATTCGCGGGCTGGGTCGCAAGACGCTCGGGATTGGCGGTCTGTTCATGGGGCTCGGAATTGGGGCCATGCACTACATAGGCATGGCGGCCATGACGATGCATGCCGAGCTGTCCTATGACCCGTTTTGGGTGGGTATCTCCCTCATCATCGCAATCGGTGCGGCCACCGTAGCGCTCTGGCTCTCCGCCCGCGGCAGGCGCCTGATACTGCAGGCGGTCTCGGCCGTGGCGATGGGCTTTGCCGTGGCGGGCATGCACTACACCGCCATGGCCGGCGCGCGTTTCACCCCGCTGCACGATGCGATGCCCGCGCCGCACGACAGCGGCCTGGATCTGTTGACGCTGGCGTTATCGGTCGCCGGCTCGACCTTCATCGTGTTGTTCTTCGGCCTTGCCGCCTCGATGCATGACAGGCGCATGGCGGTCATCAGCGAGCGCGAAGCGGCGGCCTTGCGCCAAAGCGAGGAGCGGTTCCGCGAGCTGTACAGCAAGACGCCGTTGCCATTGCATTCACTGGATGAAGAAGGCCGGCTCGAATCGGTCAGCGATGCCTGGCTCGTACTGATGGGCTATCGCCGAGGCGATGTGATCGGCCGGCCCCTGATCAACTTCATGACCGAAAGCTCGGCGCGCCAGATGCTCAGCCAGGACTGGCCGGCATTGCTCGAAACCGGCGAATGCCTCAACGCCGAATACCGCCTGGTGGCCAGGGCCGGCGTGTTCATCGATGTGCTGGCCTCCACGCGCCTCGAACAGACTTCTCGCGGTGCGCTCATCATCGGCGGCCTGGTGAACATCACCGAACGCCGGCACGCCGAGGCCGCGCTCCGGCAGGCGCAGAAGCTGGAAGCGATCGGCAAGCTGACCGGCGGCATCGCTCATGACTTCAACAACCTGCTCGCCGTGGTCAGTGGGAATCTCGAATTGCTGCGCAAACGGTTGCCGAACGACACGGCTCGTATCGGCACCCTGATCGAAAACGCGCTGCTGGCCACACAGCGTGGTGCCAGCCTGGTTCAGCGCATGCTGGCCTTCGCCCGTAAGCAGGATTTGAATCCCAGTTCAGTCGTGCTACCGGACGTGGTGCTGAGCATGCGAGAGCTGCTGCAACGCTCGGTCGGAAGCAACATCACCATCGAAACGCGATTCTCTCTGAGTCTCCCGCCGGCCTATGTCGACGCCAATCAGCTCGAAATGGTGCTGATCAACCTGGTGGTCAATGCACGAGATGCCATGCCGACAGGCGGCACGATCTGCATCGAAGGCCAACCGCGTTCCTTCAGGGCGCCAACGGAACAATCGTCGCAGGAGTTCGTCGCCCTGATCGTGCGCGACGACGGCATCGGCATGAGCCCGGAGACGCTGGCCCGTGCCACCGAACCCTTCTTCACGACCAAGGGTCCGGGCAAGGGCACCGGGCTTGGTCTCTCGATGGCCCACGGCCTGGCCGAGCAATCAGGTGGGCGACTGGAAATGACGAGCCAGCCGGGCAAGGGAACGACCGTCGAGCTGTGGCTACCCTTGGGCATTCCTGTTCAAGCGGCGGCACCGGCACTCGAGCATGCAGAAGAACCCGTCGCGGCACCGGTACCCGCTTTGTCGATCCTCGTGGTAGACGATGACCCGCTGGTGCTCGCCAATACCACCGAGCTACTCGAGGACCTGGGGCATCGAGTCATCGCGGTGAGCGATGGCGAGGCGGCCCTGACCGTCCTCCACCAGCAGGAAGCCTTCGATATTCTGGTTACCGATCAAATGATGCCTGGCATGACCGGAACCCAGCTGGCCAAGATCGTCAAAGCCGAACGGCCCAACCTGCCGGTCCTGCTGGTCAGCGGCTATGCGGAATTGTCCGAGGATGGCCGCCCACTGCATACGCTGGCCAAGCCGTTTACGCAGCACACGCTCAGCGCAGCGATCGGCGACACGCTGGGGCGTCCGAATTCGCGCGTCGTGGTGCCGTTGCACAACCGCCGTTGAAGCGTGCGGGTTGCGTTTCCCGGCCCGGTTCGCTGATCGATGACCGATAAAAACCTGAACGGATTCGGGCGTGCCGACTCTATCGAAACCACGGCTTTCGCTGATTTCGAGGTGATAGATGCGCCATCCGACACGCTTCATCCGCAACCGACTCGTCCCGATAACGCTGGCGGCTCTGCTGCTATCTCCAGGCATCGCGACAGCCACCGGCGACTCACCCCAGGTGCTCGGCTGGGTCGAGGAAGGGCTGATTCTCCCGGAAAAAGTGGCGGTGAAGTTCAAGCTAGACACCGGCGCGTTGACCTCTTCGATGCATGCGGAAAATATCGACCGTTTCGAGAAAGACGGCGAGGACTGGATACGTTTCACCGTCGAACTAGAAGACATCAATACCGAAAAGCAGGTGAGGACACGTCTGGAGCGCAAGATGGTTCGGGACCTCACGGTGCGTGGCGCGGGCGGTGCCGAGGAGCGCCCTGTCGTGCTGATGAAAGTCTGCCTGGGTAATCAGACCTATGAGGAGCAGTTCTCGCTGAACGACCGGGACAAGATGAACTACCCCGTGCTGATTGGCCGCCGCACGCTGGAGAAGATTGGCCCGGTGGATTCATCCAAGACATTCACCGTCGAGCCGAGCTGCGCTGACGCCGGCAGCTGATGCCGTATTGCAAGCTCAAGGGTCGGCCGTTGCCGCACCGATCCACAGCTCATCGCCTGGGTGCAACTCCCCCAATGCCCCTCCGGTCAATTGAAAGCGCCACCGTTGTACCGACGACGAGCCTTTTCATCCCCGAACGCCACATTGATGAGATCGCCGGACCGAGTCAGCGCCCACCGACACGGCATGGGTTACATGAAGACAAACCAGGCGGTGCTGGCTCGCGACTTCACCCGTTCCCCGGAAACAGGAGTTTGAGATGACCAACCGCGACCAGACTGCCGTGATCTGCGGCGGAACCGCCGGCGTGGGCCGTGCGACCGCCCATGCCTTGGCGCAGGCAGGTTTTCGCGTGGCCGTGATCGCGCGTGGCGAACAGGGCCTGGCCGACACGCGCCAAGCGCTCGAAGCGACCGGCGCGACGGTGCTGACGATCGCCGCCGACGTCGCCGATGCCGAAGCTATCGACCGCGCCGCCGAGCGGATCGAAGCCGAGCTGGGTCCGATCGAGCTCTGGATCAACGCGGCCATGACCACGGTCTTCGCACCAGTTGAGAAAATCACCGCGGCGGAATACAAGCGGGTCACCGAGGTGACCTACCTGGGCTTCGTCCATGGCACGCTGGCCGCGCTGCGACATATGCAACCACGCAACCGCGGCACCATCGTGCAGGTAGGTTCGGCGCTGTCCTATCGCGCCATCCCGCTGCAATCGGCTTACTGCGCGGCGAAGTTCGCCATCCGAGGTTTCACCGACTCGTTGCGCTGCGAGCTGATCCACACCAAGAGCAAAATCCGCCTGACCATGGTTCAGCTACCGGCACACAACACGCCGCAGTTCGACTGGTCGCGCAACAAGATGCGCAAACGCCCGCAACCGGTGCCGCCGATCCACACGCCCGAGGTCGCCGCCCGCGCCATCCTCCGCGCGGCCACCGATGCGCCGCGTGAACTCTGGCTGGGACGTGCCTCGCTCCAGGCGATCATCGGCAACATGTTCATGCCGGGCCTGCTCGATCGCATGATAGCCAAACAGGCCTGGAGCGGGCAGATGACCGACGAGCCGGCCAACCCCGCGCAGCCAGACAACCTCTTCGAACCGGTCGAAGACCTGCACCGCATCGATGGCCGCTTTGGGGACCGGGTTCAGGACCACGCCGTGGCCCTGAGCAGCGAAACCATCGGCAAGCTGGCGGTGGCAGGACTGGCGGCAGTGACCGCGGGCGCGGTGGCCTTGGTCGCCTCTATCGCCTCGGGTCGCGGCCGACGTTAAGGCGCAGTGCGCAGTTCCTGCCGCGCCTGGCGCACCACCGACCAACCGGCGGAAAGCGCCAGCCCCGCCATGAACAGCGCCACGATGAAATCCGGCCAGCCGGAACCCGTTCCGAAAACGCCCGCCGCGGCGATCATCACCGCGATGTTGCCCAGGGCGTCGTTGCGGCTGCATAGCCAGACCGAGCGCATGTTCGAGTCGCCCTCGCGAAACGCATAGAGCATCAGCGCCACGACGACGTTGGCAACCAGCGCCAGCGCGCCGATGGCGCCCATGGTCAGAGGCTCCGGCACCACGCCGGCATGGATCGCCCAACCGGCGCGACCAAGCACGAACACGCCAAAGGCCAACATCGACAACCCTTTCACCATGGCTGCACGCGAACGCCAGACCAGGCCCATGGACAGCACCACCAGGGTGATGCCGTAGTTGGCGGCGTCACCGGCGAAGTCGATGGCGTCGGCCAGTAGCGAGACCGACCCGGATCGCAACCCGCCCCCGACTTCCACGACGAACATGATTAGGTTGATCGCCAGCGCGACCCACAGCGCCTTGCGAAAACGCGGGCTGACCGCCGGGGTTGAGCAGCCTGAATCACAGCATCTCGACGACATGGGAATGTCTCCTGAACTATATTCGGAGCCATTGCACACCCTGGAGCCGCTCCAGGGTCAAGCCCTATCCTGAGCACGATGCAGCGAGACGAAGGAGACCATCATGCGTATAGGCGAGCTGAGCACGGCGGCCGACGTGGACGTCGAGACCATTCGCTATTACGAGAAGATCGGGTTGATGCCCGCACCGGAGCGCGGCGCCAATGGCTATCGGTCTTACTCTTCCAAGCAACTGGCGCACCTAGTGTTCATCCGCCATTGCCGGGCGTTGGATATCGGGCTCGCCGACATCCGTCGGCTGCTGGAGTTTTCCAACCAACCGGACGCCAGCTGCGGCGACATCAATCTGCTGATCGACCAACAGCTCGAGCGTGTCCGTGCGCGGCTCGAAAGCCTCCATGCCCTTGAGCATCAGCTGCAGGCGCTGCGCAGTTGCTGCACTGATGGTCGTCCGATACAGGGCTGCGGAATTCTCAACGAGCTGGCCAGCACGCGACAGGACGAGGCTCGGCACGAGTCTTGAGGCTTCGGTTCGCAAATGCAGCGTCGCTGCTGACAATGCTTGGCGGGCTGCGCGCCCTTGGCTAATCTGCGTCTCTTTTGCCACGAGCCGTTCCGATGCCGCTGTTCGACATGTTGCTATTGATCGCTGCCGGTTTTGCCGCGGGTGGCATGAATGCGCTCGCCGGAGGCGGCACCTTCTTTTCGTTTCCAGCACTGCTGGCTACCGGCCTGCCACCGGTTACCGCCAATGCAACCAACGCCGTGGCGCTCTGGCCCGCCAGCCTTGCCGGCGCCTGGGCTGCGCGCTCGTCTCTCCAGCCGTTGGGACGCTACCTGATCCCGCTGCTACTGGCCGGTCTGATCGGCGGTTTGCTCGGCGGCCTACTGCTACTGGCCAGTGGTGACGACATCTTCAGTCTGCTCATTCCATGGCTGTTGCTGCTGGCCACCGCGTTATTCGCCGCCAGTCCTTGGCTGAGTCGCTGGCTCGCGGCACGCCGAAAAGATGAAAGCGCTGTACCACCGCATGCGCCGGCATCGCTCGCGGCGCATGGACTGGTATCCATCTATGGCGGTTATTTCGGGGCGGGTATGGGCATCCTGCAGCTGGCGGCGTTTTCCATCGAAGGTCATCAGCTGGTTCGCGCCAACGCGCTGAAGAATCTGATTTCTGCCGTCATCTATAGCGTTGCCACAGCCACGTTCATCATTGCCGGACGCGTGAGCTGGTATGAGCTGGCCATCCTGCTGATCGGCACCACGCTCGGCGGCTATGCAGGCGGCGCGCTGAGCAAAAAACTGCCAGCCAACTGGCTGCGCGCCTTCGTCATAGGCGTCGGCAGCGCCCTGACGCTTTATTACTTCCAGGACATCTACTGGCGCTGAGCGGCGGATCGTCCGGTCGACTTATGGCGTATGCCGTCCAGCTCTGCTAGTGTCGCGCCCGTTTCAGAGCAGCCGCAGAGAACAGGTTCCGCCATGGCCCGCAAGAAAGTCGCCCTCGATTTCGAACAATCCCTCGCCGAGCTGCAGCAGCTGGTCGAGCGTCTGGAGAGCGGCGAGCTGTCGCTCGAAGACTCGCTGACCTGTTTCGAACAGGGGATCGGTCTGACCCGCGACTGCCAGGCCGCCCTGAGCCAGGCCGAACAAAAGGTGCAGATCCTGCTGGAGCGTGACGGCAAGCTGCAGGAAGCCCCCTTCGAGGTGGACCCGGAAGCATGATCGACGAGTACCAGCAACGCTGCCAAAAACGCGTCGATAGCTGTCTCGAGGCGCTCTTCTTCCCCCCCCGCCCGCAACTCGAACGCCTCTATCAAGCCATGCGCTACAGCGTGATGAATGGCGGCAAGCGCGTGCGCCCACTGCTGGTTTACGCCGCCTGCGAGGCGCTCGAAGGCGACAGCGCGCAAGCCGACGGCGCCGCCTGCGCCGTCGAACTGATCCACGCCTATTCGCTGGTACATGACGACTTGCCAGCCATGGACGACGACGACCTGCGCCGCGGCCAACCGACCACCCACAAAGCCTTCGACGAAGCCTGCGCGATCCTCGCCGGTGATGGCCTGCAAAGCCTCGCCTTCGAAGCGCTCGCCGCCGAGGCGCACAACCCCAGCGATCCAGCCCTGCGTCTGGAGATGTTCAGCAGCCTCGCACGGGCAGCAGGTCCGGCTGGAATGGTTGGCGGGCAAGCGATCGATCTCGGATCGGTCGGCCTGAAACTTGATCGCACGGCGCTGGAACTGATGCATCGCCACAAGACCGGCGCGCTGATCGAGGCCAGCGTGCGTCTCGGCGCCCTCGCCAGCGAACATGCCGATGCCGACAAGCTGGCCGCTCTGCAGCGGTACGCACAAGCCATCGGCCTGGCCTTCCAGGTGCAGGACGACATCCTCGACGTGGAAAGCGACACCGTCACGCTCGGCAAGCATCAGGGCGCCGACATCGCCCGCGACAAGCCCACTTATCCGGCTTTGCTGGGCATGGACGCGGCAAAAGCCTACGCACTGGAGCTGCGCGATCTGGCGCTCGATGCCGTCGCGCCCTTCGGTGCGGCCGCCGAGCCGTTGCGCCAACTGGCCCGCTTCATCGTCGAGCGCCGCAGCTGAGCCCGCCTGTCCCCTGGCCGTATCGCCGGCGCCTATGGGGCGACCGTTGATGCCTGGGTCATTCTTCTCACTGTAACCATCGGGTAAACTGCGGCTCTTTTTTCAGCCAAAACGATCCGCCCGATGCCCAAGACGTTCCATGAGATTCCTCGGGTCCGCCCTGCGACGCCCGTTCTAGACCGCGCGGCCACTCCCGAGCAACTGCGCCGACTGAGCGAAGCGGAACTTGAAGAACTCGCCAACGAACTGCGGCAGGACCTGCTCTACAGCGTCGGCCGGACGGGCGGGCACTTCGGCGCAGGGCTCGGCGTGATCGAGCTGACCATCGCCCTGCACTATGTCTACGACACACCGGACGACCGCCTGGTGTGGGATGTTGGCCATCAGGCCTATCCGCACAAGATCCTCACCGGCCGCCGCGAGCAGATGGCCAGCCTGCGTCAGAAAGACGGCCTCGCCGCCTTCCCGCGCCGCAGCGAAAGCGAGTACGACACCTTTGGCGTCGGCCACTCCAGCACCTCGATAAGCGCCGCCCTCGGCATGGCCATCGCCGCGCGCATGCAGGGCAAGAAGCGCAAATCCATCGCTGTGATCGGTGACGGCGCGCTCACTGCCGGCATGGCTTTCGAGGCCTTGAACCACGCCCCGGAAGTTGGCGCCGACATGCTGGTGGTGCTCAACGACAACGACATGTCGATCTCGCGCAACGTCGGCGGGATGTCCAACTACCTGGCGAAAATCCTTTCCAGCCGCACCTACACCAGCATGCGCGAAGGCAGCAAGAAGGTCCTGTCGCGCCTGCCCGGCGCCTGGGAAATCGCCCGTCGCACCGAGGAATACGCCAAGGGCATGCTGGTGCCCGGTACATTGTTCGAGGAGCTGGGCTGGAATTACATCGGCCCCATCGACGGCCATGACCTGCCGACGTTGATCGCCACGCTGCGCAACATGCGCGACCTATCCGGCCCGCAGTTCCTGCACGTGGTGACCAAGAAGGGCAAGGGCTTCGCCCCGGCAGAAGTCGACCCCATCACCTGGCACGCCATCAGCAAGCTGGAGCCCGTCGGCGGTCCGGTTGCGCCGAAGAAGCCCAGCGGCCCGAAGTATTCCAACGTGTTCGGCCAGTGGCTATGCGACATGGCCGCCGCCGACCCGCGCCTGACCGGCATCACGCCGGCCATGAAGGAAGGCTCCGACCTGGTCGATTTCAGCGAACGCTATCCAGATCGCTATTTCGACGTTGCCATCGCCGAGCAACACGCCGTGACGCTGGCCGCCGGCATGGCCTGTGAGGGCGCCAAACCCGTGGTCGCGATCTACTCGACCTTCCTGCAACGGGCTTACGACCAGCTGATCCACGATGTGGCGGTGCAGAACCTCGACGTGCTGTTCGCCATCGACCGCGCCGGCCTGGTCGGCGAAGACGGCCCGACCCACGCCGGCAGCTTCGATCTTTCGTACCTGCGTTGCATCCCCGGCATGCTGGTCATGACGCCGAGCGACGAGAACGAGATGCGCCGCATGCTGACCACCGGTTATCACTTCGAAGGCCCAGCGGCGGTGCGCTATCCGCGCGGCACCGGCCCGAACGCGATCATCGAACCTGGCCTCGAACCACTGGAAATCGGCAAGGGCGTGGTGCGCCGCCAGGCGTCGAAGGTGGCGCTGCTGGTGTTCGGCGTACAGCTGGCCGAAGCGCTGCAGGCAGGCGAAGCACTCGACGCCACCGTGGTCGACATGCGCTTTGTCAAACCCCTGGACGAGGCGCTTGTGCGCCAATTGGCTGAAGCCCACGACCTGTTGGTGACCGTCGAGGAAAACAGCATCATGGGCGGTGCCGGTAGCGCAGTCAGTGAATTCCTGGCCGCTGAGAGCCTGCACAAGCCGGTCCTACATCTGGGACTGCCGGACTACTACGTCGAGCATGCCAAGCCGAGCGAGATGCTCAAGGAATGCGGGCTCGATGCCGGCGGTATCGAAGCGGCGACTCGCGCGCGGCTGGCGGCGTTGAACGCGTAAGCCGTCCACACGCCGCAGATGGCTGCGAAGCTAGTTGCTCGCCTCTACAAGGCTCGGTGGATCGGTGAGGCGTGTCCACCCTACTCCGCAGCCCTGTAGGGTGGGTTAGGCGCCAACCCATCGATGTAACGATCGACGCGGAGTTGCCGACGCCGTAACCCACCATGACAGCCAACCGAACCATCGCATTGGTGGGTTAGACGGCGCCCGCCCTGTGCGGGGAAACATGCGATACGCCGCTAACCCACCCTGCGCTCACTCTCTGCCAGGCGGACCAACCCGCTAGCGCCGAAAGCCGCATCCAGACCCAACGATCAGTTCTACATCAAGGCGTTACCCTAAGGCGCCTCGTTCAACCGCTTGTCTTTCCCCAGCCCAGCCCTTAAGGTTCCCGCGATTTCCAATCCGCCCAGGTGTGCACGACCGCAAGGTCCGCATTAAACGGGAAGCCGGTGCGCTCGATGAGCAAGGCCGGCGCTGCCCCCGCAACGGTAATCGACCGCGATCCTTGAGGATCGCCGCCCGCTCAACCGCCACTGTGCCCAGCATGGGAAGGCGAGCGTGGTGCGTGTCGAAAGCCCGGAGACCGGCCTGACGGATTCGACTGGTGTTGCGGAGGGCAGCACCGTCAAGCGCGGCCGCCTGCCATCATGCCCCTCGCTTGTTCCTGCCCTCCTCAAAAGTTGTGATCTTTTGAGGAATTCCACGAATGAAACTGTCCCGTATTGCGTTGGCCGTGGCGCTGTTGCCCGGCGTTCCAGCGTTCGCTGCCGACGCCGAGCATGAACTGCCGAACATGCTGATCACCTCGGCGCGCCAGACCGAGCTCCGTGCGCAGGCCACCGCGGCCAACACCCTGTTCACCCGTGCCGACATCGAGCGCCTGCAAGCCCGCAATGTGCCCGAGTTGCTGCGTCGTGTACCAGGCGTGCAGATCAGCAGCGCCGGCGGCGTGCCGTCCCTGTCGTTACGCGGCACCGGTACGGCGCAGACGCTGGTCTTGCTCGACGGCCAGCGCATTTCATCAGCCACTAGCGGCTTCGCCCGCCTCGACTATCTCGCCATCGACAACATTGAGCGTGTCGAAATCATCCGCGGTCCGCGCTCCTCGCTCTACGGCGCCGACGCTATTGGCGGTGTCATACAAATCTTCACGCGCAGCGGCAAGCCAGGCCTGAACCCGGAAGTTCGCCTGGCCGCTGGCAGCGACCAAACCTTCCAGCGCAGCCTGAATCTATCAGCCGGCACTCAGCAAACCCGCATTCATCTCGGCGCCAGCCTCGACGAGCGCGACGGCTTCGATATCACCAGCGACAATCGCGGCGCCGATAGCGACGATGACGGCCAGCGCACAAAGGCGCTGCACCTGAAGCTGGATCACCAACTCAACGCCGATTGGAAGGCTGGACTGAGCCTCAACGACCAGCGCGGCGACAACGAGTACGACGACGCCTACGAGTTCGCCCCCGGCATCCCGCAGGACGAGTTTCGCCTCAGCAGTTACAGCGGTTATCTGGATGGGCAACTGAGCGAGAGCTGGAGCAGCCGCCTGGAACTGGGTCGCAGCTTCGACCGCAACAAGGTGGTCGGCGCCGGCAGTGCCTGGAACAACGGCTTACTGGAAACCACACGCCATTCCGCTGCCTGGCTCAATCGCTTGCAATTGAACGAGCGCCACCAGCTGAGCCTCGGTGGCGACTGGTACGAAGATCGTCTGGACGCTACCACGGCTTATCAGGAGGACAGCCGGGACAATCTGGCCTTCTTCGCCCAGCACAGCTACCAGGGCGAAGGCTTCGGTACCGAATTGGGCCTACGCCACGACGACAACGAACAGTTCGGCACTCACAACAGTTGGAACGCCGCCTTCAGCCTGCCGGTGGGCCAGTCGCAGCGCTGGATACTGAGTTATGGCGAGGGCTTTCGCGCTCCCACCTTCTCCGACCTCTACTATCCCGGAGCCGGCAATCCCAACCTGAATCCCGAAACCTCGAAAACCTACGAGCTGCAATGGCGGGGTGATTTCGGCGGTACGCAACTGGAAGCTTCGGTTTACCGCACCGATGCCGAGGACATGATTGCCTGGGATAGCGCCGCCAAACGCCCCGAGAACATAAGCCAGGCTCGGGTCAACGGCTTCGAGGCGAGTGTTGCCCGCGAACTGCTGGGCTGGCAGGCCAATCTTGGCCTGAGCATCATCGACCCGCGTGACCGCGACAGCGGCCACGTACTGCCGCGCCGCGCCAAGCGCACGCTCAGCTTCGATCTTGACCGCACGTTCGACACGCTTTCAGTCGGCGCTAGCTGGCATGCTTCGAGCACCCGTCACGATGACGCGGCCAACACTCAGGAGCTATCCGGTTATGGCGTTTTCGATCTGCGTGCGGGCTGGCAGACCCATCCCGAGCTGCGCTGGGAGGCCAAGGTCAGCAACCTGTTCGACCGGGATTACGCGTTGGCAACCTATGATCGTCCAGCCGGGCCGCCATGGACCGACCCGACGCAGAACCATACTTATCGCGAAGCCGGCCGCACCGCCCTGTTCGCGGTGACCTGGACGCCGTCGTTCTAGCAGAAAACGGGCCGCGCCGTCAGGGCGCTGCCCGAGCCATCACCTCGCAGAGCTTCCCGATCGCCCCGAGCATCTGGAAGCTCGGGCGCTCCAGTCCCTTGTCGGGCACTTCCCACAATTGGCCCTTACGCACCGCGGCGAGCTGCGGCCAACGCTTCCACTCGTGCAGCTGAGCACCGCTGCCAGCGAGAATCACGTCCGGGTTCCTCGAAAGCACCGACTCGATGCTGACCTGTGGCGCGGGCAGGCGCAGATCGGCGAACACATTGCGACCACCACAAACCTCAATGGCTTCACTGATGATCTGCCGTCCGCCGAGGGTATAGAGCGGGCGATTCCAGATCTGATAGAACACCGCCAGCGGTTGCTCGCGGTGATAACCTCGGCGCAGCTGCTCCAGCCCATCGGTGAACTGTCGTTGCAATTGGCGACCCTGCTCGCCCCGTCCGATCCGCTCGCCGATCAACGCGAATTGCTCGGCCAGCTGTTCGAGCGAAATCGGCTCCGCAACCACCACAGGAACGCCGAACTGCTTGAGCTGCTCGTGCTGCGCCCGGCTGATGCTATCCGGCCAAAGCAGTACCAAGGTCGGTTGCAGGGCGAGCAGACTTTCCATTTCCAGTTGCCCGATCCGCCCCACCGATGGCACCTCAGCCAGCGCTGCCGGCCGATCGCCGCCATCGAGCACACCGACCAGCAGATCGGCTGCGCCCAGTTCCAGCATGATTTCGCTCAGCGAAGGCGCCAGGCTGATCACTCGCTCCGTCGCCCCATGCGCAGGCGAACTCAACAACGCGACCAACAGCAGCAGGATCGGCATCATTGCAGCTGTCGCGGCACGCGGTAGAGCATCACCAGTACCAGACTGCCGCACACCAGCAGCAACTGGGCGATGGATTCCAGCCCCAGCGGCGCGCCGAACGCTGCCAGCCAGGCCGGCAGAGCCGCGGTCCGCAAGGCGCGCAGCCGAATGGCGCGCAACGCCGTCCAGGCGGAGGGCTCGGCATCGGTGCCTAGCGCTTTTTCCGTGGCGATCAGGATGTGCTTGTAGGACGTGAATCGGGGCAGGTTGAGAAACAGCGAGGCAAGACCAATGCCGAACAGTGGCAAGGCGAGATATTCAGTGAAGCGGCCTGCCAGCTCGGGAAGTTGTCGGCTGATGAGCACCGGCACCACGATCAGAAGCAGGTGCACCCAACCGTCGCGAGACAACTGGCGGCGAGCGGCTCCGCGGTTCACGACTGCTCGGCTTCGCCCTGGTGAATCTCGCCCAGCATATGGCCCAGCTTGCCGGCCTTGGTGGCGAGGTACTTGCGGTTGTGCGGGTTGTGCGCGATCTGCAGCGGCTTGCGCTCGGCGATACGGATGCCGAAGCCCTGCAGTGCCTTGACCTTGCGCGGATTATTGGTCATCAGCTTGATTTCGGAGATACCCAGGTGTTCTAGCATCGGCAGGCAGATCGCGTAATCGCGCATGTCCGGCGCGAAGCCCAGGCGCTCATTGGCCTCGACGGTATCGGCACCCTGATCCTGCAGTTCGTAGGCGCGGATCTTGTTCAGCAAGCCGATACCACGGCCTTCCTGGCGCAGATATAGCAGCGCGCCACGCCCCTCATCGGCGATAGCCTTCAACGCGGCCTCCAGCTGGAAACCGCAATCGCAGCGCAGGCTGAACAGCGCATCACCGGTGAGGCACTCCGAATGCAGGCGACCCAGCACGGGTTTGCCATCGGCGACATCACCCATCGTCAGTACGACATGCTCTTTGCCCGTGTCCTGATCGAGGAAACCATGCATGGTGAACACACCGAACGGCGTCGGCAATTGGGAAGCGGCGACGAAGACGACAGACACCGGAGAGACTCCAGAAGGCGGAAAAGCGGGCATTGTAACAGCAGAAGCAAACTGGAAGCCCGTGTGCAGGCTGACGCCACACGCTTATGTTTTTGCTTCAAGCTTTCAGCTTCGGGCTTCCAGCTGTTTCTCTTAAATCTTCGACTCAAGCCTCAACACGCCCTGGTCCTCGCGCCAGCTGACCCGGCCAAGAAAACTCATGCCCAGTAGCGCCTCGGTGGGCGATGAGCCTTCCACCACCACCGCCTCCACGCCCATCACGTCGATGGCGCCGACCTTGACGCTGTTGAGGTGCACCCGCCAGGCCTTTGCCGTGCCGCTGGCAGTGCCGACCACGATCTGCTTGCCGTCGACGCGATAGTCGATGCCCAGACGGCGCGCCTGGTTTTCGTTGAACGCCACAGAGGTAGCGCCGGTGTCGACGAGAAACTGCACCGGTTGGCCATTGATCGAACCAGCGATCCAGTAATGGCCACCCTGCCCCTTGGCAATGCTCAGTTGCTTGCGCTCGGGTTCGGCAAAGCCCGAGCTCAGCTCACGGCTAAGACTGTAGCTCCGCTCGACACCCTCGACGCGTAACACGGCACCTTTGGCGTCGGCAGTGATCACTTCGACACCGCCTGGCCCCATCTGCCCGACCCGGACCAGCTTGCGCTGGCCATCCACGTTCAGAACTGCAGCGCCGGGAAACAGGCCCACCACTTGTACGCGCGGCGCCGCGGTAACAGTTAGGGCAATCAGCGACAGCGTGGCAGCGAGCAGCAGGGCGACGGAACGCATCGGGGGAATCTTCCTTGAGGCACGGGCGGAACGGCATTCTTCCATGGCCATGGACTGGTTACAGCGACCAGACGCACAGCCCGGCTCAGCCAAGCAGCATGACGACCAGATGCACCAGCGCACAGGCGGCGAAGCCGGCAAGAATGTCGTCGAGCATGATCCCGAGGCCACCAGTCACATTTCGATCGATCCAGCTCAGCGGCCAGGGCTTAACGATGTCCAGTACGCGAAACACGACGAAGCCGAGCAACAACCAATGCCAGCCTGCCGGCACCAGCCAGAAGGTGATCCAGATGCCGGCAAACTCGTCCCAGACGATGCCTTCATGGTCATGCACGCCCAGATCCTGCGCGACCTTGCCGCACAGCCAAATGCCGAACAGCATGCTGGCGACGATCACCAGGCCGTAGCCCCAGCCGGGCATGGCCTGCCATAGCGGCACGAACGCTAGTGCCGCCAGCGACCCCCATGTGCCCGGCGCCTTCGGCAGCGTGCCGGAGCCGAAACCGAAGGCAAGGTTGTGCCAGGGATTGCTCCATACCGACACGGGCATTGATGCGGCGGCAGGCTGCAGGGAATCGGTCAATGGATGGTCCTCTCGTTCAGGCCTGGAAGGCCGGTCAGCTCTCGAAATGATTGTAGCCACGAGGGCCGACGCCGATGGTATTGCCGTCAGCATCGAGTAGCTGCACACCCTCGCCCGACGTTACGTGGCCGATCACATGGATTGGCCAACCCTCATCCAGCAGCGCCGGTAACGCCTCGGCTGGCAGGGTGAACGCCAGCAGATAATCATCACCGCCGCTCAAGCCGCACTGCAGGGCCTGTTCCGCACCGGCGAAGCCCAGCAGCGCTTTCGAAAGCGGCACGCTGGACTGCTCGATGCACAGCGAGACTCCGGACGCGGCGGCAATATGCGCACAATCGGCCAGCAGACCGTCGGAGATGTCCAGCGCCGCAGTGGCCTTGCCACGCAACGCTTGCCCCAGCGCGAGTTGCGGCTGCGGCGTCCAGTAGCGTCGCAATAACGCAGCCGCCTCGGCCGTATCACCTTCACGCTCACCCAGCACAATCGGCAATGCACCCGCGGCATCGCCCAGCGCACCACCGACACAGAGCAGATCGCCCGGCTGTGCGCCGCTGCGGAGTAGTGCTTGGCCTGCCGGCACACGTCCGAACACCGTCAGCGTCATGCTCAGCGGACCGCGTGTGGTATCGCCACCGATCAGACGCATGTCGCAGCCCGCCGCCATCGCGTCGAGCCTGCGAGCGAATTCGCACAGCCACCTTGAATCGGCCGTCGGAAGCGTCAGCGCAAGGGTAAAACCGATAGGCGTCGCGCCCATGCCAGCAAGATCGCTGGTCGATACCGCAAGCGCGCGCTGGCCGAGCAGATACGGATCGCAGAGATCGGGGAAATGCACGCCGGCAACCAGCGTGTCGGCGGAAACCGCCAGCTGCTCACCTGCCGGCAGCGCCAGCAAGGCGCAATCATCACCGATGCCCAACGCGACTTCGCCGCCGGCCCTGGCACAAGCGGCGGCGGCGAAGTAGCGGCGGATCAGCTCGAACTCACCCATCGGACGTGCAGTCTCAGCGCTTGCGAGCGTTGACTTCAGCGCTTCGCAGGCTAGGCGCCAGCTTGTCCAGCACACCGTTGACGAACTTGTGTCCATCGGTAGCGCCGAACACCTTGGCGAGCTCAATACCCTCGTTGATCACCACACGGTAGGGCACGTCGATGCGCTGCATCAGCTCGTAGGTGGACAGGCGCAGAACGGCCAGTTCCACCGGATCGAGTTCGTCCAGCGGGCGGTCCAGATGCGGCACGATAGCGCCGTCGACTTCAGTCTTGGCGCGGGCCACACCGGTCAGCAGCTCATGGAAGTAAGTGCCGTCGACTCCGGAGAAATCGTTGTCGACGCGAAATTGCGCCTCGATTTCATTCAGGCTCTGGCCGGCCATGTGCCACTGATACAGCGCCTGCATCGCCAGGCTGCGCGCCACACGGCGCGTCGCGATCTTGCCCTTGGCCTTCGGCTGGGGCTCCTGGCTGTCGTCGTGATTCAGGCTCACTTGGCCTCCAGCTGCGCCAGCAGGCTCACCATTTCAAGGGCGGAGAGTGCGGCTTCGGCACCTTTGTTGCCGGCCTTGGTGCCGGAGCGCTCGATGGCCTGTTCAATGGAGTCAACAGTCAGCACGCCGAAGGCAACCGGCACGCCGAACTCCATGGAAACCTGCGATAGGCCCTTGGTACATTCGCCAGCGACGTATTCGAAGTGCGGGGTGCCGCCACGAATGACCGCACCCAGGGCGATGATGGCGTCGTATTCACCCTGCTGGGCGACTTTCTGTGCCACCAGCGGGATTTCGAAGGCGCCCGGCGCACGGATGATGGTGATGGCGTCTTCCGGGATACCGTGGCGCACCAGCGCATCGACGGCGCCGCTCACCAGGCTTTCGACGACGAAGCTATTAAAACGGCCCACTACGAGGGCGAATTTGCCCTGCGGGGCGATGAAGGTACCTTCGATGGTCTTCAGGGACATGGGTGATTTCTCATCTCTTTAAAGAACGAAGGCGCCGCGACTCGCGCGGCGCCTCTGATTATTCGGCAGGCAGGTATACTACAACTACCAGGTCAAAGACGGATATCGCATTGAACTTCAACGGAGAACTCATCAGGCGCAACTTGCGCAAGCCGAGGTCGCGGAGAATCTGAGAGCCAGAACCAAAGGTGCTGTAGGTCGCTGGCGTCGGCGGCTGCTGGCGGTTGAGCTGCGCCAGCAACTGCGGACCGGTCAGCGGATTACCCAGCAGCAAGACCACGCCGCTACCCGCCTTGGCCACTTCGCTCATCGCCGCGCGCAGGCTCCAGCGTCCTGGAACCGTCACCATCAACAAATCACGCAGCGGTTCCATGTTGTGCACACGCACCAGAGTCGGCTCTTCCGGCGATATTTCGCCACGGGTCAGCGCCATATGGACGGTGTCTTCCACGCCGTCGCGGTAGGTAACCAGCTTGAACTGACCCAGCTCGGTGTCCAGCGGCTGCTCGGAAACGCGTTCGACGGTGCGCTCATGGATCATGCGGTAGTGGATCAGGTCCGCGATGGTACCGATCTTCAGGCCATGCTGTTCAGCGAAGACTTCCAGCTCGGGCCGGCGGGCCATGGTGCCGTCATCGTTCATGATTTCGCATATCACACCGGACGGCTCGAAACCGGCCATCCGCGCCAGATCGCACGCCGCCTCGGTGTGTCCGGCACGTGCCAGCACGCCGCCTGGCTGAGCCATCAGCGGAAAGATGTGACCAGGGCTGACTATGTCCTCGGCCTTGGCCTCTTTCGCCACTGCCGCCTGAACGGTACGGGCGCGGTCCGCGGCAGAGATGCCGGTGGTCACGCCAACCGCGGCCTCGATGGAAACAGTGAATTTGGTGCCAAAACCGGAGCCATTGCGCGGCGCCATCAGTGGCAGCTGCAGCGTTTCGCAGCGCTCGCGGGTCATCGGCATGCAGATCAGGCCGCGCGCGAAACGGGCCATGAAATTGATGTGCTCAGCGGTCACGCATTCGGAGGCAACGATGATGTCGCCCTCGTTCTCGCGGTCCTCGTCATCCATGAGGATGACCATCTTGCCAGCGCGGATGTCTTCGATCAGTTCTTCAGCAGTGTTCAGAGCCATGGTGGCCGAGTCCTTATTTATTCAGGTAACCGTGTTCGGCCAGGAAGCTTTCCGTCAGGCCCGAGGCATTAGGCTCGGCTGCCTTGTCACCCATCAGCAGACGCTCTAAATAACGCGCTAACAGATCCACTTCAAGATTCACCTGCCGCCCGGGGCGGTAGTCGACCATGATGGTTTCAGCCAGAGTGTGCGGGACGATGGTGAGTTCGAACTCCGCACCGTTCACGGTATTGACCGTCAGGCTGGTGCCATCGACCGTGATCGAGCCCTTGAGCGCGATGTACTTCGCCAGCTCACGCGGCGCGCGGATGCGGAACTGCACGGCGCGGGCATTCTCCTCGCGCATCACCACCTCACCCACGCCATCGACGTGACCACTGACCAGATGCCCGCCGAGACGGCTAGACGGCGTCAGGGCCTTTTCCAGATTCACCCGGCTGCCAGCCTTGAGATCGACGAAGGCGGTACGGGCCAGGGTTTCGCGACTGACGTCAGCCCAGAAGCCGTTGCCCGGCAACTCCACAGCCGTCAGGCAGACGCCGTTGACCGCGATGCTGTCGCCAAGCTTGACGTCTGACAGGTCCAGTTTGCCGGTCTCGACCAGCACACGGACGTCGCCGCCCTTTGGCGTCATCGCACGAATGGTCCCGATGGACTCGATTATTCCTGTGAACATGCGGCCTCCCGTGGAAGGCTGTTGAAACGATGCATATGACCAACTCCTGTTTTGGATAAAACAGGGCGCTGCAGATCGATAGGGAGTAGACGCGCGCACGAACGGCGCCCGTCGCGGCATCCCGCTCTCTCTCATCCGGACTATACCGTCGGCCCCGGAATCACACCGGGTCTGCTGACCTTGTCCAAGACAAGCGCTCGCGGGCTAGGCACTTGACAGCGCCATTACCGCCGGTGGGGAATCTCACCCCGCCCTGAGAACGTGGGTCGGTTAGGACCCGGCGCAGTTTTTACCACAAACGAGCCGATTCTGCAGCGGCAAACGACCGTTTGACTGACGAGGCAGCCGCTCAAAAAAATTCCTCATCTCAAGCAACTAGCGCTGCGCTTGTTTGTCCATACGCATCAGAATCGGCCTGACAACGCGATTGCCGCGAACTCGTGCCGACACAAAGCAAGACGATCAGGATGGAACGTCACTCCGCATCAAGTCGTACCGACACGCCGAGCCAGGATCGCTCGTACTTTTGGCGATCCCCCCGCGCAGACTAGGACACGATCAGGAAGAACGCTCCGAACCTTCACATGTGCCGCGAGGGATGGGTATGTCAGAGGTTACGGCTATGGACATGTCGGCTGCCGCTCAGGCTGCTGATATCGACCGCAATGGGTTTGCGGTCATCAAGCAATACATTTCAGCCGAGGTGCTCGAGCAGGGCCGCGCGTTTATCGAGCAGCAAGCAGCCAATCACGAGGGCGAGTACTTCGCGATTCACGGCATCGAGGCGCTGGGTGGCAGCATCGTAGCGGCACTGGCGCTTTCCGCGCCCTTGAAGGAGACGTTGGCGGAGCTGTACAGACTCCAGACAGGGCGGGAACCGGCCGCAACGGAGCAGATTTTTCCGGTGATCCGCTGTTTGCAGGGCCGAAGCGGACTCAAGCAGTCGCATTACTACCACTTCGATGCCACGGCGGTCACCGCACTGCTCCCGCTGTTCATTCCGACCGAAGGCAAGCATTGCGGCGACCTGTTCATTTTCCCCAACCTGCGGCGCGTTCGCTTCAACGCGCTGCGCAACGTGATCGAAAAGGCTTTGATGCACAACACCGTCAGCCAGAAACTGGTGGCGTGGGCCGTCAGGCGGGAATGGCTGCGGCCGATCCGGCTGAAGCTGCAACCGGGCAATCTTTATTTGTTCTATGGTTACCGC
>Ga0163223_100179_pt1 | contig 22263 bp, 19 predicted proteins | sample MSEWel2016_02_17_2_FD_113147 | JGI IMG/M metagenome (GOLD analysis project Ga0163223, IMG submission 113147) | Subsurface microbial communities from deep shales in West Virginia, USA - MSEEL Well Study Marcellus 5H_2016_02_17 ...
CCAGCGGTTTGGGCCTTAATGCCATAAGCCATACCCCCAGCTTTCACATTGGGGCATGAAATATTCAGTTCAATTAGCTGGACATCAATGGCATTGAGTTTCTCAATAGCAGTTAGATAAGATTCTTCATCTTTTCCGCCAACATTGACAATGGTAACAGTATCGATTTCTTTAAGGTGGGGCCATTCATTTTCAATAAAGGCGTCAATTCCGGGGTTTTCCAGACCAATACTATTCATCAGTCCGGCCGGGGTTTCCCAGAGTCGCATGCCCGAGTTACCGGATTTGGGTTCTAAGGTCAACCCTTTAGAGCAGAGGCCGCCAAGCTTAGCCAGATCATAAAAGGCTTCATACTCCCGGCCAAAACCGAAGGTTCCGGAAGCTGGGATCACCGGATTTTTAAAGCGGATGTCACTAAATTTTGTTTCCAGACATTTAGACATAAAAGACCTCCTCGCGGACAAACACAGGGCCGTCCTTACAGACCTTTTTATTGCCGGATCGGGTTTCACAGCTACAGCCCAGACAGGCACCGATCCCGCAGGCCATATGGGCTTCTAGCGAAACATAGACGCGATTCTCTTTTGGCACGACTTTAGCTACCGCTTCCATCATAATTTCCGGGCCGCAGGTCACCACGGTTTCGCCGGGTAAAACCGCAAGTTTGTGGGTGATAATCCCCCCAACATCAAGAATCATTTCATCTGCCAGCACTTTAAAGGCGTTAACCCCGTAAGCGATATCCCGAAAGCCCAGATAAACCCGACATTTACCAAGGGGGTTTTGATTACGGTAATGGCGTACCAGATAATATAGGGGTGCTGTCCCGATACCGCCGCCAACCACACACAAGTCGCCGGTTATTTCGGGAAAACCATTGCCATAAGGACCCTGAATGGTCACATCGTCATCGGTCTGAAGCCGGGCTAAGATTTCGGTTCCTTTTCCCACCACCTGATACAAAAAGGTAAGCAGACCGGGTTCGTAATCGTGAACGCTGATCGGTCGGGATAGTAGCGGGTCCTTGTCCCAGGCTCGCAGCATAAAGAATTGCCCCGGTTTTACTGCTCCGGTAAAGGCAACCGTCATTTTATAAATTCCCGGTGACACAAGCGTATTACTTCGGATTAAAGCCATTTAAGAATATCCTCCTGCATTGCCAGGGTTGCATTTCTAATCTGTTCTGCAAAGCCCTCATCTTCACAGCCAGCCTTTTGATGAGCGGTAATCAATCCCCGCGATGAGTTTACGACCGCACAACGGGATGCTTTTAGGATCTTGGCAATGTCCTCACCGGTTCCGCCCTGGGCGCCGTAGCCCGGCACTAAAAAGAAGGTATGGGAACAACGGGCCCGAATCGCTTCGAATTCTTCCGGACGGGTCAGTCCGACCACTGAACCAATGGCTGAAAAGCCATTTTCTCCGCGGAAGGCGCTTCCCCAGGCTTCGATTTTGTCTCCCATGATTTCGTAGATGGTATCATCACCCACCTTCAGGTTCTGAAGATCCACCGCTGACGGGTTGGATGTTCGTTGGAGGATAAAAAGCCCCTTGTTGTTTTCTTTAATATACTTGTAATAAGGTGATACCGCGTCAACGCCCATATAGGCGTTAACGGTCATGATGTCTACCTCAAAATCACCAGTGAAATGACCTTTGGCATACTGATCGCCGGTGGACGAAATATCGCCTCGTTTCACATCACCAATAACGACAATACCTTTGCTCCGGGCATATTTAACCGTTTCGCTATAGGCCTTCATACCGTCTAGTCCCAGTGACTCGTAACAGGCAATCTGTACCTTGTAGCAGGCTGCCAGATCCGCAGTCGCATCGATTATTTTTTTATTGAATTCGGTTATTTTCTCACCATCGGAGCAGTCTTTACTAAGTAGATATTTGGGTAAGAATTTTAAGGTTGAGTCCAGACCCACACAGATCGGTCCTTTTTTTACAGCTTCATGATAGAGCCTGTCCATTATCATCATATTTAATTTCTCCCTTCACCATGGTCATCATTATTTTTCCTTTTAGGGTCTCACCACCAAAGGGATTATTTTTACTTTTTGAGACAAATTCTTTGGGGTTTAATTTCCCTTCCCAGTTTAAATCCACCAGAACCAGATCCGCTGGATACCGTTCTTTGATGAGCCCCGTTTTAAGACCTAAGCGTTTGGCCGGGGCGTCGCTGAGCATCTCACTGAGTTTCTCCAAACCGATACCGTTCTGATCAAAGACCGTGAAATACATCGCAAAAGCCATTTCGAAATTGTTGATTCCCGGAGCCCCTTTTAGCTTATCCTCTTCCGAGTGGGGGGCATGATCAGTGCCACACATGTCAATGCTGCCATCTTTTATCCCCTCAATTAACGCACGACGATCAGGATAAGTCCGAAACGGCGGATTGACCTTATAGTCCATGGCCGAAGCAAAGATATGATGGGGGGTGACCTCGCAGGTGACATCCAGACCTTTTTCCTTAGCTTCTACAATCAGATCCAAAGTATCTTTCTTACTGATATGACAAACATGAAGATGTCCGCCAATTTCTTCGAGCAACTTGACATCCCGACTTACCAGTTCAGTTTCCGGCTGACAATGGGTTAATAAAATAAAATCCTGTTCACTTGAAGCCTTCAGCCCTGCCACCATGATGTCCGAATTCAGAATCGAAACTCCGTCGTTGGAAAATACTGGCGTCAATTGCCGCAGTACTTCTAAATCAACTAAATCGGCATCATTAAAGCCCTTTGTCAGGGCCGCCACCTGGATCAGGTTACATAGGTTTAGTGCCTCGGCTTTATCCAGATTGGTTTTCAGAGCTTCTGCTTCATCAATAATGGGCTTTGTATTAGCCATCGCCACCAGTGTCGTATACCCACCTTTTAGTGCCGCCTGCATACCGGTTTCCATGGTTTCTTTATATTCATAGCCAGGGTCTCGCAAATGACAGTGCATATCAATAAATCCCGGCATCAGCTGATAGCCCCGGCCGTCGATTTCCTTGTCATATGCTGTTTTAACAGTCCCTTTTTCTTTATACACTTTTTTTATTTTTCCGTCTTCAATCAATACCTTGCCAAACCGTCTTCCGTTAGCATCAACCATTTCAACGTTCTTGATTAAGGTTTTCATGTTTCCTCCTTCGTTATTCTTCGTCAATAAAAGTGGTGTAGGCGTCGCAGTACTCACAGCGGTATTTTTTTTTCTCTTCATTGACCAGAAAGAATTTAATCTCCTGCACATCCTCGTATTGAGTAATACAGCGGGGATTTTTGCAGGTCATGATGCCGTTGACAACCTTCGGCAGGGTCAAGTTTATTTTTTTGAACAATTCACCATTCTTGACAAAGTTAATGGTCACATTCGGATCAATCAGACCCAGAACCGTCATATCAATCTGCAAATCGGTTTCAATTTTAATTAAGTCTTTCTGTTTCATTTTTTTACTGGGAATTTTTTTAAGCAGTACCACCACATCATCAATATCATTGAGATGGAGTTGCTTGTAAATCTCAAAACCGTGTCCAGCTTCAATATGGTCGATGATGATACCTTTTTTCAGTTTCGATACGTTGATCATTTTTTTTTCTCCACGCCCAGAAGTTTGGCAATCAATGCCATTCGCACATACATCCCATACTTAGCCTGGGAAAAATAAACCGCCCGAGGATCCTCATCTACCTCCGGGGCAATTTCATTGACCCGGGGCAAGGGATGCATCACAATCATGTCCGGCTTGGCCGCCTTCATCTTCTTTTTATCCAGAATATAATAATTTTTCAGTCGCAGATATTCTTCCTCGCTGATAAACCGCTCCCGTTGTACCCGAGACATATAGAGAATATCCAGCTCGCCGATGACCTCATCGAGACTGGTCGTTTCCTTATAGGTTTGTGGATCCAGCTGATTGAGAATATGAGCGGGCATTTTCAGTTCTATCGGAGAAATAAAAACAAACCGAACACCCTTATAACGATTCAGCATTTTAACCAGAGAATGAATGGTACGGCCAAAAAGCAAATCGCCACAAACCCCTACCACATGGTTGTCGCAGCCGCCTTTGAATTTCCTGATCGTCAGTAGATCGGTTAAGGTCTGGGTAGGATGTTCATGGCCGCCATCGCCAGCATTGATAATCGGCATTTCGTTGGCAAATTTAGAGACCAGCCGAGCCGTTCCTTCCCGGGGATGCCGAATCACCGCGATATCGGAATAGCACTCGATCGTCCTGATGGTATCCCCCAGACTTTCTCCCTTGGACACCGACGAATTATTTGGATCATCAAACCCGATGATTTCTCCCCCTAAACGAAGCATGGCAGCTTCAAAACTGAACCGTGTCCGGGTGGAAGGCTCATAAAAAAGGCTGGCCAATAATTTCCCCTTGCAAACCAAAGAATAACCCTCGGGGTCTGCAATAATATTATCAGCCAGCTGCATAATCGATTCAATTTCATTTAGTTGAAAGTCTCCAGGCTCGATTAAATGTCTTCCTTTTAACATAATGTTCCTCCTATCATAAACACAATTATGGGCAAAAAACAAGCCGCTTTATAAAAATAGCGGCATACTTTCTAACAGGCAATTCCCTCATTATATGTATCGTTCCTTTTGCACCTATATGCCTCGCTTTACAAAGCCTGCATACTTAATTACAATAATCATAATTTAATTAGGCAGAATTGTCAATGGACTTTGATTAAAAGAAACCGTTATCTTAAGATAATATTTGGACTTCTGGTTCAATAGGCGCAAGCGTAAGGATTTGACTGGAATTTCGGAGCAAATAATGGTATGATAAGAAGAAAAAGGGAGGGTTCTATGTATTTCGTAACTTATCAATATAACGCATTTAGTGAAGGTGGCATTCTGACCGCCGATGAAACCAAGGTTTTACCGATTACAACCATCGGTAAACTGATGGGTCTCAAATTTCCGGAGCGTCTGATCGACTTTATTCCCATGGCTACCGACGAACTACTGACTGATATGGAGAAAGTCATGACTGAGCATCAGAATCTGGGCATCAATCTGGGTCTGGTAAAACTGCTGGCGCCGATTCCCAAACCCCCAAGGAATATTTTCTGTCTGGGCAAAAACTATGCTGATCATGCCAAAGAAATCAGGAATATTCCCTCGATGGGAGAAGTTCCGGAAAATCCGATTTATTTTTCCAAACTGCCTACCGCGGTTACTGGACCAGATACAGTAATTCTGTCTCATGCCAAGGCCACCAAACAAATCGACTATGAAGTGGAGCTGGCCATTGTCATTGGCAAGGAAGGCGCCGATATTCCCAGGGAAGATGCCGAAGATTATATTTTTGGCTACACCATTGCCAACGACATCACCGCCCGGGATCTTCAGAAAAAACACTCTCAATGGTATAAGGGCAAATCACTGGATACCTTCTGTCCCCTGGGCCCCCGAATTTTGCACAAAAACGATTTAAAAATTCCCTTTGACCTGGACATCACCTGTCGGATCAATGGCGAGATACGTCAGCATTCCAACACAGCTCGAATGATTTTTGACATCCCTTCGATTATCAGTGACCTGTCCCAAGGCATGACCCTGCTGCCGGGCGATATCATTCTCACCGGAACACCTGCCGGTGTCGGCTTTGCCCTGGATCCTCCGCAATTCCTCAAACATGGGGATCAAATTGAAGCGGAAATTGAGAAAATCGGGATCCTGCGCAATATCATTGAATAAAAAAAATTTTTAAAAAACCAGCATTCTCTGGGGGGTCTGACCCCGAGATAATGCTGGTTTTTTTTATAGAACTTGATTATTTTGCGGATCAATGTGGTTTGGCGCTACCCACTCGCGCTGTTCGTTATTTTAAACAGGCAATCGTTTCAAACTGAAGACCGCGACAGCAGCGACAAACAATACCCCAATAAAAATGGCAAAACCGCCAATGATCAGGGTGATGTTTGCCTGTCCATTAACAATCGCCAGACCATCAAAAGCATTGTATAGGGAAAATTTCCCTAGAAAAGCGGTTCGCTCTGACAACTTGCTGAGGGTATTCAAGACAAAGAATCCAATTGGAATCAGGGCACCAAAGAACAATGCCGGTTTGGTGCTGTTAAATAAACAGGAAAAGAAAAAACAGAACATGCCGATGGTCATGGTCATCAGACAGGCGCCTAAATTTAATTTCAAAAACACTTTAACTTCCAGCATTCCCGGAAAAAACTGTTCACTCATACCATAGCCGACTAAAAAAAGCACCGTAAACAACACTGCAATCGATGCCAGCAGATAAATACCCTGGGTCACAACGATTTTAATCCGGCTATTGGGGGTGCACAGCAAGCTCGTAAAAGAACCTTCATAAACCCATTTTGCTACCAGCCGGTTGGCCAGAATAATGCAATAAACCATGGGAAATAGATAAATCAGAAAGCCATAGAACAAACTGGCAATAAATCCGGTCAGACCACTGTCAATAGTACCAAAACCCATGGCATTAACCAGAGTCGTCGGTAAGATGGACATCATATCCACCATTGCCCCTATCCCATTGGGATCATAGATATAGATAATAACAGCCAGATAAATGGACATCAGAGCAATAAAAACCAGCAGTAGCAGGGTGTTGTTCTTGATATTTTTTAGAAACAATGGAATACTCATACTTTTTTCCCCTCTCTGACTTTTTCTTCCTGATCAGGCCGAGCTTTGCCTTTCGCCACTTTTTCCTTAATCAATTTACGCTTCTGTTCCGGTTTTTCTTCTTTGTTCCGCACTTCTTTTTTGATTGCTTCATGATGGACTTCCTTCTGGTAATGTTGCTGGAAAATTTCTTCCAGGGACTGGTTTTTAGAATTAAATACTAATACCTTTTCATGAGACAAAACCTTCATCAAGACGTCAATCCGATCACCAGGAGAAAATATTTCGTAGTCACTTTGAGAAAACTGCTGATAGCCGAAACCGTATTTCTTAATCTGCTCAAGATTTGGCGGAGCTGCAAATTTAACCAGATAGGCCTTGGTTTCGTCGGCTCGCAGACTGACAATATCGCGGTCTTCGACCAGATGACCTTCCTTGAGAACCCCCACCCGGTCACAGGTTCGCTCCACCTCTTCAAATCGATGGGTCGAAAGTAGCACTGTTTTCCCACGGCGTTTTTCTTCCAGCACGAGGTCTAAAAATCGCGACTGCATCAGCGGGGTTAAGTTGATGGTCGGTTCATCCAAAACCAACGTTTGAGGATCATGCATCAGACCTGTGACAATGGACAGTCTTTTTTTCATGCCCATTGACATGTTTTCAATTTTCCCGCGCGTTTCGACCTCGAATCGTTCAATCAGTGAATCTCTGTGTCTGTTATCTTTTTGTCCAAACATCCCACGCATCTGGGAGATAAAATTGAGGTACTCTTTCACCCGCATGTTTTCGAAAAGAACCACATCTTCGGGCACATATCCCAAATTTTTTTGAATCGCTGAAGCTCGAAAAAAGCAGTTTAGTCCATCGATGGTGGCACTGCCCCGTCCCGCCCGGATCAACCCCATGAGCATCCGTATGGTGGTTGTTTTTCCGGCGTCGTCAGGCCCAACATATCCAAACGCCTCACCTTTTTCAACTTTAAAATTCAAGTTGAAAATGCCTCTAGAGCTTGAATATTTAAGGGTAACATCCTTTAATTCAATCATTTTTTTCTCCTTACAAACATTATTCTTCTTTTTTATAGGTTAAGCCGATTTGTCAACCCGTTTGTTCAGTTCATTAGCGATTCGACCAAAATCTGATCCGGTAAGGGTTTCTCCCCGGATCCCCGGTGCTATATTACAGACCTCCAGAACCTCAAGCAAAACGTCTTTTTCAAATGGGGTATTCATGGTCAGCCCATTAATTAAAGTTTTTCGCCGATTCAAAAAACTGGCTTTGACAATTGATAAAAACAATTCCTTGTTTTCCAGTTCAATTCTGGGAACCGTCAGTTTTTTCAGGGTTACAACAATGGAATCAACCTTGGGCTTAGGGATAAACACTTGGGAAGGTACATCAAAATCGATGGAAATATCGGCATAAAACTGTGCTACAATGCTCAAAGATCCATAAGCTTTGGTGCTGGGAACCCCACACAAACGCTCACCCACCTCTTTTTGAATCAAGAAGGTCATGCTCTCTATAGGCAGGTCCGATTCCAGAAAACCCATAATAATGGGAGTGGTAATATAATAGGGTAAATTTGCCACGATCTTAAGAGGCATGGTAGCAAGATCTTCTCCCAATATCTCTTTTACGTTGGTTTTTAAAATATCGCCTTGAACGATTTCGACATTGTCACACGCTTTTAATGTCTCCCGGAGTACCGGTATCAGTTTTTTATCAATTTCAACTGTGATAACCTTGCCCGCATGTTCACTAAGCGCCTGGGTCATGGTTCCAATCCCCGGACCAATTTCCAATACCAGATCCCTTTCATTTACATCTCCAGCTTTTACAATTTTTTGAACAATATTTTCATCAATTAAAAAATTCTGTCCAAAACGTTTATTGAAGTGGAGATCGTATTTTTTTAACAATGCTTCAATGACTCTTGGTGATGTTAATTTTTCCATTCATTTCCTTTCTGTTTAACAAATATTTACACGCTATTATGATCCTGTGCGGCTTCATTCATAACTTAACTATTATACACTTTATTTAATCCTGCGGGAAGACCTTATCACCAATTCAATACGGAAAGAATCAACCTTTTAAACATTTAACCAATACTTTACGAGATCTTCAAACATTATCCTGTCAAATGTTTATTTGCAATTTTAAATCTGTCAAAAGCCCTTCATTGGTCCACTGACAGGCAACATTCCTGAATAATTAAATTTTTTAGCGGATTTATTTGAAAGCGGATGTCATTTAGTTAAAAAAGTAAACGTCTCCATGACTCATGTAAAGCTCCACTCTTTACTTTTTGACAAGTTATTTCATTTTAACTTAAAGCTAAATTAATCATTTTTACAAATGATTCCGATATCTTATAACTCCCTTTCTTCAGTGTCGTAAATATTTACCATTTTAAAGCCGTTTCATCATACTATCTAACTCTCTTATTAAACCTTATACTGTGTTTTCTTAAACGTATTTAACGATGGCCTTGCAAAATATCCATGTATAATGTATTATACGCATTGCCAATTTGTAAATAAATTGCAACAATCAATGATGCATTTAAGTCACAACAAAAATAGTGACACCATCATGTTTTGACATTGGAGGTCAAATGAAGAAAAACTTAATAAAAAGCGCATGCGTAAGTCTTGCCTTTGTTTTATGCCTGGGTATAGCGCCAGGCACTGTTATGGCAGAAGAAGCCGCAGTGGATTTAACCCAAATCACCCAGGCAGTTGAGACGGCGAAAAACACCGCTCCCCTGCCCAGCTTGTTCGTAGCGCGAACAACAGCACCGAGTGCTGATAATCCTTATTTCTTTACCAACAATCCTTATGCCCAGGGTGGCTACGGTATGCCGAATTGTACCGCCTACGCTTTTGGCCGGGCGTATGAAATTTTAGGAACCGCCCCAAATTTACATATGGGTAATGCGAATTCATGGTGGGCCGATAATCAAAGCAATGGTTATTACCCCTCCGGATCCACCCCAAAACTGGGCGCCGTGATCTGTTGGGGTGGCAGTTCAGATGGACACGTGGCAATTGTTGAAGCGATCAACGGCGATACGGTTACCCTATCCGAATCAACCTATAGTGGCGTATACTTCCAGAATTACACCTATACCATTGGTGCTGAGGATGCTACCTCCGTGGGCGGTTTTCAAGGTTATATCTACATCGGCGACTACATTGATGCCACATCGGACATAACACCACCGTCTTTATCAGATGTACTGGTTACTGACTATCAAAGCGAAGGAATCAAAGTCACCGCTCTGGTTTCTGACGACTTAAGCGGGATCAGCCAGGTTTACTTTCCCGTCTGGACCGAAAACGGTGGGCAGGATGATTTAATCTGGCATGAAGGAAGCGTTTCTGACAATGTGGCCAGTTGTTTTATTCCATACAGTGATCACAATACCGAGCTTGGTGACTACAATGTCCATGTTTATGCTTATGACAACGCCGGTCACTACACCATGACCGCCACAACCATTACAAAAGCCGACACCTTTACCAGCCTGGGTGAAGTTGTTCACACAAACTAAGTAACTTACTTTTAAAGAAAAAGCCTTTCAGATGACGTCTACAAACATCACTGGAAGGCTTTTTTCTAGGATAAGCTATTTTTCAGAATAAGCTTAAGATACATCAATGTCATTAGCACCGATCTTTTTAGTATTTGTCTATATCATCAAGTTGAATTTGTGGTTCTGCTGGTTGATGCGCGACCTGTTCTTTACTTATTTGAGGATTTGCAGAAGCAGCTTTTCTCGTGCTTGCTTCATTACTTGTTTTACTCTTTAACCTGAATTCAGAAACCATATTCTTTAGCAGTTCAGCCTGACCAGAAAGCTCTTCGCTGGCGGCAGCACTCTCTTCGGCCGTTGCCGAATTAGTCTGTACTACTTGGGAAACCTGTTCAATCCCCTGGGTGATCTGGGCAATGCTGGTGGCCTGATCATTCGATGCGACAGCGATGTTGCTGACCAGATCGGTTACTTTGGCCACTGATTTTAAGATCCCTTCTAAACTGTCGGCGGTGTCATTGGCAATTTTTGTACCCGTTTCTACCTTATCAATGGAGCCTTCAATCAGACCGGTTGTTTCACGGGCGGCTTCGGCACTCCGCGCCGCTAATGATCGAACCTCTTCGGCGACCACAGCAAAACCTTTCCCATGTTGACCAGCCCGGGCGGCTTCGACCGCGGCATTCAGAGCCAGAATATTGGTTTGGAAAGCAATGTCATCAATGACTTTAATAATCTTGGAAATACTATTGGAGGATTCATTGATTTCTTCCATGGCGTTAACCATATCCCCCATCTGTTTGTTGCCTGCTTCGGCCGTCGTCCGAACCTCAAGGGTTCGTTCATTAGCGGCATTGGCATTTTGGGCGTTTTTCTTAGTTTCTTCCGCCACTTCCTCAATGGAAGCCGACAATTGCTGGATTGCACTGGCTTGCTCGGTTGTTCCCTGGGCCAGCGCCTGGCCACCATCGGATATTTGGCGGGAGCCTGCTTCCACCTGATTGGCCGAGTTCCCAATCTCGGTCAAGATTTCACTAAGATGGCCGGTAATATCATTAATGGCATATTTAATATTAACAAAATCACCCAGATAGTTGGCGGTAATTTCCTGGTTAAAATCACCATTGCTGACCTTTTCCAGTTTTTCTGAAATTTCCTGGACATATTGTTTCAGGAATGTAATGGTTTTATTCATGTCCTCTTTGATCTGACCGTTTTGTCCCAAGTAATCGCCAGTCATCGCCGTACTCAGATTACCCTGAGCCAACTCATTTAGCACCTGGGAGGCTTCCTGCATCGGTTCGGTTAGGGCATCCAGAGTGTTATTAAAACCGTTGATTACTTTGGCATAATCTCCCGGGAATCGGGATGCATGAGCCCGATTATCGAGATCCCCGGCCACGGCGGCTTTAGCCATACTGTCCGATTCTTCAAGTAACATGATGATGTTTTCCATCAGCTTGATAAAACCCGGTATTAAGCGATCATTTTCGCTAAGTGGTCCCGTTGCCTTTAATCCATCCAGCATTTTCATATCTCCATTTGAGATATCATCCACCGCTTTGACCACGATCATTAAAGAATCTTGAATCGTATTGATGGATTGGGCAATTTCCCCATAAATTCCGGAGTAATTCGCATCGATTCGTTGGGTTAGATCATTCTTGCTCATCAAAGCCAAAACTTCCCTGCCTTCTATCAAAGCCCCTAAGCCATCAATACAAGAATTAATGCTGTTTATCAAATCGGCAAAATCACCCTTGGCTTCTGAGTTTATCTTTTCGGGGATTTCTCCTTTTCCGATTCTATCGATATAACCCGATGCCATGTTCAGTGGTCCAATTACAGCGTCTAATGTTGCGTTAACACCTTCGATGATATCCCGGTAACCTCCGTTTAACGCTTCAGTATTCCCACGAACAGATAACTTGCCTGCTACTGCGGCTTCGGTCAACATTTCAGTTTCCTGAATCAGTTCCCGCAACGACTTGATCATATCAGCCATGCTGATTCCCAATACGTCTTGATCGGATCTTGGGATAACGTCCATTGTCAAATCTCCTGTTGCGATCCGTTGTGCAGCCATTGCCTGCTCCCTGGTATTCTTCGCCATCTCACTAAATGCCGCTGTCAGTTCTGTCGTTTCACTGCTGATGGCTGCGATGCCATCGATATTCACGTCCACATTGCCGACCGCCAACTTTTTGGCGATCCCCGCCAACATATTGATTGGTTTTGCGATTTTTCTGGATGTAAAGACGGTGAGTAACACCATCCCGGCAATAACGATCAGCATAATGATAAAAGTAATGAACTGAATTAAATTGTAGGCACTGTTAAACTCTTTATCAGGCAGGCCAGTAATTATCGTCCAACCAGTATTGCCAACCATCGCAACATAGCCGTGATTGTGTGAGCCACCACTGGTATATTCGATGGCCCCAGTGTTTTGATTCAAGACGGCTTCTTTAATGTTATCCGACATATCCGAATCATTGATATGGGTATTGATATACTCCTGGTTGGTATGATAGATCATCTGTCCGTCAGCGCTGGCCAGAATAAAAAATCCCGTCTCACCCAGTTTGTATTCACTCATTATTGCTGAAACACTATCCAGAGTGAAATCTAACCCGGCGGCACTAATGACATCCTTTGTACCCGTTCGATAAATTGGTGAAACTGCCGTTACCACCATTTTTCCGGTCAATGCATCCACGTAGGGCGACGTCATCGTTGTCCCACCAACGTCCATCATTTGAATATACCACGGCCGTTCAACCATGATCCAATCGGGACTAGAATGAACGCCCTTTGACAAAAGTAGCTGATTCGTATCGCGTTCACCTACCCAGGCATCAAGAATATTTGGATCAGATGACTTGATACCGAAAAGCGACTTTTCTGATTTTGCAAATCCCTGAGCTGTCATTGCATCCATGCCTGGCGTAATCTCATCTGTCACATCTTCAAATTGGCTGTTAACAGCCATTTGTCTTGTGATTTCGAGATATTTGTTAAACACTCCTGCTATTTCACTGGCGGCCGCGTCAGATTCTGCTTCTAGCTGTTTCTCAGTTAGATCGGTAATCGATGTATTCACATTGTATAAGGTAATGAATGATGAAACACCATAAATAATTACAATCGGAATACCGATGTAAATAAGTATCCGGGTTAGTAGATTCATTTGTTTTTTTTGTGTAGTTCGAGTTTTCTCCATATTGGTTCTCCTTAAAATTTACAAAATACCGTGATAATCCTTTCCTAACGGATCGTTTAAACTAGCTGTTTTCTTCCGGAAATTTTCGTTTATCGCTATTGCTCATTGCTCGCTTAATAAAAGCATTAAAATCATAACTTCTAAAATAGGGCTACATAAATAAACAGTACACCTCGCATCGGTGAGTGCCACCAACTTAAAAAAGCAAACCATTTCACTCATCAGTTTTAAAAGGCACGTTTTGCTGGTCACACTGTAATGCTAAGTCCATTACAAAACTAGTTTTATAATACTGACTCATAATATTTACATGAATTTATCCCTATTAAACTATCGACTAAACCACTACCTTTTAAAGGGTAATATTTCATCTTCAATAAAACATTATCGGTTAATGGTTTGTTGCATAAACATAAATATGGTATACGCTATCAAAAAAATTATATTTTTCTTGTCACACCCCATTAAACACTATAAAATGAGTATATCATTAATCATACCAAATTTTAAGGAGGTAGCTAATGAAAGGGCCATCTAGCCATTTAGATTTACCTACAGCAGACGATTCGGTGATCCGTATTCAAGACGATCTTAATTTGATTAAAAACTACTTAACCCCTGCATTTCTAAAAAAAACACTGTTTTTTCCTGCCTTGAAGATTTTTTACAATCCGCTGGATTTTCCGCTGTCACTCAGGAGGATTTTGAGTCGATCCCAGTTACCGCAATGGATTCATGGGTACGACAAAACAGCAAGTTTCTTGACTGGTCAGATATGATTTCTTGTGCCGCCGATTTCTACTTTGATACCCAGATGAAAGCCATAAAATTCAAATCTATCTAAATTAAAAACGATCCCAATAAAAAACAACGATGTGACCGCATCGTTGTTTTTATTGGTGTTTATCTTTTTTGATAAAACGGTTATATTTTCTTAATCTTTCTAAAACATTTATTTTTTTATTTCTGTAACTGTATTTTTCTAATCCTCAAACCAATCATTTTTAAGCGTCTCCGTTTCGGTTTTTATCTCTTCTACTGTTTTCTCGATCACACTCTTTAATTCTTCCTGCTCACGACTTTTTTTATGCATCTTCATTTTCAACCGCATATTCATCATTTCAGTTAGATAGCCGCCGCGAAACATTTTAGGTTCAAAAGACATAATAAATGCTCTCGGTTCGTATTCATCAATAATCCGCAATAACCTTTTCTCGCACTTACGCTTGGTAAGAATATCTAAATTGGTGCGTTTTCCATATTTTCCTTGACCATAGTAGGCGGTAACACCAAATCCTTCTTTTCTCAACACTTCAATCAAGGTGGCGTTTTCCTGTTCGATATTAACTTGAATACTGGTGAATCCAATCGCTAATTTTTGTTCAATATAAATGCCCAAGGTTAAGCCTGCTGCAAAACCAATGGCATAAACAACCATCTCCAAAATACTTTGATCTCCAGATAATACAATCGCCAAGCCAAAAATATAAATCAGTGCTTCCATGAATCCAAAAATGCCAGTTAACACCTTCAAATTTTTAACCATACAAATGGTGCGTAGTGTCAACATGGGAACATAAAGTAACTGAATAAAAATAATTAAAAATAATCGCGTCATCGCCACTCCTTTTTTTAGAACGAGAATGGATCATTTGATTCCGTCTAGATTCGATTGCTCCGATTTATCAAACAAAACTCCCAGAATTTTTCTTGCTAACATCGCTATTACTTTTCATTGTAACAGATGTGAATCATAATATGAAGGGTTCAAGAAAAATATAAAAATTCCAGATGTTTAAGGCACTAAATTTTGTCGTAACCGCACCAAATACTAACAATAAAATGATAAAACCCTCCACCTGTTAAGCTTAAGAAAGTCAATTTTGTTTGACAAACTTGATTTTCTTTGCTATTATGATACATATTATCAAACAAACATTATGTGAAGTATATGTATTGAGTAATTCTATTTGTGAGCTTATTTACGTGTCTAAGTAAATGTGGAAATAAGTAAGCCGATTATTAATCCAATGAAATTTACATTGAAAAACATCCTGGATAGAACTGGGGCTTGTATAGGATCAACATGGTCATATACTATACTATTCTGCCTGATATTTATTGGGTATTATGAATGGTGTAAGGTGAGTTATTTTTAGCGAAACCTATGCACTCTAACTCTGTAAACGCAGAGTTAGAGTGCATTTTTTTATATTTTATTCATAGCGATAGAAAGATGCGCCTCTATTTCACACCCCCCATTCACCCAAATATAGTTTATAATACATAATCTGAAAGGAACAAAACATGCAAGAAGCAATTAAATTAACACAGGAACATCTAAATACCAGCCAATCTTCCGATTACTTAATGGATAAATGGACCGACTGGCGCTGGCAACTAAAAAATACGATTCGAAAAGTTGAAACATTTGAAAAAATTATGGGAATTAAATTTTCTGATGAAAAGAAAAAAGAGATTAATGAAACCATTGATAAATTTCCAATGGCGATTACACCTTACTACTTATCATTAATCGACGAAGATGATTTTGAAACGGATCCGGTTTTCAAACAGAGTTTTCCAAGTATTGACGAATTGATCATCTCATCCATTGATATGGAAGATCCGCTCCATGAGGACAAGGATAGTCCTGTCTGTGGAATTACCCATCGATATCCGGACCGGGTCCTTTTTCACGTCAGTAATGTGTGCGCGATGTATTGCCGTCATTGTACCCGAAAAAGAAAAGTTGGCGATGTGGACTCCGTTCCTTCTGATGAAATGATTGCTGCGGGTATCGACTATATTAAGAATACACCCACCGTACGGGACGTTCTTCTTTCCGGTGGAGATCCATTTCTTTTGTCCGACGAAAAGCTAGACCATATTCTCGGACTTGTTGCTGCAATTCCCCATGTTGAAGTAATTCGTATTGGCACACGAACGCCGGTCGTTCTTCCCTATCGGATCACAGACAAGCTCATAAAAGTCCTCAGTAAATATGATAATCTCTGGATCAACACTCACTACAATCATCCCCGGGAAATTACCAAAACCTCAATTAATGCGCTAAAAAAACTAACCGGTGCGGGAATTCCTTTAGGCAACCAATCAGTGTTATTAAAAGACGTCAATGACTGCCCGCAAATCATGAAAAAACTGGTTCATAAATTAGTAGCAAACCGCGTTCGCCCGTACTATTTATATCAATGTGATTTATCTGAAGGGCTTGAGCATTTTAGAACCAATGTTGGTAAAGGCATTGAAATAATGGAGAGTTTAAGAGGTCATACCAGTGGCTTCGCCATTCCAACTTATGTTATTGATGCCCCTGGTGGCGGTGGTAAAATCCCGGTGATGCCTAACTACCTCATTTCCTGGTCGACTAACAAGGTTATCTTAAGAAATTATGAAGGCGTCATCACCACATATCAGATGCCAGACACCTATGAACACACAGCCTGTGATTTAAACTGTACGAATTGCAAGCTCCAATTAAAACTAAATAACGAGGAAAGTGATCGCAAACCGATCGGCATTTCCAAATTGCTTTGCGATTATGAAGAAACCATCACACTGGTTCCTGAAAACCTTGAACGCGACCAAAGAAATCAAAGTGACGAGGCAATATAATGACTGACATCATTGAACCCTATGGTCATAGTCTGATTCAGCACGGAAAAAACAGCAATCGGATTTACTTAATGAAATATGATGCTGCCGAGGCCGACTCGCTCATCACACACATGAACCAACTGGCACATGATAAAAATTACTCAAAAATAGTTGCCAAGATTCCAGAATCCCAAGATCCCGTTTTTAAAGCCGATGGTTACAAAGAAGAAGCCGCGATACCCGGCTTTTACCGGGGTCAGGAAACATGTAAATTATTGAGCAAATACCTTTGTCCTAAAAGAGAAAGCCTAACTAATGACATGGAAATCAAACAAATTCTTGACGATGCAATAAAAAAGCGTGCCGAAGCTGCAACCCAAGCCCTGCCAGAAGAATTCAAAATTAGAGAATTAGGGCCATCAGATATACCCACACTCGCACAAATTTATGGCACAGTTTTTAAAAGCTATCCCTTTCCTATTTTTAATGCAGACTATCTTCTCGAAACCATGTCTGATCACGTTACCTACTTTGGTGTATTTCACAATAATCATCTAGTCGCCGTCTCTTCCAGCGAAACTGATTTGGACAATTTAAATTCTGAGATGACCGATTTTGCAGTATTACCAGCGTATCGGGGTCATAAGCTGGCCCTCCATCTCCTTAATGAAATGGAAAAACATATGATTAACGCAGGATTTCGACTGCTCTATACCATCGCCAGAGCATCGTCTTATGGAATGAACAGTACCTTTGCCCGAGCAAATTATCAATATGGTGGCACCCTTAATAATAATACCCAGATTTCAGGATCAATCGAATCCATGAATATCTGGTATAAAGACATCGGCGCAGCTAAATAATTAAGCAGCACCGATGTCTTTGCAAACTGTATGCAAATTTAGTTGTGCTTAATTCGTCGTCATTATATAATACTAGTAATTAACATAATGGAGGTATCCCTGTGACAAAGGTTCTGATTCTAACTTCGACGAAACGCGTGGACAAATTTTCAGATTTATCCGGTATCCCAAAAGACTGGGAATTAATTTTTGGCGAGGATCTAAATACTGATCAGGCAGTGCTACAAGCTGCTGGTGATGCTGATTTTATTTTTGCGGATGCCATTCGGGAAGTCAGCAAAAACCTGATTGATAGCATGCCCAATCTCAAACTTATCCATTCCGAAGGTGTGGGTTATAATAAAATTGATAGCGCTGCTGCTAAAGAAAAAAAAATTTACGTTTGTAACAATACCGCCGCCAACTCCAGTGCGGTAGCAGAGCAAACCATCCTGCTGATGCTAGGCCTCCAGCGACGACTCCTGGAAGGTGATCAGATGGTTCGCGATGGTCGGCAGATTCAGGCGAAAGGTTCATTTATTCTAGATGGTATTCCAGAGCTTGGCTCCTGTCATGTGGGGCTGGTTGGCATGGGTTCTATTGCCTTTGAAACCGCTAAGCGTTTGAAGTCATTTGGTTCGAGGCTCAGTTATTTTAACCGTTCTAGAAAAAGTGCGGCTGAGCACGAATTGGGGCTTAGCTATCTGCCTCTGGAAGACCTTTGCAAGCAGTGTGATATCATCAGCCTCCATTTACCGGTCACCCTGGAAACAACCGGCCTAATCAATTCTGAACTGCTGTCACTGATGAAACCGTCATCCCTACTTATTAATACTGCCCGCGGAGAGCTGGTTGTCCAGGAAGATCTGGTCGCCGCATTATCAGCCGGACTGATTGCCGGGGCTGGTCTGGACACGCTGTACCCGGAACCGGTTATGACCGATAATCCACTCCTTAATCTACCAGAAAGCTGTCGTTATAAACTGCTTTTCAGCCCCCATATTGGCGGTACCACCAAACCAGCTTTTGAAAAAATGCATAAAACGGTCTGGACAAACATTCTGGCGGTATCAAAAGGTGAATGCCCTATAAATATTGTTAACGGATTATAATCCTTAAAAAAGGATCTTTTATAATAAAAAGTAAAAGCGCTTTAGTTGCAGGATACATCTTGTTATTTTTGAAGGAGAGCATTCTCAATCGCTTTTTAATCACTTTACTTGAATTAGTCGCTCCAGTAACAGCATCCACATCTATCGTTTGTTCCTTAACAATGGTGTCCGTAATCACCTCAGCGGAAGAACCCCGTTCGTTCTGATGCTCAATCAGGTTGATGGTCTTAATTAATCCATTAGCAACAACAACTTCAGCTTTTGCCGATATATAACCGACATCATATGAGCCATCATAAACACCATCTGGAATTCGCGATAGATCAATGTTGGCAATTGTAATGCTGGCAACCGCTTTTTTATAGTTGTTTACATCACTAAGATAACAGGCACCAGAAAAGATTCCGATAATCAGAATCGAAATGATTAGTGGTAAAACAATCGTTTTTATTTTAAACATTTTGTTTCTCCTTCAGAATCGAATTCAGCAAGGTATCAAAGCTGTATTTCAAGAAATCTTTTTTTGTTGTATTCATCGCCTGTTCAATGTATTGCTGTTTTTTCCAGGCCATCAGAATGATCCCCGATAGACTAGCCCAGAACATAAACACGGTCTCCGGGATTTTAATATCTGAACGAAAAACACCCTGCTTAATCCCATCCACAAAAAATGTACCGATCAGTTCATTGATTTGCTCGCCCAATTCAAATATTTCTCGAAAAACCATTGGCGTATCTTCATTATTAACATCCACATTAATTTCTTGAAGTACGGTTTGAAAATACAAAGGATAGTCATCACAATAGGCGGTAAGTTCATTGCAAATTACATAATATCTTGCAAATAGGTCATTCCCCGGTTGGGTTGCAGTTTGAATGCGATCATAAAGCATTTTCATGCTTTTAAATATAATGCAATTGACAATTTCTTCTTTGTTTTTAAAATACACGTATAAGGTTGCCTTACTATATTCGGCTTCCCTTGCGATGTCATTCATTGTCGTATTGTCAACGCCATTTTTTTTAAAGAGTGTTTCCGCAATTGTTATAATGCTGTCTCTGTGGAAATCAGCTAGTTCTTTTTTTCGTCTTCCCATATCAAACCCTCATTTCATTAATTATACTCCGGGTTTAATTATACCTGCTCGTCTATCATTAATCAAGCTGTTTACAAAAAACAATATCCAAAAAAATCCCCAGATTATCCGGGGATGAAGTTTTTATAGTATCTCTATTTCGATCTCAGCCAAACGAGAGAGTTCAACCTCGATCTTCTGTACGATCTCCAAACCCTTCCCTTTGTGGGGACTTCCCATGATTGCAATAATTTTCATGCTAACCTCACTTTTTTTTATAATTTTTGATTCCATTGATTATTCTTGCCAAATTTTCAAGAAGACCCCTGCTTTTTTTCTTGTTATACGGTTTTCATCATGATACAATCACAAAAGCATGACTCCATGTATCTGCCTGATATTCTTCCAGTTTAAAATCAATTCCGACAATGAAAAGTTCATTGCACTTTTCCGCAAAATACTTATTTAACGAGAAAGGACTGATCATCATGGGTAAAAAGGAATCTAGTATTTTTAGTCGAACCAAAGAAATACTCACGCTTATTCAGTTTAATTTACTGCATCTGCTCTTTTTTGAAGCAATCTATACCGTTGCCGGCACTATGATCATTTATCCCGGTGGATTTTTTTTGTTTAATAAAGCCATAACACTGTTGGGTTTTCCATATTTAAGCGGTTCAAATTTTACTCAAGCCTTAACTAACCCCCTTTTTCTGCTAACTTTTATTTGCTTTGCTTTGCTCGTCGCTTTTTTTGGTCTGCTGGAATTCACCACATTAATCGTTCTTTTTAATGAAAGTCATTTCCGACGAAAAGTTCAACTGATTCCATTATGTATAGAGGGAATTAAACGAGCACTCAAAATAGTCAAGGCTAAAAATTTGCCATTCGTGATTTTTATTCTTATCATTATTCCTTTAACTGAGTTTTCATTATCTTCTAATTTCATTTCGGAAATATCAATTCCTGAATTTATTATGAGTTATATCGCCGCCAGCCCATTGTACTCAATCGGTTTTACGGCACTGTCGTTGTTTTTGTTTTTGCTCTCAGTCATCTGGATTTTTTCATTTCACTATTTCACTTTGGAAAACAGTGATTTCTTCCCGGCAATTAAAAAAAGCAGCATTCTAATAAAAGGACATTTTTGGAAAACTATTTTCTTTGTAATACTTTTTAATCTCCTGATTGTGATGTTGCTCGTTATTGTTGTGCTTGTTCTTGAAGTCATCGCTTTCTTTATCTTAGGTCAGATCCTGGAACACCCGCTGGCTTTATCCATTTTTATTGCTACTTTCGGTTTTTTGGTGTCTGGGTTGTTTACCATCTTTCAATTGCTCACCACATCCATCAATTTGGCGGTAGTTTCCCAGTTTTACTATACATATTCAGCATCGACTCACTTAAAGGTTAATTCTGAATCGCTAGTCAAAGATAAATACAAAGTAAAAGTAAAACGAAAAACAATTGTGACAATCAGTATAATCATGGTTTTCTTATTTACAACAATAAATAGCATTGTAATTTTCAACACCTTTTCTGAAGCCTTCAACGACCAGTTTTTAACGGGTCCACAAATAACTGCTCACCGTGGAGGTTCTAATCTTGCCCCAGAAAACACGCTGGCCGCTTTACAAAAAGCCATTGATCAAGGCGCTGATTATGCTGAAATTGATGTGGCTCAAACTAAAGACGGAATAATTGTTGTCTCTCACGATAATAATCTTAAGCGCATATCTGGAAAGGATTTGAATATCTGGTCATCAAACTACGTGGATATCAAAGATCTGGACATCGGTAGTTGGTTTGATCCGCAGTTTAAAAATGAACATATCCCCACCCTAGATGAAGCGATTAAACTTTGCAAAGGAGAAATACGTTTAAACATTGAGCTTAAGCCTACCGGGCATGAAGCAAGTTTGGTGGAGTCGACTGTTGATATTATCGATCAAAATGATTTTTCTAACCAGTGTGTCCTTGCCTCCCTGGATTATCCAACCTTAGAAAAAGTCGCCTCCATAAATCCAGATTTGAAACGGGCTTATATTACCGCTTTGGCCATTGGGGACATTCAAAAACTGCCAGTCGATATTTACAGCATTGAGTCATCCTTCATCACCCCGGAGATCGTTGCTGCCATCCATCGAGAGAAGAAAGAAGTTTTAGCCTGGACAGTAGAATCTCAGGAATTGACCGAAAAGATGGTGAAAATTGGTGTTGACAA
>Ga0163223_100180_pt1 | contig 22045 bp, 23 predicted proteins | sample MSEWel2016_02_17_2_FD_113147 | JGI IMG/M metagenome (GOLD analysis project Ga0163223, IMG submission 113147) | Subsurface microbial communities from deep shales in West Virginia, USA - MSEEL Well Study Marcellus 5H_2016_02_17 ...
ATTGCTGTTCTGTCTGTATTCTTTGTTCAAATGGGTGTTGGCACGATTACACCGGCGATCGCTGATATAGCCGCGGCGTACCCGGATGTTCCTTTTACAACGCTAGTACTTGTATCTACACTTGCAGTACTGATGTCTGTCCCCGCGACACTCATTTCTGGTCGAATTGCCGGAACCGTCGTTAAGTACAAAACTTTAATGATCGTCGGTATGATTCTCTTTATTGGTGGCGGTGTCGCCCCCTATTTCATGGCAACTTCCAGTTTTACTGCAATCTTAGCCGTTCGTGCCATCTTTGGAATTGGTCTTGGGATTGTCACTCCACTTGGTGGCGCTCTGATTATTGCCTTCTTTGATGGTGAAGTTCGGGCCCAAATGATGGGACTCGGTAATGTTGTTGCCAATGTTGGCGGTATTCTTTTCCAATTACTAGGTGGTATGGCAGCCGGTATTGCCTGGCAATATGCCTTCCTTCCCCATGCCCTTGGCGCCATTACCTTGATTCTCATTCTGTTTTTACCTGAACCGGCAAAAGCGCCTGTTCAAGCCGCAGGCGAAGCTAAGCCTAAATTACCAGTTGCCGTGTTTGCATTTGCCGGTTTAATATTTTTTATGATGGTTCTCATCTATCCCATGTTAGTAAATATGTCATCTATTATCGCTGTTAGCGGTATGGGTGCCGCAAGTGATGCTGCTCTTGTTTTAACGATGTTCACTGTCGGTGGAATGCTGGGGGGACTAATCTTTGCTAAAATTTTCGGTATTTTCAAAAGTAATACCATGCCTGCCGGAATATTCTTAATCGCCCTTGCCATGGCCAGTATTGGACTGGGTGACAGCATCGCATTTATGTATATCGGAACAACCATTGCCGGTATTGGTTTGAGTTTCATTATGCCAAGCATCTTTATGAATTTAGGCGTTGCTGTGCACCCAAGTCAGATGCCTACTGCTTCTGGTATTGTCATGGCCTCCATGAACATAGGCGGATTCTGTTCAGCTTTTTTCTTTTCTTTTTTAGCGGGAATCATGAATGTTGACTTGACAGCTAATATAAAGTTTCCATTCTATGTATCAATGATCACCTTTGCCGTTATTGCCATACTTCTGGTATTTATTAAACCAAAACAAAAAAGTGCGCAACAACCAGAATAAATATAAAAGAGCCATACAGACTAAAATGTTTGCATGGCTCTTTTCGCAGTTTTATCCATCACTCTCCTTAATCAAAATGATCTTCAATCTTTCTCAATCGAATCGACCTTTTTGTCGGCATCATCGTTAAGGAAATACCCAATAGAATGATGATAAAGCCAACTAATGCGTAAACCGAAGGTATCTCTCCGACAAAGAAGAAAACAAAAATCGGATTAAGGATCGGCTCCAACAAAGATACCATGGATGCTTTAAGTGCTGAAATCATCCGTATCCCCTTAAAGAAAAACAGGTAGGAAATACCGATTTGAAAAACACCCAGAAAAATAATTCCCAGCCATCCAATTGCGGCTAATCCCGAAAAATCCAGTTGACCAGGAAACAGCACCAGGATCACCAGACAGAGAATGATATTATTAACACCAACGATTGAATTGTCCGAAACAGGATAGTCGTTGTCCATAAAATACTGTACCAGCGCATAGGCAACACCGTTGCTTAATGCCAGCAAATCACCCCAGAGATTTCCTCCCGCCGCGGCGCTAAAAATGACGATGATCCCAACAAGAATAAATAAACGGGGCAGCAATTCTCTGCCGATAATTTTTTTCCCGCGGATCACATAGTAGAGATAAAGCCATAATGGGGCTGTACATTGGAGAATAATCGCATTGGCTGCCGTTGTTATTTTAGTTGTCAAGACAAACATAATGCACAAATAACAGTATCCGATGACCAGAGCAAGATGTTTTTTTGAAAACCGCAGCTTTTTCCATTGAATCAGCGGTAAAAAAATGAGCGCGGCGATAAATGCCCGGCCAAAAGTGATGGTATAAGCATTGGCATGAATAAGTTTAATAAAAAGTCCCCCTGTGCTAAACAATATCATGGCAATGAGCACATATAAGGTTCCCTTTGTTGTTTTTTCCATCGGCGCCTCCTTTTATTCTCTTTTTACTTATCTTTTGATGATACCATAACCACTTAATTTTTTCTCTATATTTTTGCTTTTATTTCCTGTATAATATTTGTAATAAGGTGGAGGTAGACTTTGTATGTTGTCACAGATAAAAAGTAGCGGGCTATTAGGCGTTAATGGCGTTATTGTCACAGTTGAAATTGATATTTCCCGGGGGTTGCCCTCTTATTCATTGGTGGGTCTACCGGATGCCGGGATCAAGGAATCCAAAGATCGGGTTTTTTCGGCTGTTAAAAACAATGGTTTTAAATATCCGATGGATCGGATCACCATCAATCTTGCCCCCGCAGACTTAAAAAAGGAAGGGCCGGCCTTTGATCTGGCTATTGCACTAGGAATCTTACACGCTTCTGAACAACTGATCTGGGATCATCCTGAAAATTTTCTGGTCATCGGGGAATTATCTTTAAGTGGAGAAATAAGAAGTGTTAATGGTGTCTTGCCAATGGTTTTGGCCGCTAAAGAAGCTGGCATTAACCATATTATGGTTCCCTTTGAAAACCGCTATGAGGCTGCCGTGGTTCAGAATGTAAACGTCTATCCGATAAATGATTTTCACGAAGCCGTCTCATTTTTAAAAAACGAACTGATCATTGAGCCCTTTGAGGTAGATCTCAAAGCTCTTCTAAGCGAGAAAAACAGCAGTCATAACATCGATTTTTCTGATATTCGCGGACAGGATCTGGGCAAACGGGCCTTAGAAATCGCTGCTGCCGGAGCTCACAACTGTTTGATGAGTGGTCCGCCCGGCTCCGGGAAAACGATGTTGGCTAAAGGTTTTGCCTCTATCCTACCCGATCTGACCATCGACGAAGCGCTGGAAATCACTAAAATCCATAGTATTTCAGGACTGTTAAAAAACAATGCAATCATCAGTCAGCGACCATTCCGTTCCCCTCACCATACCATTTCCAAGGTCTCCCTGATCGGCGGTGGTCGAATTCCCAAGCCCGGGGAAGTATCCCTGGCACACCTGGGAGTGCTATTTCTTGATGAATTGCCCGAGTTCCAAAAATCGGCACTGGAAGTTTTGCGTCAGCCAATCGAAGATCAGGAGGTGACCATTTCCCGGATCAATGCCTCCCTGACTTTTCCGGCCAGTTTCACCCTGATTACCTCGATGAACCCCTGTCCCTGCGGTTATCTCACCGATCCCGCCCATGAATGTATATGCACCCCCCAGCAGATTAAAAACTATCAGGGCAAAATATCCGGACCGCTGATGGATCGACTGGATATTTTTGTAGAAATCCCCAGCACCACCTACGATGAACTGCAAACCAAACCCAAAGGCGAAACCTCTCAAGTGATTAAAAAACGGGTCGATGCAGCCAGAGAACGCCAAAATGTGCGCTATCAGAAGCTGGATATTTTTTATAATGCCCAACTCACCCCCAAACTGATGGAGACCTTTTGTCACCTTGGTCCGGCCGAAGAAAACCTAATGGAAAAGGTCTATACCAAAATGAAACTCAGCGCTCGGGGCTATCACCGAATTTTAAAGCTGGCCCGCACCATTGCCGATTTAGAGGGGTCCGAAAGCATTCAAATGGTCCACCTGTCTGAAGCAATTCAGTATCGCGGCATGACTAAGCTGGCCTAGATACCCGCTCGTACTTTTATTCACGCTTTAAAAAAACGACTGTCAGTGATCACTGACAATCGTTTTTTTTTATTTTCGACTTAGCGAATTAGCAAATTGGTCCTCATTTTTTCGCAGATACCAGAGTCCCGCGACACCGACTGCAACCAGTACCAGACTGATTAGCTGAGCGATACGGAGTCCCATAAACATCAAACTGTCGGTTCTTAAACCTTCAATAAAAAACCGCCCAACTGAATATAGACCCAGGTAGACAAAGAGTAATTCGCCATCAACCTTTTTAATTTTGTCTTCATAAAAAAAGATAAAACCAAAAGCCAACAAATTCCAAATCGATTCATAAAGAAAGGTCGGGTGCACCTTGATTATTCCCAGAGCTGCGTCGTTAACGGTAATCGCCCAGGGTAAATCAGTTTGCGAGCCATAGGCTTCCTGGTTGAAATAATTCCCCCAGCGGCCAATGGCTTGACCGAGAGGTAATGCCGGTATCAGTACGTCTGCCAAAGCAAAAAAACTGATCTTCTTAACCCGGCATAAAACAAGTGCCACAATCACACCGGCAATAATGCCACCATGGATAGCCAGCCCACCATTCCAAATCGCAAAGATTTCTTCCGGATGGGCAGCATAATAGTCATAGCTGAAGATGACATAGTAAAGCCGTGCCCCAATGATCACCGCTGGTGTCATATACAAAAAGAAATCCATAATAATTTCAGGATCAATGCCGTATTTAGGCGCCCGTTTAAGAGCAATGAGCAACCCGATCAATAATGCCGCGGCAATTAAGACCCCATACCACCGGACTTCAAGACCAAATGCGGTAAATGCGATTGGGTTTGGCGCGTTCATCATTAGAGAATAGTAGCCAATTGACCGTTTTTAGCACCGGCTGCATTACCTTCTTCAACGTCAAGGTGCATATCCAATTTAAATTCCGGATGAACCCGAACCAGGACATTGTCAAAAATTAGTCCACGCGGTCCATCTAATTTAACTGAGACGATGTCCCGGTCCTTTAAGCCAAAAGCGGCGCCTTCTTCCGGACTCATATGAATGTGCCGAGCCGCCACAATGGCACCCTTGGCAATTTCGATTTCGCCCGCTGGTCCAATAATTTTCACCCCTGGAGTATCGGCGATGTCACCAGAATTTCGAAGCGGTGCCTTGATCCCTAAAGCAAAGCCATCACCAACTGAAACTTCCAATTGCGTTTCAGGACGAACCGGTCCCAGAATCCGAATTCCTTTTAATGTTCCTTTAGGTCCAACCACATCAACTTTTTCTTCTGCGGCATATTGCCCCGGTTGAGATAAATCTTTCATTGGTGTCAATTGGTAACCTTTACCAAATAACGCCTCTAAATCTGCCTGTGATACATGAATGTGTTTGTTTGATAACCCGATGGGTACTTTTCTTTCCAATTTATGTCTCCTTAAATTAATAAATTTTTAACAATCTTTATTCTATCCAATAACCAATGAAATGTTAAGATAATATTTTGTCTTCTTTGCTTTTTTTCGATTTTTTTATTTTTTGGCTTAATTCCAGCATTTCCTGAGCATGTTCCCAGGTTTTACGGGTCACTTCTGCACCGCCAAGCATCCGGGAAAGTTCCTCTTTTTTACCCTTTTCGTCAAGCGGTAGAAAACTGACCTCAACCGAATCGTTTACGGCTGTTTTTTCAACCATAAAATGCTGGTCTGCCATCGCCGCAATCTGGGGCAGATGGGTAATACAGATAATCTGTCGGCCTCGCGGCGACGTAACACTGAGGGCCTGAATCTTTTCTGCCACCACCTGCGCTGTCCTTCCACTGATTCCTGTATCAATCTCATCAAACACCATCGTTTCAATGGCATCCAGTCCTCCGAAGATACTTTTTAAGCTTAGCATAATTCGGGATATTTCTCCTCCTGAAGCAACCTTACCGAGGGGTTTCGGGGCCTGGCCCGGATTGACAGAAATTAAAAACTCCACCGTATCCTGCCCATGAGCAGCCACCCGACTAAGATCATGTTCCACGGCAATTTCCACCTGAACCTTTTCCATGGCGAGTTCACCCAACTCTTTTTGCAGTGCTGTTTTTAAAGCCCCAGCCGTTTTTAAACGTAACTCATAAAGATTATTACTAATCGTATAATACTTATCTTGAATGCCGCTTAATTCCTGATAATAATGCTGTAAACTTTCATCCCGATTGAGTAAGCTTTTTAAACGGATGCCGATTTCTTCGGCATAAGTTAGAATCTCTGCAATATCCTGCCCATATTTCCGTTTAAGCCGGGCAATGATGCTTAGCCGGCTCTCAATTTCGTCTAAGCCTCCCAAACTGTATTCCATATCTTCCAGATAGGATCGAATTTCAAAAGAGAGGTTTTCTGCCTCACTTAACATGCCATTAACGATTTCTAATTTAGCCTCAAAGCTACTGTCAATTTTAGCAATTTCGGCAATACTTTCTGTCAGTAAACCCAGCGCATCAAGAATCATCGGCTGATTCGAGTTTTCACCCCTGAGCAATTCATATGCCTGACTGGTATGGGTAAAAAGGCGTTCGCGGTTTTCCAGAATCCGTTTTTCCCCTTCCAGTTCTTCATCTTCACCAATTCTCAGGGCCGCGACCTCGATTTCATTAATTTCAAACTGCAGGTTTTCTTTTTCCCGCTCTAATTCCCGTTCATTGGTTTCCAGTTCTGAAATCTGATCTTTAATCCGTTTAATTTCAATCGCAGCAGCGGCGGCCTGTTCCCGATATTTCCGGCTTTTTTCACCACCAAAGGCATCCAGCAACTGACGATGATTTTCTCGTTTAAACAGCGATTGATGCTCATGCTGGCCATGGATATCAATCAGTTTGTCGCCCAGTTTTTTTAGCTGGGCGACGGTGATAATTAAACCGTTGGCGCGGCAGATATTGCGACCCCGATCGTCCATTTCCCGGGTCAGTATCAGTTGCTCTTCTTCCATGGGGATACCATATTCTTCGCATTTATTGATCAAACCTGGCTGTTCACTGATATCAAAAAGCCCCTGTACCGTCATCTTATGTTTTCCCTGACGGATGTTTGTTTTATTGCCACGATTCCCCAAAACCAGCGTCAAGGCATCAATAACAATGGATTTTCCTGCTCCGGTTTCCCCCGTGATCACATTGAGTCTCGGATCAAAATCCACCGATAAATAATCAATTAGCGCATAATCGTTCACAACGAGATTTCTCAGCATAGAGCCCTCCCTATTTCATCAGCTTTTTGAATTTACCCACAATTTCACTCACCATGTCCCGATTGCGAACAAGCACAAAGATCGTATCGTCTCCGGCGATCGTTCCCACAATTTCACACCAGTCCATGGAATCGATAGCCAGGGCTGCTGCCTGGGCCATCGCCGGAAGGGTTCTCAGCACAATGGTATTTTCGACATAATCGATGGTTAACACCGATTCTTTAAAAACAGCGGTAACCCGTTCAATATAAATGGTGCCAATATCCTTAAGGGGAGCATAGTGTTGCACCCCTTCGTGACTGCTCACCTTGATCAGCTTTAACTCCTTAATATCCCGGGAGATAGTTGCCTGAGTTACTGCAAAACCGGAATCTTTTAAGGCCTGAGCCAGTTCTTCCTGAGTTTCGATACGGTTATTTTCGATGATTTCAATAATTTTTAATTGTCTGGATACTTTCATGTCTTTTCTTTCCTCCACAGTACAATTTCTGTCGCTTCAGTGCTGGGTTTTACGTTGATCATTGTTTTTATTTATGATGCTAATATTCACTGGAAAGTTTGATCCTCAGCCGATCATAACTACTCATCTGATTGAGACGGATCAAGCGGGTACAATACGTCGCTTTTTTAATTTTAATCAAATCCTTCGGTGTAATCGAAACCGTGGTCTGCCCATCAAAGGTGACCATAATATCTTTTTCGCGGTCTCCAAATTCCAGATTAATCACTTCTTCCTCTGGTAAAATGTAGGACCGGTCGTGCAAGCGATGGGGGCAGATCGGGTTTAAAATCATCACACTGGCCTGAGGCGATACCACTGGTCCACCAGCAGCCAGCGAATAACCAGTGGAACCGGTAGGGGTAGCAATGATCAATCCGTCAGCCCGAAATTTGTCAATCGTTGAGCCACCTGCTTTGGCCTCAATATCCATCATCCGAAAACCGCCGCTTTTAACCAGAACATCGTTTAAGGCGATATAAAAGCAGGCACTTTCATTTTCTTTTTTAATACTGCAACTTAACATCATCCGCTCTTCAATATAGTAATCGCCGGCGCTTAAATTTTTTAGCGACTCTTCATAATTACTGGCCTCGCCTTCAGTTAAAAAACCCAGCTTGCCCAAATTAATGCCAAAAATCGGAATCGAATAAAAACAAACCTTACGGGCGACAAACAAAAGGGTACCATCGCCCCCCAGAACCAGAATACAATCCGGTTTTCGAAAAAAAAGGGTTTTGGGATAATAACGAACACCTTCATGAGGATATTTAATCTGGCCTTCCAGCAGGGCTATATTAAACCCGTGACGGATCAAATAGCTGATGCATTTTTCAGCCAGAGCAGGACTGTCCGGCTTATCCATATTTAAATAAATACCAATTTCCTTAAAGTCATTAAATTCCAATCTTACTCACTTCCTATTCGTTCTGAGGTTCTTTCTTTTTTTTGCAGCTTTCATGGGCAATGGTCACCACTGAATGAATCTGCGCTGACCAGTTTTCTTCAATCTCCGGCTCAGTATTTTCAACCAAAACTAAAAACTCGATGTTTCCCTTAGGACCCTGAATTGGTGAAAAATCCAGACCTTTTATTAAAAAGCCCTGATTTTCGATGGCGGTAATCACTTCAAACAAAATCGATTCATGCACTTTTTTATCCCGAATGACACCGTTTTTACCGATTCTTTCCCGTCCTGCTTCAAACTGTGGTTTAATCAGCCAGATTCCCCGAGCGCCGGGTTTCATAAACAATTTGATTGCCGGGATCAGCTTGGTGATCGAAATAAACGATACATCCATAACGGTTCCGTCGACTATCTCCGAAATATTCTCAGCCGTCAGATACCGAAAGTTCGTCCGCTCCATGGAAACAACCCGAGGATCATTCCGTAACTTCCAGTCCAATTGTCCATAGCCCACATCCACGGCATAAACTTTTTTCGCACCGTTTTGCAGCAGACAATCGGTAAAACCGCCGGTCGATGATCCAATGTCGATAAAGGTTTTTTCGGCAACCGTCATGTCAAAGACGGCCAGTCCTTTTTCGAGTTTTAAGCCGCCGCGGCTGACATAGGGCATATCACTGCCCTTAACCTTAATGGTCGCTTCAGTATCAACCAAATCTCCGGCCTTATCCTTGACCTGATCATTGACCTGAACCAATCCCGCCATAATGGCTTTTTTAGCCCGCTCCCGGGTATCAAAATAATTCAGGCTGACTAATAATTTATCTAAACGTTCTTTCAATTTTTCCTCTTTTCATGGGTCCGTTTTCATCTGTATTCTAATTTTCTTGTAAACTGTGAATCATGATTCTGTTTTGTTAAAACAAAACAGTTCCTTTATTTCTGGCGGCGGCAAATATAGCGTGCCAATTCCTGGAGAAAAACGGTACGCTCACCAATCGGTTTGAGCATTTCAATGGCTTCGGTTTCGAGTTCATCGACCCGCAGTTTTGAAGCCTCCAGACCGTAGAGTGATACAAAGGTGGATTTATTATTTTTTTCGTCGCTGCCAATGGGCTTGCCCAGATCCGCCTCCGTACCTTCAATATCCAGAATATCATCGACAATCTGAAAAGCCAGGCCAATGCGATGGCTGTAACTGATCAGTCTCCCCTGGGTAGCCGGTTCAGCGCCGGCAATGAGACAACCGCTCTGAACACAGGCCTCTAAAAGGGCAGCGGTCTTATGCAAATGAATATAGTCCATTTCATCGAGACCGATGACCTTATCTTCACTGAGCATGTCCGCCACCTGGCCACCGATCATTCCCAGAACCCCGGAAGCACCCATGATCGATTTCATCGCATTAAGATAATTTATCAACCCGTCGCCCGTGAGCCCCTGGGTTCCCGCAAGCATCGTTTCAACCGCATAATTGAGCAGTCCATCCCCGGCCAAAATCGCCATCGCATCGCCATAAACTTTATGATTGGTCGGTTTTCCCCGCCGCAGATCATCATTATCCATGGCCGGCAAGTCGTCATGGATCAGTGAATAGGTATGGATCATCTCAATCCCCATGGCCAGGGGTTTGATCGCTTCCAGATCGCCTTCCAGGGCCCGACAGGTTTCCATCATCAAAATCGGACGCAGTCGTTTGCCCCCGGCAAAAAGGCTGTACCTCATGGCATCGATAATCACTTCCGGGGTATCCAGGTTTTGTTGAAAAACTTTTTCGAGTTCCCCATTAAATTCGATAACCCGGGCACTCAGCATGTTTTTAAAACTGCTCACGTTTCCACACTCCCCTCGAATTCCTGTTCTTCGCCATCAATCATGATCGTTATTTTTCCTTCAAGGGTATCCAAATCGGCACTGCACTCATTAATGAGTTTCATTCCCTCTTCAAACAGTTTCATCGATGCCTCAATTTCCTGATTATCTTCTTCGAGTAGTTCTGCAATGGTCTCCAGACGACTCATTTTAGTTTTTAGCTTTTTAACTGCCATTATTTATTCTCCTTAGTGGCTGAAATGTTTGCCTTTGCCTCACCATCTCTAAAGTGGAGGGTCACTAACTGATCAAGCGTTAAACCCGTTACCGACGCAACCGGTAAGCCTTTATTATCCGTCACCCGAACATAACCTTTTTTGAGCACATTTTGCGGACTCATGGCTTCGATCCGGGTTTTAAGATTGATAAGTTGTTGTCGCTCATTTTTAATCCGGCTATTTAGCAAGCGAAGCATCCGATCATTAATGCGATCCAGGTCAAGACGCATCTCTTCGATCCGCTCTTTCGGACGAAACCGCAGAAACTCTTTTTTCATCCGCATCAAGATTTCACGGTTTTTGTCGATTTTAGCTTCCATGACCTGAATCAGACGGCTTTTCTGGGTAACCAGGGCACGAATCATACTCAGGGTTTCTTCGGCAACCAGTTCTGCTGCTCCTGAAGGGGTTGGGGCCCGTAAATCGGCTACAAAATCAGAAATCGTATAGTCAATTTCATGACCCACGGCTGAAACAATCGGTAATTCCGATTCATAAATGACTTTGGCCAGATGCTCATCATTAAAGGCCCATAGGTCTTCAATGGAGCCGCCGCCCCGACCGATGATAATCACATCCACAGACGAGGCGGCATTAAAGGTCCGAATACCCTTTATGATATTTCCGGCCGCTTCATCCCCCTGTACCAGGCTGGGATAAATGACGATATCGATCAGCGGGTTTCGGCGTTTGATAATGGAAATCATATCTTTGATCGCCGCTCCGGTGGGAGACGTGATCATCCCCACCCGGCTGATGATTTCTGGAAGCTTTTTTTTATGCTCCCGCTCAAAATAACCCTTGGCCTCCAGTTCATCTTTTAGCACCAGATAAGCCTGGAATAGATCGCCAAGTCCCTGAGGTTCCATCGATCGCACCGTTATCTGATATTGTCCGCTGGGCAGATAGACACCCAAACTCCCCCGCAGTGTCACCTTCTGACCTTCTTTGGGCAAGAATTTAAGCCCAATAGCCGCATTTTTGAACATCACACAATCAATTTTACTGCCGGCATCTTTCAGGGAAAAATACAAATGTCCCGATGCCGCCCGTTTCACATTGGAAAGCTCCCCCTGGATCACCATGTTCCTAAGGAGACTATTCGATTCCAACAGGGTTTTAATATATTGGTTAAGCTCAGATACACTGAGAATTTTTGCATTTGTCACCGACTGCACCTCATGCTTTTAAAATAATCCATTCCCATCAGGGCATTTCCCGCGGCATTATCGCGGGCGTATTCCCCCGGGGAAAAATAGAGACTTAGTCCTGATGTTTGCAATTCCTGCGCCACAATTTTTTTAATAATCTGATTTGACATCACACCTCCGGAAAAGAGCACCGATTGAAAGGGGTGCTTTTTTTGCAATCCGCCAATTGATTTTGACAGCGTTTTAGCAATCGCCTTGAGCACCAAATAGGCCACTATTCCCTCGTCAACCCCCGCTCTCAAAAGCTTCTGCGCCTGATTTTCCTGACCTGAAAAATGAAAATCCATCCCATCCATCGTCGCTGAAATCACATCGTTGCGATCAATGGATTCCGGAACTACCTGGTTTGCCAGCGCTTCCAAGGCTTTTCCCGCGGGAAAATCACATCCCATCAATACCCCGATCCGGTCAATTAACTGTCCGGCATTGAGATCCCGGGTCTGGGCAATGATTTCGCAATCATAACCGATTTCTTTCTTTTTTACCAACAGAATTTCTGATGTGCCGCCAGAAAAATGAACCGCCGCAAAGGTCGCTTCCAATTTCTTTGAACCACTGCCATAAATAGCCGCCCGGATGTGGTTTTCCTGGTGACTCACCGCCAGTTGCTTAACAGCCAATACGGCAGCCAGAGAACAGGCCAAAGACTCCCCCGCACGAAAGACCGGCATATAAGAGTCAAGCAGTGGCCGGGGTCGCTTTGAATAACAGATGACCTCAATTTCCTGGCCCCGGGGCAGATCTGCAAGCAACATCGGTAAATGATGGATATGCTGAAAAAGGGCATCCGATTGACGAAGTCCTCTTTCTCCTGACTTCACTTCCAATAGGATGCCCTTGTTATAAATCATGTTTTCATTTTCGTCTACCAAGGCAACCGAAGTTGTATAATTACTGGTATCAATGCCAAGACTAAGGGCACTCATTGAGTTCGTCCTTAACTATTTTATTTAAGATACCATTAACGTAATTCTTTCCATCCTCGTCTCCGAATTTTTTACTAAGTTCTATCGCCTCGTTGATGACCACTTCAAATGGCACTTTTTCATTCATATATTTTAGCTCACAAATAGCCAAACGCAGAATTGATTTCTCTACCTTTGGAATTCGATCAATTTTCCAGGTGCTTTTAAGATAGTCATCCAGAATATTATCTATTTCCGGAAGATGAGCTTCGGTGGTGTCGATCAAGGTCTTTCCGTAAACCAGATCCAGCTCATTATCCTCTAAAAAATATGCAATACTATCGGTAAAATCGCCTGGCTCCGGATGAAAATCTAATTGAAATACACCTTTTAGCGCATATTCCCGTTCCTTTTTTCGACTCATGCACGACTCCTTCAGATTCTTTTATTCTATAAAAAGGGGCTTGCACCCCCTATATGCCTGAACCTTCAATTCGGACATTAACCGCCGCTACTTGGAAACCAGCCATCGATTCTACCGCAATCTTGACTTTTTTCTGAACCGCTTTCGAAACCTTGACAATGTCCACCGCAGGTTCAGTGATCAGATAAACCCAAATCATCAAACCTTCCGGCTCTCTGGCTATTTTGACACCTTTAATTGTCGAGGCAAGATAAAGTTTATCCATGATTTCATCGGTAATTCTCAATGAAATGCGTGCCACACCGTTAACGCCAGTAGCCGCCAAGCTAACAATCGAAACGATCATTTCGTCATTGATTTTTGGTGACTGATTGTTTTTCATTTCACTTTTCATTATAATAACCTGAGTTCGCTAGATTTCCTGATGACAGTCGCAACCATCCTCACCACAGCATGAGATCTCTTCGTTTAATATAAATGGGGCGCCACAATCCGGGCAAACCACGGTATTATTTTCAAAAGACTCAAATTCGGTGATATAAACATTTCCGCATTCCGGACAAATGATTTCGTAATAGTCTTCTTCATCAAACTCGAAATCTTCTTCGCCATCGAAATCTTCATCTAAAATGAACTCTTCCAGATCAGAAAGATCATCATCAACCATTTCAACATATTCTTCCAGTTCTTCCTGTGCTTCGGTAATGCCATCCAGGGCATCGACAATGTCTTCAAGAATATCCAGAACTTGAACCAGAACCTTGCCTTCGTTAGAAGCCAGATCTAATTCCAGACCATCTACCAAACCTTTGGTATAAGCGACTTTTTCATTAATGTATTTCATTTTATACCCTTTCCATGTAATCGCCCGTACGGGTATCGATTCGAATCTTATCACCTTGTTCGACAAAAAGTGGTACGGTGATAACGGCACCAGTTTCTACCGTAGCGGGTTTATTTGCTCCGGTTGCAGTGTCGCCTTTAAAACTGGGATCGGTTTTAACAACTTCCAATTCCACAAAGTTGGGAGCCACGACTGAAAATGCCACGCCTTTTAGCGACTTTACAGTAGCAATATCATTTTCTTTTAAATATTTTAACGCTTCTTCAACCTGATTCAAGTTAAGTGGAATCTGCTCGTAGGATTCTTGGTCCATGAAGTAGTATAAACCACCGTCTTCATATAAGTACTCCATTTCACGGGTTTCTACCTGTGCTTTAGGGTAACGTTCTGTGGGACTGAACGATTTTTCTACCACTGAACCCGTGATAACATTTCGAATCTTTGTTCGAACAAAGGCTGCGCCTTTACCTGGTTTAACGTGTTGAAACTCAATGATGGTAAATGTGTGACCATCCATCTCAAACGTTACCCCTTTTTTAAAATCTCCTGCTGATACCATATTTACCTCCGATATATCGATGTTAATTTTTTCTTCTTAATTCAATGTTATTATTCTATCACATTTATCAGGTGACGTCATCCCAATTTATTATTATCACTGGCGATAAGCCCCCAATCATCTACCGATGAGACATCGATTATGACCACCCAGATCCGTAATCACCTGAATCTCCTGATAGCCGGCATTTCTTAGTAACGCCATCACTGCAGTGGCCTGATCGTCCCCAATTTCCAGCGCCAGAATACCGTCTTTTTCCAAAAACAAATGAGCCTCCCCAATGATCCGCCGATAAAAATCCAGACCGGATTCACCGCCGTCCAGTGCCATATGGGGTTCATACTCCAAAATATCCCGAGCCAGGCCACTCATCTCTTCCCGCCTGATATACGGAGGATTGGAGACAATGACGTGGTAGGTTTTCCCTTGGGGAATAGCGGCAAATAAATCGCCTTCGTAAAGTAAAATAGCGCCATCGACTAATTGGTCGGCATTAATTTTTGCTACCGCCAGTGCCGCCTTGGAAAAATCACTGAGGCTTATATTTCCCTGACTAAAGTATTTCTTAATGGTGATACCGATGGCTCCGCTGCCGGTACACAGATCCAGAACGTTAGCCCCCTTCGGGTACGTTGCCTGTAAATATGCTAGCAGGTACTCCACCATCGGTTCGGTGTCTGGTCTGGGAATTAAAACATCCTGACTGACAAAAAAGTCCATCCCCATAAACGCTTTTTTCTGCAAAATATAGGCGACCGGTTCTAATTGACAGCGTCTCTTTATTGCGCTGCGATAGGTTTCTTCTTGTTTTAAGTCGACCGTTTCCTGTGAATGGGTATAAAAATAGATCCGCTCCTGATCTAAAACCCCGCTTAGAAGAATCTCGGCCTCTAAACCGGGATATTCGATTCCGGCCTGATTAAGTGACTGCCGTCCAAAATCTAAAACCTCTTTAATGGTCATTTTTTTCTACCTCAACTTAAAACTCAACAAAATTTTTTCACATCTGAACAAGAAAAAAGCCGGTTACAAGAACCGACTTCTTTTTTATTCTGCTGACTCGTTTTTAATGCCGTATTTTTTATTAAATCGATCAACACGTCCACCAGCATCAATAAGTTTTTGTTTCCCTGTGAAAAATGGGTGACACACTGAACAGATTTCCACTTTTAATTCTGGTTTGATAGAACCAGTTTCAAATGTATTTCCGCATGCACATTTAACTATTGATTTGCCGTAATTTGGATGAATGCCTTCTTTCATCGAATCCACCTCGTTTCTTATTTATTTAATTGCTCATTGTTATTTTATCAACCGTGATATTATATCAAACTTTTCTTAAAAGATCAAATATTTTGTGCTTTATATTTATTAATAAATTTTTTCATAAATGCATCGTTGTCTTTGGTCCGTTCCAGAATGGAGATAATCTTATCGGTGAGATCGTAGACCGTTGTTCCCTTGTAAAGTTTGCGGATATCAAAGCTTACTTTGAGCTCCTCAGCGGTCAATAGTTTTTCTTCCCGACGGGTGCCAGAACGGTTCAAGTTGATCGCCGGGTAGATTCGCCGCTCGGCTAATTCCCGTTCCAGATGCAACTCCATGTTACCGGTTCCTTTAAATTCTTCGAAAATAATGTCATCCATGCGGCTGCCGGTATCCACCAGAGCCGTTGCCAAAATGGTTAAACTGCCACCTTCTTCGACATTTCGGGCGGAACCGAAAAACTTTTTCGGAAAAAACAGTGCCTCCGGATCAAGACCACCAGACAAGGTTCGGCCTGAAGGCGAAACCACCAGATTGTTTCCCCGGGTCAGCCGAGTTAAACTATCCACCAGAATCACCACGTCTTTTCCCTGTTCGACCAGCCGTTTGCCCCGTTCCAACACAATTTCTGCCACCTTGATATGATTTTCCGGGGGTTGATCAAAGGTTGAATAAACAATATCCGCATCGATGGAGCGTTTCATATCAGTGACTTCTTCCGGTCGTTCGTCGACTAACAGAATAATCAGCTCAATCTCCGGATAATTGGTGGTAATGCCGGTGGCGATTTCCTTTAGCAAAATGGTTTTACCAGCTTTGGGCGGGGCCACAATCAGTCCCCGCTGACCTCTTCCCATCGGTGAAAACAAATCGATCATCCGAGTTGACACCACATCCTGGGTGGTTTCCAGAGTGATTCGCTCTTCCGGGAAAATCGGTGTCAGCCGCTCAAAACGGGGTCGATTGGCAATTTTTTCAGGAATGTCGCCGTTGACCTTTTCCACATAAAGCAGGGCATCGAATTTTTCATTTTCGCTGGACATCTTAATTTTTCCCAGGATTTTATCCCCAGTACGGAGATTAAAGCGCCGGATCTGGTTGGCGGCCACATAAATATCGTGGTCCCCGGATAAATAATGGTTGGTTCGCAGGAATCCAAAGCCATCCGGATTGACGTCCAGAATCCCCTCCTGAGCGGTTTTAAAGCGGTCGAGATCCTTTTTATCGTCCACATAAAGCATGCTGTTTATTTTTTGAATAATGTCCGCGGTTTTCGTCCCGTTGACCTTTTCCAGAAACAGCATCGCTGAATACTTTTCCCCAGTTTTGGGTGGACGCACCTTACCACTTAGGACATCTCCGGTTTCCAGCTTGAATTTTTGTATCTGGGACCCGGAAATATAAACAAATTCCTCATTGGATTTCATCTCTTTATTTTTGACAAAGCCAAACCCCTCTGGCAGAATCTCCAGATTTCCTTCCACCACCACGACATTGTCCATCGAGTCTTTTATTTTGTAATAAGGAGAACGAGCACCATTTCCATTTGACCCATTGACAATGCGTTGAGTCGATTGAGCAGGGTGTATTTTAACGCTTTCTTTTTTTTCTACTACTGGTGTCACCGTTTTTTCTTTGCGATTTGTTTCGCTTTTTTCGTCTGTCAATGGCTCTTTTTCCTTTGTGTTGTGATGTTGATTTTGAGCGGCGGACTGATCAGCCGAGGTCTCTAATTTTTCTTCAATGGCCTCGATGAGTTCAATTTTTTTAAGCCGACTTATTTTTTCGATCCCCAGACGCTCTGCCTGCTTTCGCAATTCAACAACCGTTAAATCTTCCAGTGATTTCTTTTCCAATATGTGCCTCCATGGGTTTTTAGATGTTTAAGTAGTTTATCTTAGAATAGATTGGTTTGATCCGTTTTTTCGATATTATGCTTTCAAGTGCAGAATAATCTGAAGGGTGTATCTTGTAGATATCTTAATCTACCATAAATATCCATTCTTGTCAAAACCCCCGGCGACGCATTACTATTTGGTACGGTAGTCCAAGCGAACCCTATTTATTCCTGTTCGCCTTCGATAATTGAAATCATAATGGCGTTTTCCACCCGCCGCCGTTCAATTTCACAGCTAACGAAATGAGGTTTCATAATGGTGCCATTAAAATTATAGGCATTGGCATGACAACCGCCACCGCAGAAATATTTGGCCCAGCAGCTTTGACACGCTTCTTTTTCTAACAGATTGCCAGCATCAAAGATTTTTTTGATCTCGCCGTTGGTGATGCCACTTCTCACATCGCCCATTTTAAAGGCCTCATTGCCGACAAACTGATGACAGGGGTAGATGTCCCCTTCTGGCGTCACAGCAACATAATCCTTGCCGGCCCCACATCCAGACAGACGTTTGTAGACACAAGGACCATGATCCAGATCGACATTAAAATGAAAAAAGTTATAATGAAGCCCCTCCTGATGGCGTTTCAGGTAAGCCAGAGCCAGCGCATCGTATTCTTCCATAATGGTGGGCAGATCCGACTCGGTCAGGGCGTAATCATGTGTCGCTTCGGCCACAACTGGTTCCACCGAAATACTTGTAAAACCTTCTTTTGCCAAGAACTCTACATCCTTGGCAAAATCAAGATTATGATGGGTATAGGTTCCCCGGACATAGTGGTCTTTGTCGCCGCGCATTTTTGCCATCGCTTTGATATTATCAATAATCACATCAAAGGAGCCCCGATCATTGATGGTTTGTCGCATCTGGTCGTTGACTTCTTTACGGCCATCCAGACTGAGGACAATATTATCCATCGTCTCATTGAGATATTCCCGAGTTTTTGCATCCAGCAGCACCCCATTGGTCGTCATCGTAAATTTAAATTTCTTATCGTGTTTGGCGGCCATTTCATTACCGTAAACCACCAATTGTTTGACGACATCGAGGTTCATCAGCGGTTCGCCACCAAAAAAATCCACTTCCAGATTTTCTCGGTTTTTGGATTGTTCGATGATAAAATCAATGGCTTTTTTTCCCACTTCCAGCGGCATCAACAGTTTTTCGCCATCAAAGTCTCCTTGGGCGGCAAAACAGTAAGAACATTTCAGATTACAGTCATGGGCCACATGAAGACAAAGCGCCTTAATCAAATCGTTATTGGCATAGCTTTCCCGGTGATAGTTGATTTCTCGAAATAATAGCCCGGCCGCTTTGACGCTATCCAATTCATCGAGGCATTCATTGAGTTCAATCACTGAATAGTGTTCTTCAAAGTCTTTTATTATTTCAGCTCTAGTTTTAACTTGATAGTGATCCAGCAACGCAAAGGTCAGTTCATCCACCGTCAGCACCGTACTGGTGTCCACGTCCAAAACGATGTTAAGGCCGTTCTTTTGATATTTATGTATCATTTTTTCTCCTCGATTCTTGTATCATCAAAAAAAGACTATCTCTTACGAGACAGCCCCTTTCAGGCTTGTTTGCTATTTTTCAGTTTGTTTACATTTTTGGTTTCCTACGGTGCAGGAAGTTTTACAGGCTGATTGACAGGAAGTTTGACATTCCCCACACCCTCTGTTTTTCACGTCAGTGAGTTTACCTTCTTTAATGATTTTAATGTGCTTCAAATTATTCACTCCCCTCAGTCTTTATTTCGATCAGACAATGGCAGGTTAATGAACCGTCGCTGTCTGTATTTAATTATTTTTTTTCGTCAATTTCTTCAAATTCGGCGTCGACAATGACTTCTTCCTGATCCAGATCTGGCAACTCTTCAAAATCGTCTTCTACTGTTTCTGCAACAGCGTCCCCAACATTGACTACTCGAGCAATGGCCGATTTAGTGATCAGCGCCTTATTGTAATCTGGCAATAATTCGATCGTGACGTTTTCTTCACCAATCGCATAAATAATTCCATAAAACCCGCCAATTGTAACAATTTCATCCCCTGGTTTCATACTTGAGCGCATTTCTTTAACTTCTTTTTGTTGTTTTTGTTGTGGTCTTAGAACAAAGAAATAGAAAAATACAAGTACTAAAATCAAAGGAAGAATGAGTGTAAAATCAATTCCAAACATTCACATTCTCCTTCATCTTATTCAGCTATGCCGAATTTTTCAAAGAAAGCTTCTTTATAGGCTAATAAACTGTCATCCATTATGGCCTGTCGAATTTTCTTCATCGTTACAAGTGTAAAGTATAAGTTATGATATGTCAATAACCTGGCCCCTAAAATTTCATTGGTTTTAATGAGATGCCGAATGTAAGCCCGGGTGTAGTTTCGACAAACGAAACAATCACATTCCGGATCAACCGGCGTAAAATCTTCCTTGTAGGTGGCATTGCGAACCACTACCTTGCCATGGCTGGTAAAAGCCGTACCGTTTCTGGCGATCCGGCTTTGGAGCACACAATCAAACATATCAATACCTCGAATGGTGCCTTCAAAAAGTGCATCCAAAGAACCAACCCCCATTAAATACCGGGGCTTATCTTTTGGCAGTAGCGGCGTGGTGGTGTCCAGCATCCGGTACATCACATCTTTGGGTTCACCCACACTCAGTCCGCCAATGGAGTAACCGGGGAAACCAATGTCGGTAAGTTGTGCTACACTTTGAGCCCGCAGGTCGGAAAACATGCCACCTTGAACAATGCCAAACAAGGCCTGATCGTCTGGCCGCTTATGGGCCTCCTTACAACGTTTTGCCCAGCGGGTGGTCATTTCCATCGATTTTTTGGTGTACTCATAATCGGCACCGGCCGGAGCGCATTCATCAAAGCACATAATAATATCAGCGCCGATGGCGTTTTGCATATCAATGGCTTTTTCCGGGGTCATAAAATGTTTGGATCCGTCCAGATGTGAAATAAATTCAACACCTTCTTCAGTAATCTTTCTTAAATCATTTAAAGAAAATACCTGAAATCCGCCACTGTCTGTGAGCACCGGCCGGTTCCAGTTCATAAACTTGTGAATACCACCGGCCTTTTCCATTACCTCCTGACCGGGTCGCAAATAAAGATGATAGGTATTTCCCAGAATAACATTAGCATCCATCTCCACTAAATCTTCGGACGAAAGGGACTTCACCGTCGCCTGGGTTCCCACTGGCATAAAAATCGGGGTATTAATGATGCCACGTTTAGTATGGATCTTCCCCAATCTGGCTCCGGTGTCTTTGCACTCCTTAATTAACTCATAACGAAATTCACTCATTCTTTTCTCCTAATCGTCTTTTTACTCAATCAACATCGCGTCACCAAAGCTAAAAAAGCGATACTTCCAATCAATGGCACTTTGGTAGGCTTTCATAATGGCTTCCCGGTTATAAAAGGCCGACACCAGCATCAATAGGGTGGATTCTGGTAGATGGAAGTTCGTAATCAACACATCCACCACCTCCCACTGATAGCCGGGGTAAATAAAAATATCCGTCACTCCGGTATAGGCAGTTACCTCGCCGTCATGCAGCTTGGCGTTACTTTCCAGGGTTCGCACTGAGGTGGTGCCGACGGCGATAACCCGACCACCTCTTTCCCTGGTTCGCTTAATGGCCTTGGCGGTTTCTTCCGGTACCTCGTAATATTCTTCATGCATATGATGTTCTTCAATCACATCACATTTTACTGGACGAAAGGTACCAATCCCCACATGGAGAGTCACCTCGGCAATTTCCACTCCCATCGCTTCAATTTTCTGAAGCAGATCCGGTGTGAAATGGAGCCCGGCAGTGGGCGCTGCTGATGAGCCGTCATGTTTGGCATAGACAGTCTGATAGCGGTTATTGTCCTTTAGGGTTTCGTGAATATACGGCGGAACCGGCATCAGGCCGATCTCATCGATAATTTCCTCAAAAACGCCCAAATATTCAAAACTGATAATCCGCAGTCCACCCTGGGTGGTTCCGGTAATCTCACCCTTAAGCTCCGGACTAAACACAATCCGAGCACCAACCCGAGCCCGCTTTCCCGGTTTGACCATGATTTCCCAGTCTTTTTGAGACAGATGTCGCAACAGCAGGATTTCCACCTTGCCCCCGGTATCTTCGCGGGTACCAAACAGCCGACCTGGCAACACCTTGGTGTTATTCATCACCAGTAAATCCCCGGGCCTTAAATAATTCGTCACTTCAAAGAAGTTCTGATCGGCAATGGTGTTTTTTTCTCTATTAATCACCATTAACCGGGAATTGTCTCTTTTTTCCAAAGGACTCTGGGCGATCAGTTCATCCGGGAGATCATAATAAAAGTCAGTTTTATCCATCTATTTCTTCCTCGTTGTCATAAAAATTTATTTTTAATTGCTGCGGATTAAGGGCCTCATTCATTAATTCCGCTAACCCCAAATGGGCATAACCACGACTGGTGATCACC
>Ga0163223_100182_pt1 | contig 21825 bp, 16 predicted proteins | sample MSEWel2016_02_17_2_FD_113147 | JGI IMG/M metagenome (GOLD analysis project Ga0163223, IMG submission 113147) | Subsurface microbial communities from deep shales in West Virginia, USA - MSEEL Well Study Marcellus 5H_2016_02_17 ...
TTAAGGCATAACAGCGCTTATGTCTATTCATTATGTCAAATTTTACCAATCTTTTTGATTTTCCTTTAGCTATTAAGTTTTTAAAGTTCATTGTTTCGGACTCTCTAATTCCGAGAGACTATTTTTATTATTATCACGCATATCGCGTAGTGTACGTATAATACTTTTAATGTTTAATTCCAATAACTGCAGCATATTTTTCATAAATGTATAGTCATCGACAGATTCCTCTAAAATGACCAGTATACTCTCCACTAAAGCTGCTGATGTTGCCTTTAAATAGATTTTCTGATCAATAAGATCACCTAAATCGCCAAATTCTTTCTCGAGTAAAATCTCCCCTTGTTTATATAGGTGGTCAATGAAATCATCTTTTACATTTTCATACCTTGTCCCTTGACTCCGTAAAAAAAACAAAAATAATTCTTCTCGATAAATCACATGTGCATTGATTAACATGTCCATGATTTCTTTATTCAATAACACATTAATATCTAAAAAAGGAAAATCAAAGTCTTTCATGGGTTTCTTTTTCTTTTCAAACAATTCGACCACCGGTCGAACCAGTTCATTAAACAAGCTCTCTTTATTTGGATAATACCGATATAAGTTACCTGTTGATAGTTTCGCTTCACGACTAATTTCGCGCATGGACGTTTTCACATATCCCGATTCCAAAAAGCACTTCATAGCTGCTTGTTTAATGCTATCTCGAACTTCATCTTTCAAGACTTGCATACAATAGTAAACCTCCGTTCATTATTCATCGTTATCTTAGTTTACCACCGCAACTCGATGAATTCAATTAAAACTTTATTAAATGTAAATTAAAAAAAGTGGCATAGCCACTTTCATTTATACTTTCTTATTTAAAATTTTCCATTGATTTTCATCTTCATCTAACTGTAATGATAGTGCATTTACCGAATGATATATTTCCAACATCGCTACACCTAGGGATGCTGCTATAAAAATCAAACTTGTTGCAAACATATATGTTGCAATCACCTCAATATTCAGCAAAATGAGAAATATACTAATCACATTAATTAGAAAACCAAAAATCGCTAGAATTTGCATATTACGAATATACGTTAAGCGTTTATGCATAACACTGATCTGCCGATAAATCACTTGACTGGATTCGCTTAAATACTCTTCATGTAAGGATCTCACTCGCTTAGATATAGCTATAAATCGGTTTGTATAGGCCAACATAAGTACAGACAAGGCCGGAAAAACAATTGCCGGTGTTGATATATCAATAGCTTCCATATGCCTACCTCCTTCATCTTTCTTATTATTATATGTTTATTCCTTATAAAAAACAAGCCTTCCTTCTATTGACGAACCTTATAATACAAATTATAATGAAGCAAAGCAACTGTAATACAAAAAACTAAATCCCTCACATACAGAAAAAGGTGAATAAGATGATCGATAAAAAAGCTATTGAGGAGCATGTGCGCGGTATTTTGATTGCTCTCGGTGATAATCCAGACCGAGAAGGATTGCTCGATACTCCAAAACGCGTTGCAAATATGTATGCCGAAGTTTTTGACGGCATGAATTATACAAATGACGACATTGTAACCCTTCTAAATAAAACGTTTGATGAAGATCTTGATTTTGAAGCCATGAGCAAAGATATGGTCGTTATGAAAGATATTGAACTATTTTCCCATTGTGAACATCATCTCGCGCTTATGTACAACATGAAAGCAACCGTTGCCTATATGCCAAAAGATAAAGTCATCGGATTAAGCAAAATCGCTCGCATTGTGGATATTGTTAGCCGGCGACTTCAGCTTCAGGAACGAATCGGTACCGATATTGCACAAATCATGCAAAAAATCACTGCTTCCCCGGATGTTGCCGTTATTATCAAAGGTGAGCATAGTTGTATGACCGCAAGAGGCATTAAAAAAGCCAGCGCCAAAACAATTACAACCACTTTCAAGGGGCGTTTTAACACCGATGAATCTCTGTATTTAAAGCTCATGTCGATTTATCAAAGCTAATTATGGTTTAGGAGTGTCTTATGTTTTTAATGATTGATAATTATGACTCATTTGTTTACAATCTTGTCCGCTATATGGAAGAACTCAAGGAAACCATTCAAGTCTATCGTAATGACGAAATTACGATAGACTTTATTTATCAACTTCAACCCATCGGAATCATTTTATCTCCCGGTCCCATGGATCCAACCCAAACAGGTATTTCTCATGCTATCATTCGAGAATTCGCAGATAAAATTCCTATCTTGGGTGTTTGTCTCGGACATCAAACTATAGCCCATGCATATGGTGCCTCCATCATAAAAGGCCAGCGTCCTATGCATGGTCAAGTCACCTCCATTAGTCACACTAATCGAGGTGTTTTTCAAAATCTTCCGACTAAATATAAGGTTACAAGGTATCACTCCCTTATTATTGACCCGGCCACATTACCCTCAGAATTCATCGTAACCGCTCAGAGTGAAGATCATGTCATTATGGGTATTCGACACATAAGGCATCTGGTTGAAGGCGTCCAGTTTCATCCGGAGGCTGTTCTTACCGAACACGGACATCCATTATTAGCCAATTATATCGCTTGGTGCAAGGAGGTGGCAGGCTTATGAAAAGTCTTTTCATGCGTTCTTTTCAAACCGAACTTGATCCATATATACTCTATAGCCAGATGAATCTACCAGACGACTGCATTTTTCTTGATAGTTCAAAAAAAGATTCTCTCTACAGTCATTATTCAATAATTGGTCTTAACCCCTTTTTGACGATTAAAGTCGTAAAGGGCCAACTCTATGAGAAGATATATCCGAACACAGATTTTTCCCTCCTAGCTGAAAAGAATGTATTTGCATATCTAAACCGGCTTATTGCTGAACATCATATCGACAACACCACTTCTTACCCCTTTATTGGTGGCGGAATCGGCTACTTTAGTTATGAACTAGGAAAAGCCCAGCAGCATATTGCTTCTAGCACACAAAATCTCTTTACCCTTCCGGAATGCTATTTTGTCTTTTATGATAATCTTATTATTCTTGATCTGAAAAAACAGGAGGGTTTAATTACCGGGTTAGGAAAAATCAAGCCAGGTGATTTGTCTACACATGAAATTCAGTCACGTATCAACACCATCGAGTTGACAGCATCTTCGAATCTCTTTTCAAAATCATCTCCTAAATCCAATGCAACATCATCGGTTTTCAACTCAACCTTTACACGCCAAGCTTATATGAAAGCGATTGATCGGATGCGGAATTATATGGAAGATGGCCATATTTATGTTGCCAATATGACCCACACTTTTCACGGTCCATGTCATCAAGCAGCCTCTAACGTCTACGAAGGGCTAAGAAGAATTAACCCTGCTCCTTTTTCGGCTTACTTACCTTTAGATGGATTTCAAGTATGTTGTTCTTCTCCTGAGCGCTTTATTCAAGTCCATAACAAGCAGGTTCAAACCCGTCCCATTAAAGGAACTGTCCCACGAGGTGAAACCCATGCCTTGGATCAAAAAAATCGAAAACAGCTTGAACAAAGCACTAAAGACAAAGCCGAACTTTTGATGATTGTTGATCTTGAGCGAAACGACTTAAGCCGAGTATGCCAACCCAATAGCGTTCATGTCCCTGAGCTTTTTAAGATTGAGAGTTTTTCCAGTGTTTACCATCTGGTCAGCACCGTTACCGGTTTACTTAAAGACGGAAAAACATCTGTTGATTGTTTAGAAGCTACTTTTCCCGGGGGGTCCATTACCGGAGCTCCAAAAATTCGCGCTATGGAAATCATTGAAGAACTTGAAAGGACATCCAGACAGATCTACACTGGTTCTATCGGATATTTTGGTTTTGATGGAAGCGCTGATTTTAACATTGTCATTCGAAGTATTGTAATAAAAGATAATCAGGCATATATCGGCGTCGGTGGTGGCATTACTTATGAATCTGATCCTGTAAGCGAATTTCAAGAAACGCTCGATAAAGCCAAAAATCTTTTTTCCGCCTTGAATGCTACTGTAAATATCGACGAATTCTAAAAAGAATGATATGATATGATTAATGGAGGTCAATTATGCATATACCCACACTTGATGATGTGATTTTTATAGATATCCCCAATACGAATGCCCTTATACACTACGATGAAGGGTATAGCTTCGGTATCAGCTTTTTTGAAACCATCTTAGTGACACATCATGGAATTTTTTTAGACAAACATGTTCAACGCATTAATCGCAGTCTAGAGCAGTTTAATATTTCTCAGCGAATTTCCGTGGAATTAATTGAAAACATTATTCGTCACTATAAACTATCAACAACCGCATTGAAACTACAGGTATCCGAAAATAACATCATTGCCTCTGTACGTGGCTTGTCATATACGCCCGATTATTATCAACGCGGGGCTCATGTGACTCTGTCAAAATTTGTTCGCTCCCGTCATAGCCCACTCATTCATCACAAATCCGCCAATTATGGAGATCTCATATTGGCATTACGTCAAGCCAAACATGATGGATTTGACGATTGTCTTTTAGTCAATGAACAGGGCAATCTAACCGAAAGTTGTATCGCAAATCTTTTTATTCTAAAAGATAATAAAATCATTACGCCACCTCTCAGTGACGGTTTATTACCGGGCGTTATACGTGATTACCTTATCCATCATTACACGATTATTGAACATTCATTCACTCTGAATGATTTAATGCATTGCGACGGGGCTTTTCTTACCAATAGTTTAATGGGCATTGTTCACATTGATAGAGCCAACAATACCTCCCTTCCTCTACATCCTATGATACAAAAAATAGCTCAGCAATACTTTCAAATGATTCAAAAGGAGTAATAATATATGAACACTCAAATTGATAATATTATAAATCACCCCAAATATAAAAGGTATTATTCAAAAATACAGGAATATGAAAAGGGGCGTTCATCATGTAAACACGATATGTTTCATTTTCTTGATGTCGCACGTATTGCTTATATTCTTAATTTTGAAGATGATTTATCTATTCCTAAAAAACTTATTTATGCGACTGCACTTTTACATGACATCGGACGATTTGAACAATATGAGCGTGGGATTGATCATGAAATTTCCAGCGCATCTTTATGTTTGGAAATTCTTCAAGATACTGGTTTTACAGAAAAAGAAATTCGTCAGATACAAACGGCCATTATCAATCATCGAAACATGGATATCAAAGATGAAAAAAATCTTAGCGGAATCATCTATCGGGCAGACAAAGCTTCTAGGCCTTGCCATTCTTGCCTCGTTCAAGATGTATGTAACTGGCCTATTGAAAAGCAAAATCTTATGATTAATTATTAACACAGATACGAAAGGAGTAAAGCTATGCAAATTGGAAACACCTTATTTGATTTTAAACATCATGGCTATATTATGGGTATTCTTAATGCAACACCGGACTCTTTTTCAGATGGTGGCCTGCATAATACAACCGACGCTGCAGTAAAACGAACCCTTGAGATGATTGAGGAAGGCGCATCCATTATTGATATAGGCGGAGAATCAACCCGTCCGGGTCATGAATCTGTAAGTATAGAAGAAGAAATAGCACGTATTGTGCCTATTATTGAGGCCATTCGAAAAGAAACATCAATTCCTATTTCTGTTGATACAAGTAAAAGTCAAGTTGCTCATGCAGCTCTTCATGCGGGAGCATCCATGATCAATGATGTATGGGGTCTAAAAAAAGACCCTGAACTTGCAAACATCATCGCAAAATTCCAAGTCCCTTGTTGCATTATGCACAACCGTGAAGATACACATTACAGTTCGCTAATCCATGATGTTGTTGACGACTTACAGACAAGCATCGATATAGCCCATAAGGCGGGCATACTTCACTCTCAGATTATTATTGATCCAGGTATTGGATTTGCTAAAACCTTAAATGATAATCTCTACATGATGAATCATTTAGATGAGCTTCAGGTCTTTAAGTTACCTATTCTTCTAGGTACATCACGAAAGTCCATGATTGGTTTAGCGCTGTCTCAACCTGTCGACAAACGTGTTGAAGGCACCATCGCAACGACAACGTTTGGATATGTGCAAGGGTGTCGACTATTCCGCGTTCACGACATCAAAGAAAATTATCTTGCACTTAAAATGATTGAAGCAATCAAAAATGGAGGCTAATATGGACCAACTAATTATAAAAGATCTAGAACTTTTTGCATATCACGGTGTGAATCAAGAAGAAAAAAATATGGGACAAAAGTTTATTCTTGAAGCGATCATTGATCTTGATCTCTCCTCTGCCGGAGAAAACGATCAGATTGATTCAGCACTAAACTATGCAAAACTCTGTCATGAACTTCAACACACCTTTACGGATTATAAGCATGATCTGATTGAACGTGCAGCAACGGTATTATGCGACTACATACTCACCCACTATGCTCAAGTCAAAAAAGTCGATATCACTCTAAAGAAACCTTGGGCACCGATTCATCTTCCTCTTGATTATCCTGCTGTCCGTCTGGTGCGCGCTTGGCACAAAGCCTATATCGCTCTAGGCTCAAATATGGGCGACAAAACGAAAAACATAAAACAAGCCCTTGACTATATAAGTAAGGCTCCTCATACACAGCTTGTAAGGTCTTCATCCTTGATCGTAACCGCACCTGTCGGTTATACCGATCAAGATGACTTTTTAAACGGTGTTTGCCAAATAAAAACCACGCTTTCTCCAACAAAACTTATGGATTTTCTCCTGGACATCGAAAACAGACTCGGTCGAACACGAACACTTCATTGGGGACCACGAACTATTGACCTTGACGTCCTTTATTATGATGATTGTATCACTGACGATCCCCATATCACACTTCCCCACCCAAGAATGACCGAACGGAAATTTGTCCTAGAGCCTTTAAACGAAATCGCACCTTACGCAATACATCCCTTGTTAAAAAAACGTACTTTTGAATTAATAAAAGATACCGATATAGTTTAACTATCGGTATCTTTATTTTTAATCTTCCAATGTCCTGTCTTTTTTGAACCTATACGCTCTATTTTCCCCAATTCTTGTAGTGATTTTAGTCTTCGCTGTACAGAAGATTCTGTCACTTCAATCGTCTCAGCAATTTCTCGAACCGTAAGTTCATTATTCTGTTGAATGAGAGAGAGGATTTCTTCTTGTTCCTCACGAACGACCATGGTTTTTGTTTTCGTATTTTCATACAGCGTCTTTCCTGTTTTCATAGTCATCCTTTTTTTTCTGAAAATCCTTAAAACAACAAATAAGCCTTTTTCTTCGATTTCAGGTTCTTTTAATCCTTGATTTTTACATATCTCTCGCATCCTAGGAATACCACTGCCCCACTGTTCAACATATCCTGCTTTTAAAAATATATTTGATAAAATACGATTTCGAATTTCTGATCGTCCATTATATATCTCTTCAGCCGTTAGTGATTTTGGCAATCCCCCCGGAGATGTAATCTCAATCTTTGAATCAAAAATGGCTATTTTTATATCAGCACCTAATATTGAATAATCTCGATGTATTAATGCATTGATAACACCTTCACGAAGAACTTCCTCAGGTATTTCTAATATATCTTTTCTCTTAAGTCCACTTCCTTGAAGAATTCCGGAATAAGACAAATGATTTTTTATGAATGCAATTGTTTTTTCTAATAGCTCAAATATATTTCCCGAATACTCTTTTTTATCACTAAAATCAATAATTGACTCTCCTAAAAATTTCCCACATCTTATCGTCGAATTATCTTTCTTCCCTAATATAATAGCTCCTGCGTTTGTCAAGTATTCCCGGTCACCAACACGATTAATTAATTTTAAGTTTTCAATTTTTTCTTTTGTAACCCTTGCTTGGAATTCATTATTTAGCGTCGCAATTAATCTCGAAACATCAGTTTCCATATGTTCCTCATGGACATCCATATCGAATGAAATATTCAACTTATGTCTCTCAAGCTCTTTAATCATTTCTTCATCCGCTTGTTTATTCGTCCTACCTACTCGAATATATGTACCATTAGCTTTACCTTTATTTTTGACATAATAAGGTGTATTACTCCCTGGAAAAACTTGAATAATAAGAATCATTTTTTGATCCATTGTGTATGTATATATTTCAGGTAAAATCATTGGAAAAATAGCATCATGAAGAATATTGGGAACTTTTTCGATAAGCTCATGTATCCTCTCCGGTTGCATGCCTACAACATTACCATCATCTGATACTCCAATCATTAGAATGCCACCTGCTCTATTTGCAAACGCACATATCGTTTGTGCAATTTGATGATTCTTGGGAACATCTCGTTTAAATTCAACTGTCTTTGATTCTCCCTGAGCAATTAATTCTTCGGTTTAAACTTCGATTTATAAATGAGTTTTATTTATTGAATTTTATTCAACATCATACGCCGGCAAGCGATTAATAATCTTTTTACGTTGTTCTGCGATTAATCCGGATCCATGTCCCATTGGACATACAACGCACCAACTTCTTGGCTTAAAAAATATCCCCATTAAAATTCCGACAATAAAGGATATACCCATAAATCTTAAGAATGCAAATGCCATCTTTTCAAATACAAAACCTGTGTGATACAGGGAAATGCTAAATACCGTAAGCATGACAATCAGCAAAATATTTTTAGCTTTTTTTGTACGCATATAAGCCGGTAATTGTCGATGCAGAGAAATCTTTTCCAAAAACTTTCCTAAAAAAGAACCTCTAGGGCAATATTTAGAACAATGAATTTTGCCATCTCCTTTAAGAGCATGTACTATTGGTGCTCCCATACAGACTACTCCTAAAATACCAAAGCGCGTATCTAAAATACCTAAAACAAAAAAAGTAATAATTAATATCCATGTCCAATGCTGTTGCGATTTTTTTCGAGTTGAAATCTGCTTCATATCTGCCTCCTGTTGCTATATGTTTATTGTATACACTATCTATATCCAGTTAACATAATATATCAATATTCAGATTTTGTCAATAAAAAAAGAACCCAACCTTTTTAAATAAACCAACCTTTTATTGTGGATTTTATCTATTTTTTTTGAATAATTAGCTTTATGGTGCGAATGTTAAGTAGGTCGTTTAGATTGACTTTTATTAAAAAGAAAAAGATAGCAACTTAAGGATTCAACTGTTTGAGTGAAACGAGTTTTGATCCGGTTGCTATCTTTTATTCTTTTTTATATTAGTCAATGTTAACAAGTACTTTCATAAGCAACAAAAAGTTAATTATTATCTATTACTTCAATGTTACTTCTGCCCATACATCTTCATTTACAACAACTTCATACTCTTCAAGCTTTTCTTCATACATTGTTGAAAAGGCTTCTGAAAGCTGTTGATATTCATAGTTTTCACGAATAGACGCTACTGTTGCTTCTACTTGCTCAACCTGCTCCTCAGTTGATGGAAGTTTTTCTTCTAACTTGATGATATGGTAACCATAAGATGTTGCTACAAGGTCACTAATCTCACCTTCTTCTAGGTTAAAAGCGGCTTCTTCAAATTCAGGAACCATTTGGCCACGACCAAATGTGTATTCACCACCGGTTTCCACTGAACCCGGGTCTTCTGTATTCTCTGTAGCTAACGTTGCAAAATCTTCACCAGCTTTTGCACGTTCTAATAAATCTTCTGCTTTTTCTTTTGCTGCTGCAATAGCATCTGCCTCAAGTGGTTGATTTGTTGTTTGGTCCACTGTAGAAATCAAGATATGTCGTGCACGTACTTGATCACTGTAATTTTCCACTCCAACACTCATAATATCCGTGTAGGTCGGGTCTGCTTCAACAGCTACTTGAACTGCATCCTCGTCAACTTCAACATCTTTTGTCATTTCTTCAAAAACAAGTTCGCTTAAACCGGTTTGAATCATAATATTTTCAATGTTTTCAAGATCAAATCCATACTGAGCTACAATCGTTGGATCAAAAGATTCATAAATACTTGACGCTTGAGTCATGTATTCTTCTTTAGCCTCTTCTGTTAGTTCCAAACCATATTCATTGGCTAAGTCTTCCATAACTACACCTTGGACTGATACACCTTTAATCGTGTCTTTTATACCGTCCTCTAATGTCACACCTTCGCCCATTTCCATGTCCCAATCTGATATTCCATATGAACCTTCGTACATACTTTTATAATAATAAGTCCAAAAATTAATTTCACTTAACATAATCTCTTGATCATCAACTGTGAAAACTACCTCATCATTAAAATCAGTTACTGTTACATCTTCTCCACCTTCGTTATTGACTGCTTCATCTTCTGTTACTTCGTTTGCTTCGTTTTCAGCGTCCTCTGAATTACAACCAGCAAATAGACTAATTGTCAGAACGAGCACTAAAAGCATTCCTAGTGTCTTTTTCATAAATTCACTCCTTCAATAAAATTGGTTTCACCACGTTAGTTTTCGTGATGAAACCTACAACTATTACAGTGTAATCTATTTTCGTGACAAAATCAATGAAAATTCGTGAACAAATTATGAACACATTGATTTTATTGTGCTACTTCGTGATATTCTAATAATATTCTTGATAAAAGAATGGCACATTCCTGACGCGTTGCTAATCGATCGGCCTGATATGGATAATAATAAGTATCGGTCGATTGAATCACTCCTTGACGGACCAATTGATTAAAATATCCAAAACTCCAATGCCCATTTGAAGTATATGGATAGGGCTCACCATCACTATATAGGGTAAATGTCCGACTCAAAATCGTCGCCAATTCTCCTATGGTAATGGTGCCATTGGGGTCAAAACGACCTTGCCCTTTTCCTTGGACAATTCCTTTCGCAGCTAAAGTGTAAATATATTCTTGCGCCCAATGCGTTGTCGCTACATCTGTGAATCCACTTGACGACTCAGTAGTCATACCGGTTGCCATATAGAGCATTTTACTGAACTCTGCGCGGGAAACCGATTGACTCGGCTTAATTGTACCATCGGTATATCCATTAAGAACACCCAAATCATACAACATCTGAATAGCTTTACTTGCCTCGGCCTCATCCGGCATATCACTAAATACAGGTATCTCAGCATCCGCTCTTGCTTCTAATAAAACAATATTAAAAGGGGTCTTGAGATTATTCACCTCAATACGCCGTTCACTAAAGCCTACAGGAACTGAACTACCTGATGTATAACGTATGATGACGTCCCCCTCCGTATTTTGACTCCAACTTTGAATCATAATAGGTGTCGTCACCGATTCATGGCTCCATTTAAGCGCGACTAAACCCGCCTCTTCTGAAACCCAATCTACTTCATAGATGACATGCGCCTGGCTGGCAAATAGGCTCATCAAACTGACAAACATAAGTAGCAAACTCATAAATCCTATTTTTACCGATTGTTTCATTGTTTGTTTCATCATCTCTTCACTCCTTAAAGCTCTTCAGCTTTTGCCCAGAGCGCAAAAAGCTCACCATAAGTAATATTTGCCTTTGGACGTAAATTTGAGACATCTGCAACAAGATTCTCTGTCACAGCTTTTGCAATGGCCGGTCGATACTCCGGATTAATAGCGGTATTTCCATTAACAAGTGCAAGGTCTTGTGCACTTGCCCTAAACCCATATCCCTCACGAACATCAACAGCTTCTAAAATCATAGCTATTGCTTCTTCTCGTGTGACTGATTGTCTACCTTTTATCCTATTCTTTTTAACACCCGAATAATATAAACTATTCAGTTGATTTGTCGTAATAAATGCATTGACGTCAATCGTAGTTGCATTACGAATCATACCATCAACAATATTGATCAATACATTTTCGCTTACCACTGCATTTGGATTATAGCCATCAAGCCCAAGCACCGTATACTTATTATCAATATCTTGCTTATAGGGATTTGACCAATGATTTAACTGGCTTGGTCTTATCTCAGCACTACCCTCTTGCATATAGACGCCATATGCGCCTAAGTCTCTTGTTTCTATCGTATATAAGCCATTTGCACGTTCATAATTTCCCGTCATTAGAGTCCAACGATTTGCTTTATCTAGAGCATATGCTATGGGATTTTGAATATAGCTTCCATACAATGACCGTGTTCTAAACGCATAAGTAATTGGTGTTTGTGTGTAGTCAAGTAAAGTATTCACGCGATTATTGCTCACGCGTATAGCTACATTTTGAGGCGCGGATACAACTCGTAATGCCGTATTGGGCATCGTATCATTATAAAAAGTATCTGCTGAATCAATAGTGATTTCGACCCTTGGTGCATCTTTGTACTGTCGCACCTGGCGTTCAACTTCATTCATCCAAGCATCATGGGGAATTGATAAAACCATATCTCCGGCATCGACTTGGAAGAGAATCTGATATTCATCAAAAGCTTGTGCAATGGTGTAGGGAATAATAACTTTCCGGCTTTTAATCGCTCTGGATTCAAAATGTGATACATCCGCTGCATACATATATGCATTATCTTGAATCAATCGACTTATCAAACGTTGATCGACACGATTATCCCGATTATCATCCTCATCGACTTGGTCGCTTCGGAATCGATATATCAATTCTTGTGTATCTCGATTATATATTAACTCAAAGTCTTCACTTGGCAAAATTTCTAATGCCGGATCATAGCTTCCGTCATATTCATCACCCGATTGTAGCACGAGAATTTTTAAAGTTGGAGAATATTCAAGAGACTCTTTAATAATTAATTGTCCTTCTTCTTCTCCGGTAATTGTTACCACAGTTTTTAAGCGGAAATAATAATAACGGTTACTGATAAGTTCATTGACTTTAATTAATGTTGTCTCTAAATCCTCAACATTCCCGGGGATATCCGGATCAGGAGCTCCCGTTTTAATATATTGAGCATCGGTAAAACTCGGATTTTGTGCCACTTCAATTTTATAGGCATACTGTCGTTGAACTTTACTCTCTTCAGGTGTGTCTTCATATTGTAACTCGCCTAAATCCTTAAGCCATTCAAGGGCAACATAATCACTACCTACTCCGGCGTCATAACTATATTCTTCCATGGTTTCATCCGAAGGAATACCTACACCACGCGGGTAGCCGGGATTATCTACATCAAGCGTCTTCCCATAAACCGGATTACTCCAATCGCTAGATAATCCTGTCTCTGGGTTTGTCGCGCGAATGTAAAAATAATAACCGGTATTTGGAAACAAATCATTCACCTCAAAGGCATGTTTTCCATTGCTTAATCCTTCCGGAATAAGTAAGTCAAAGGCTAGCGAATTTTCAAACACATCATCCCGGCCATAACGAATCTCATAGGTATATGCCCGATTATAAAACCAATATGCATCAATGGCCTGTTCTTGTGGATTGGTCGTTTCTAAAAACGGAACCTTAGGCGTCGGAAGCACTTCATCATCTTCCGGGTCAGTAACAACGACAATAGATGAAGGATAATGGGCTTTGAGCACTTCATCCACGCCATTAATTTCTCTATAGGGTTGTAGTAAAAACAAATATCTAGAGTTTGGATCCAAGCCTTCCTCTGTATATTCAATACGTCCATCTTCAATGACAACATTATTTGTAATATCCTTCCAACCACCATCTTCTGTGCCAAGTTGACGGACGTATTCTGCAAAAATATTGGCATCTACATCATCTTCATTTGCACTATCTAGGGCTTCTAACACTTGGCTATATAAAATCGCGCGGAAATTAAATCCAAGACTTGATATTTCAGAATTTTCGCCTAAATCAATTGTTCTATGTTTTAAAATTACTTCTGTACTTGCCTCTGGATCTTGTCCTGTAATTACCCGAATCGAGGTCATAGTATCATCGATAACAATCGACTCTGTCACATCATCTTCCTTTGTAAAGATAATATCTCCATCGTCATCATCATAACTTGCTAAATAGCTTGATGCATCTTCGAAAACATGATCACTTAGGGTTATTGATGTCGCTGAATCTTCTCGTAAGTATACTTTGTGAGTCCAACGGTCAAAATAATTGATAGATTCATCCAAGTTCATTGGCATAACTTCAAGCCACTGCATTTGTGATTCAACCGATACTGATGTCTGGCTTGTATCAATAACTTTTAAGGGTGGTGTTGACATTACCGGTGGTGCATAAACAGCACCATTATTATCATAATATAGAGACACAATTGTTGGCTCACTGCTTAATGTTTCATCACCATATTCTTTTTTTGCTTGAACTTTTACATAGTAAAGTTTGTTTGGCTCTAATGGTTTATATGTATTGCTTGCCACATCATAATATGTATCTAGTTCGATATGAAAACCGCGAATACTATTACGCATATCCTCTTCAGCTTCATTGCGTATTAACACATCGCCATCAATCTCTGTATAATTTGCATCCGAAACAAGAGGCACTGAATTTTCTAAAGCATCCAAGGAATTAGCCACCCATATATCATAGGATACATTCAAATCTGTAATCAGCGTTTCTGCTTCTTGACCAATTCCATAACGTCGAAAAGCACCCCAGACAAAATTTATATAATCTTGTCCTTCTGTCTCTAGGTAAAACCCTTTTTGACTTTCTTTAAATTTCTCCCAATCCATAATATTTAGATACGGTGCATTCGGGAGCAAATAATTTGATAATTCATTTTGATCCGTATATTCTGCAAACATCTCTTGCGTAATAAGATTAGGTACATAAGGCTTAGCCGGTACTATTTTTGATTCTGAAGGAAAATAAACAACTTCATTTGAATCTGCGTAGAGAAAATGTAAATTTCCTTCTGCATCTTCACGTTGGTAGGTGATGGCCAAACGGTATTTTGTGTTCTGCATGGGTTTATTTACAATGTAATAGCCTTGTTCTCCGGCTTCTTTCCCAAATATTGCAATAACAGCCTCTTCATCATCCACAATTTCCAATAGTCGGATTTCCGATAAAGTATAGTCCGCGAGCGCACCATCCCCAATACCTGAACCTGTACTCTCTACATACCACTCTAGACGAAGCGTTGTATCAAGTTCAATATAGGACAAATCACTGATGGCAAGATAATACCAAACATTGGGATTGTTTTTATTATAATAGACATTCTTACCTTTATATGTATTTAGTTCCGGCTCAACTAAGAAGGAATATACCGTTCCGGATTTTGTCGCTTCATTCAGAGTATACCTTAGCCAACGTCGTCCTTGACGGTCTGTAAATCGTTCAACTTCCTCATGACTTCGGGACAATGGTGGTAATTCTATAACACCGGCATCTTCATCAAATTGTGTTTTGTTCTCTTTGGCCACACCACTTGTATAACGAATACGATATTGAATCTCATCCGCTACATCGTCTCCCGGTGCATTCATATCTTCCCAAACGACACTAATGGCCCCATCATTTTGCTCAAACTCCACCTTAGGCTCGGTCATGAGATAGAGGCTTCGTTCTTCAAGATAAGGCGCTGCAATTTTACGTTTTTCGATGAGTTCATCTTCATTATTATATATATCATGATAATGATAAGGCGCAATGCGAACTTCATACAAGGAACCTGTCGATAGATTTTTATCCCCAGTCCAGGACATGCTTTGATCTCCATCCGAACTCACTTCACCTGCAAGAATATTTAAGGGAAATTCATCATTTTCTCCGGATGCTAAATTATTAAAATAAAAATTATAGGCATAAGGCTCATGAAAATCATCAGGATTTGGCGTTTGTGCCCATTCGTCTGGATTCGTCCAGTCAAATGTCATATTGAGTTCGTAACGATTTTCGTTCAAGTTTAATAATGTCGAATTAAGCTTGATTTCGTCAAATGTCTCAATCGTTTCTTGAACATTTGCATGAATTGGTGATATTCCACTTACCATTATCATTAAGGCTAATATATAGCTAAGACTTCGTTTTCGCATCATCGTATCCCTTCTTCCTACCGGTCAATATTTTTAAGCAATGTCATCAGCTGTTCAACTGTTACTCTTTGTTTCGGATTAATCAAGCCATAAGGCAGGTCAATAAATTGACCATTGGCTCCTTTTAGAATTGTATCCCTATATGTTGCATTTACATCATTAATATCTTCAAGTATTTGATAATCTCTTATACGTACAGTGTTCAAATCGATACGATGTTTCTTGGCATAAACTTGTATATACAGATAATAGGCCTCTTCATTCAGACTATCATTATAGGCACTTAACCTTGGTACATCGATTCCTTGATCCTTGAGGTAATTTGCATGATCTTCACCCTTTTGTGCACCGAGAATTCGGGCCATCATTTGAATAAACTCTTGGTTTCTTATCGCTGACTGAGGATTTCTTAATGCTGTTTCACCAAGGACTTCAAGTAAATTATACTGACTGAGTACACTTAATGCTTGGGATTCATAGTTTTCACTTATGGATTCATCCATATAATAATTTCCTAAAATTAAGGGTAATAGTTGGGTACTTTGTAATTGATACTTACCACCAACATAAGCTGCAACCTGCTCTATCCACCGTCCGCTTTGTTCTTGAAAAAGTTTATGATTTTGTACATTTGTCGATTGAATCGGTGACAATTCATAAATCATGGGTTTTGCTAGGGTTTCAATTTGGTAGGATGTTCCTGTTAGCACATCGTCAAAGATGTCTTGTCCTTCGTCATAAAACTCGTTTTCTACTTCTTTTATCAATGTCTCAACAAGATCAACTAATCGAGCGTCATTAATACCTTGCTCAAGTTCATCCGTTAATTCTTCAATTAATTCCGGTTCTTTTGATCGAATAATATAATCAAGTTCACTTAAAAACATCAAATCCACTTCATCTTCAAGGACATCACTAGCTAAGACATTCATCGTAACCTCGATTTGAGGACTTGTTGCATCATAAGACAAGACTTTTTCAACATCTTCATCAACCTCTATCAATATTTCCACAAAGTAATCTCGCTCTTTTGCATTATAGCGATTAATCTCTTCTTGAAGTTTACCAATTGCTGCTGTGAAATCGAGTCCGATACTCTCCGGACGTATGGATATCTTTTGTCCCATTTGTTCATATACTAGCATCACCTGTCCATCATTCAGGGTCTGAATGAATTCAGCCGGCAAGTAGTATTTTGTTTGTTCATGTGCTTCAACCACCAGCTTAACACTTCTATTTCTGTTAGTTTCAATTAATCCAATCCCATAGGCATCACGGTATTTATATGTCACACGATTACGCGATTCTTCTAATTGAAAATATGGTTTTTGTTTCAGTTTTTCTGCTTGTTCACGATAGTAGTCCAAATACTCTTGATATTTCAAGTCTTCTTCATAGTCGTCTTGATTAAAATCCGTACGTGTGGTAATGGTCTCTGAAAATGCTGATTCAGGATATGCCGGGTTACCGTCTAAATCCACTTCATCCGTTTCTGTCTCATCAATAAGTCGAACTTTTATACTATAATATGTTCCGGATTCTAAGCCGGTAATACGATAATACAATCGTCGCGTATCCGTTAATTCCTCCGTCTGAATTAATTGATATCTGTAGTCACCACTATTATCTTGCCCCGTTCCGGGCCTTGCAATCACATAGGCTTCATCTTGCTCGCTTCGAATGTGGATTTCATCTTGGTAATCCGCACCTAAAGGAAGATCAAAACGTATTACTGTTTCATAATACGGATCATCAATTTCATCATAAACAAAGGTTAAATTTGTTGCTGTTTGTATACGCCCTGTCGTAATCGTATCCACCCGCCATGTAGACTTCATTGTTTCATTATATGCATTGATACTTCGTATATAATAATAGTATACTTGATTGGGGCGATTTTCATTATCCTCTAAAATAATCAAATCGTCATTGTCCGGATCCACACGGCATAAGCCCGTTTTTCCATCATATATTGGGTCTCCGGTTTCTGAATACCCTGTCAACATGGTATATCGATAGTCTTCTCCATCTTTGACAACATGCCACCCTTGAACCACACCACGTTGGATTAACGCCTCAAGAAGGTCCATATTTTCTTGGAGCTGGTTCGTATCTTCCAACATCTCTGTATACACATCCATTAAGGGAACTTCTGTCGCTGCTTCTACATTCGGAAATCCTTCTTCTTCAAAAGCTACAATTTCAAATTCAAAGGAATCTCCCTCAGCGTCCAGTCCATCCGGTAGATTCCAGGTAACTTCTGTCTCTAACCGAACGTCATCCTCCGATTTAAAACGTACATCAAAATTATTGGGTGATAATGGATCCAAATCACCTTCATCCGGTTGTGTTGGCAAGGTCGGGGTCGTCATACTAATGACTTCAGACGGCTCACTATAGTACTCTGTTATTTCTGTTGCTGATTCAGTGACTTCAAGGGTTGTAATAACACGACTGTAATAAACTTTATTTTCTTCCAATCCTAATAAGCCGATACTATTTGTTGGTACATCAAAAACAAGAACCTCTACAGGATCCCTTGCTTGTAGCCTTCTTAATTGATCCTGACTTATATTTGCTGTCGCTGAATCTAATGTAATCTCAGTCGAATAATCATTCGGATTATAAGCGCCGTCAAATAATAAAGCTTCTCGTGATTCAGAGAGCAAGACTTTATACTTTAATGTCGTCTCATCCGTAATATTAATGTCTTCTTCACGTTGTGGATCTAAGAAGCGGCGTACAAAATCATGTAATTTAGGATCTTGTTTTGTAATAAGCTGCCATTCAAGATATGTGCCCACTTTTCCATCTTCAACCAATGGCTCATTTATTGATAATTCAATTTCAGGTAATTCACGAACAGTTTCACTAAGTGTAATACTCTTTGGTATGGAATAGTCTGTCGATATATAGGAAGAAATTCCTGCCTCACTAACTTCTGCAATCGCGCGCATACGAAGATAATAAACGTCTTGTTCTTCTAAGTCTAAATCGATAGTGCTTCCCGTATTAAAATCAAAGTCATAGATATACTTTCCTTGGCCTTCATCATACGTATACTCTGTTTCGATAGTTTGCGTCCAAGTTTCTGCGTCTTTAAGCATGACACCATCTTGACCTGTAATCTCGGCAAAAGAATCATATGTCCCCACTAACTCTAAACCCGGAGAATTAAGTGTACCGCTTATGATACGCCATAATTCATACTCGTCATCAGTATTTTGGATAATCTTGTATATAGCAAAAACATCATATCCGGTCTGATTTTCTGCCCTAGTATCAAGAGCTGATCGTTCTCCAATAAGCACTTCATAATATACAGCATCATAAATCCATCGGTCCCGATCCGTTCCGACCCATTGCAAGTCAAAGTGAATCTTGTCTTCAAATACCGAAATATCTTCTCCACGAGGCGCAATCAGTTCCGGTAATTTGGGCGCAATTAATCCGGACTCTTCATGATCATTGGCTTTATAATTTAAGACCTGACTCTCTAATTCAGATCCTTTCCATACCGGGATTACTTGATAATAATTATAATTACTATTCCATCGTGCATCCACAACAATTCGTATATTGTCTTCAGTCGTTTGTGTCGGGTAATAACTACTCCAAAGACTTAGGCTTTCAATCTGTCCATTAATATTTTGATCGGCATAGCGAACATCATAATGAATATTCTGTGCATTTTCCACATAATAGGGTTTAATGTCAAGATAGGCTTCATCATCCACACGAACGACTTTATATTCTAAATGCGTATATGCATTCATCTCAAAAAAGTCGGTCCTATAGCGTTCTTCACCTCTTATTAATGTATTCAATCCGACGGAAAATGTCGCTTCATATAACTTGCTACTATCTAGATCAGGCCATTCGACTACATGCCCTTCAATATCATCATCAATTTTGCCTAAATCATCGATGTCTTGAGCTATATACATGGTATAGGTATTGTCCGTAAGATTATAAATATAATCTGCCGTTTGTGATGAGCCTATTGCACTAACCGTTTCGTCTCCATCTTGATTTAACCCCATCTCAAGTTCTAAAAGATTATCCGGATTAGTGAGTTCTTCCATGGAAAAACTGGCATCAACATTTGGAGCTCCCGTATATGTCGAAAAATCTTGATACGTATATTCCCATGTTATCTCATCCCAAGTTTTTGGATGTTTAAAGCTAATCTCCATTCCGGGATAACTACCGGCTTGTTCCTCCGGATTGCTTCCGTCATATTCGACGATGACTGACTCAACATCACGAGGATCGACGGGACGGATGCCAAAGTTTTCCAAATTTTTAAGTATATATAACTCATCCACTTGAGAAACACCATCTTGGCCAGGTGCCTTCAAAGTCATTGGCATAATATTTCCATCAACATATCCATCAAACCAAATATACATTGTATTATTGGGTCGATCCCAATCTGCAATAAATCGACGATTCGGAATGTCTGCATTGGCAAGCTCAAAAGCAAAACCGGTTACATCTGCACTTTGCGTATATTCAATATCAAATGAAATCGCACTTGATGTTGTCGCTGCAAAACTCTCCGGTAAATTAACAATCGGTTTATCTAAATTGACCCATGTCGGAATGCCTGAATAATCTACTTGATTCATATTAATATTATCACCGGGATCGCCCAATTTACTAACAGTGTCTACTCCGTCTTTTTCATTGAGTCCATAATATACGGATAGATTATCTAGCTGCTTATATAAGTATACTTTCGTTTGTTCTCCGTTTTTCAAATAATACTCTAATTCATAAAGTCCGTTTTCCGTAACATCAAAACTAAAGAGCATATTACTTGAACCTCGTACGCTATTTCCTTGATTAAAATTTATATCCATGGTTCGACTACGTTCCCACGTTAACAAGGGTTCTGCCGCTTTAACTTCAATCCTTTGAACATAAAAAACAGATGCCATCAGCATCACTGACATTAACAGGCTTATTCCTCTATATACGCGTCGATATTGTTTATTCTTCATCATCATGCACCTCGTTTATTTTTGTAAAAATCTACAGACTTATCCACTCTCTATATTTATCGGACAAAGCCCTCTAAGTCTAAAGGCTAAAATGAAAAAAAGGCACTATATGCTAGCACCTTTTTTAAAGTAATCTTTTTTTAAAATCCCATTGATGCCATGCTACCAAAAAATAACAGGATATATAACAAGAGTACGACGACACCTGTTATAGTTCCAATGAGATTGAAAATCTTAGCTTTTTTCAACGCCTCATCTGCCTCAGCTTGTGTTGTCGCTTTACCGGCATTAAGTGTAAACACTAAACCAACAATACCTAAAGGTAAACAACATGCAACCAAGTTAATAATCGACCATACTAAAAAGGGTGTTGTGTTCACATTAACACTACCTCTATCCTGGTGCGTCGGTTGCGTATAGGCTGCTTGTGGTTGTGGTGGCGTTTGCGGTGCCTGTGGTGTTTGTGGCGGCATTTGAGGTGAATAAACTTGTTGTTCCTCTACCGGATTGTTGTTAACCACTTCTACATTCTCTTCTTTTGTCTCTGTTGTCTCTTTTTCTACTGGTGTTTCTGTTGATTCTTTTGGCTCCATGGGTGTTCCGCATTCTGTGCAAAACTTAGCATCATCATTAAGGGGTGCTCCACATTTTGTGCAATACATAACTCATCCTCCTGACATAAATGATTATTGTGATAATAAAATAAAAGGTTTTACCGGTATGTTTCTCAAGACAAAAAATGCAACGATAATTATAAAAAGAACACGCATCTGTTTATATGAAAAGTTAAAAAACGGTAAAACATCTCTTCCAAGCACGATAAATAAATATAACTTTAACAAATAATAGGCCATAAACGGCATCAGAACAACAAACATAATATTATGCCCCATCGCTTCAAA
>Ga0163223_100184_pt1 | contig 21581 bp, 17 predicted proteins | sample MSEWel2016_02_17_2_FD_113147 | JGI IMG/M metagenome (GOLD analysis project Ga0163223, IMG submission 113147) | Subsurface microbial communities from deep shales in West Virginia, USA - MSEEL Well Study Marcellus 5H_2016_02_17 ...
CTGAGGACACACATGCTGGTGGCGCTCGGCGCTGCGCTGTTCGTGCTGGTACCGCTCGAAGCTGGAATGCCGCTCGAGGATCTGTCGCGAGTCATGCAGGGCATCATCACCGGGATCGGCTTTCTAGGCGCCGGCACCATTCTCAAGGGCAGCTCACAGCGCGACGTCAAAGGCCTGACCACAGCAGCCGGCATCTGGCTGACCGCCACCATTGGCGTTGCTGCCGGACTTGGCCACGAGGCCACGGCCGTGCTGACGACATGCTTTGCGCTGGCGATCTTCTTGATCATGCCGCGGCTGGAGCAACACGCCACCAAAGCGGCTGACGAGGATCACGATAAAAAACGAGGCCGCGACCGCGAACCGCACCCTTGATCCCAACGCAGCCTCACAATCGTGCCACACAAGCAGGAGCCTTCATGCCAAGCCGCTATGCCTACCCTGTCGCCGTCACCATGCTGCTCGGCCTCGCCGGCTGTGGCGATACCGCAACGGTTTCGGTGGAGTCGGGTTACGGCCCAGATCCGGTACTTCCAGAGCCGAACAAAACGCTGATACCCACCGTCAAGATTGCCAAGGCTACCGGCTGGCCTGACGAAGCAAAGCCGCAGGCGGCGTCCGGCCTAGAGGTCGAAGCGTTCGCGCGGGATCTCGATCATCCACGCTGGCTTTATGTCTTGCCCAACGGCGACGTACTGGTGGCCGAAAGCGACGCGCCGGCAAAACCAGAAGGCAACAAAGGCCTGCGTGGCTGGATCACCAAGAAGGTCATGGCTCGGGCCGGCTCTGGTGGTGAGAGCGCCAACCGCATCACCCTGCTGCGCGACTCCGATAGCGACGGCACGCTGGAGCAACGCGGAGTTTTCCTCGAAGGATTGAATTCACCGTTCGGCATGGCGCTGGTGGGCGATCAACTCTATGTCGCCAATACCGATGCGCTGGTGCGCTTCCCCTATGAAGAGGGCGCCATCCGTATCGACAGTGAAGGCGAGAAGGTGGTCGATCTACCCGCCGGCCCGATCAACCATCACTGGACCAAGAACGTGATCGCCAGCCGGGACGGTTCGCGCCTCTATGTCACCAGCGGCTCCAACAGCAACGTCGCGGAAAACGGGATCGGGGCCGAGGAAAACCGAGCTGCCATTCTGGAAGTCGATCCGCAGAACGAGACCCTGCGCCTGTTCGCCTCGGGTCTGCGCAATCCCAATGGTCTGGCCTGGCAACCGGACAGTGGCGAGCTTTGGACGACGGTCAACGAGCGCGACCAGATTGGTAGCGATCTGGTGCCCGATTACATGACCTCAGTGCAGGACGGCGGGTTCTATGGCTGGCCCTACAGCTATTTCGGTCAGCATGTCGACGAACGCGTCGAGCCACGGCGGCCGGATCTGGTGGCGAAAGCCATCGTTCCCAATTACGCCTTGGGTGCCCATACCTCCTCGATGGGGCTGGCGTTCTACGAAGGCTCCCTTTTGCCGGAGCGCTACCGACACGGCGCCTTCATCGGCCAGCACGGCTCCTGGAATCGCAACCCACGCAGTGGTTACAAGGTAGTTTTCGTACCGTTCAACAATGGCAAACCGGACGGCGCGGCCGAGGACATCCTTACCGGCTTTCTCAGCGCTGACGAGCACGCCATGGGGCGTCCGGTGGGTGTAGCCATCGATAAGGCTGGCGCGCTGCTGGTGGCTGATGACGTCGGCGACATCATCTGGCGCGTGACGCCAAGCGATGACTGAAAGGATTCACAGAATCACCGGCAGCCGGCGCGACAGGCGGATTTCCTCCGGCGAAAGCTCGACGCCATAGGCCAGCACTTCGACGCCCGCCGCCACGGCATCATGCAACGCGGCGGCATACAGCGGGTCGATTTCGCTCGCCGGGCGGACCGCCTCGATGCCCGACACGTTCACGCAATACAGCTGCACCGCGCGTATGCCGTTACGCGCCAACGCCGCCAACTCGCGCAAATGACGCGCGCCGCGAGTGGTTACCGCATCGGGAAAGGCGGCCACTGCGCTATCGCAGAAGCCCAGCGTAACGCTCTTGACCTCGACGAACGCCGGCCCCGTCGGATAATCCAGACGGAAGTCCACCCGGCTGTTTTCGATGCCGTAGGCGACTTCACGTCTGAGTGCGGTGGAGCCCGCCAATTCATCGATCACGCCGGCCAACAGAGCCTCTTCCACTAACCGATTGGCACGCGCCGTATTCACGCAGGCCAGCCGCCCCTGCGGTGTTTCCACCAGTTCCCAGGTGCCCGGCAACTTGCGTTTCGGGTCGCTGCTGCGCTGAAACCAGACACGCGCGCCCTCGCCCATGCAATTGAGCATCGAGCCGGTGTTGGGGCAATGGATGCACAGGTGCTCGCCAGCATCGGTGACGATATCAGCGAGAAAACGCTTATAGCGCCGCACCAGCCGGCCCGTTTCCAGAGGCGTAGCGAAGCGCATCAGCCTTGCCAGCTCTGCAGACCGCGGGCGATACGCTCGACCGCGGCCTCCAGCTGCGGCAGGTCCTGGGTATAGGCAAAGCGCACATGATGCCCGGCCTGATGCCGGCCGAAATCGAGACCCGGCGTGATCGCGACGAACTCGGTTTCCAGCATGTGCTGACAGAAGGCGAAGGCATCGCCGCCAAAAGCGCTGATATCGGCATATAGATAGAAAGCGCCCTCGGGCTCCACGGCGATGCCGAAACCCAGCTCACGCAGGGCTGGAAGCAAGAAATCGCGACGCCTGGCGAACTCGGCGCGGCGCGCTTCGAGGATTCCCAGCGTGGCCGGCTCGAAGCAGGCCAGCGCCGCATGCTGAGCCATGGTCGGCGCGCTGATGTAGAGGTTCTGCGCCAGCTTTTCCAGCTCCGGCACGGCCACCTCCGGCGCCACCAGCCAACCCAGGCGCCAGCCGGTCATGCCGAAATACTTGGAAAAGCTGTTGAGCACGAAGGCGCTGTCATCCACCTCCAGCACGCTGGCGGCGTCGGTGCCGTAGGTGAGGCCGTGGTAGATCTCGTCCACTACCAGATGCCCGCCCCGCGCCTTCAGCGCCGCAGATAGGCCCGCCAATTCGTCCCGGTTGAGCAGCGTTCCGGTGGGATTGGCCGGTGAGGCGACCAGGGCGCCAACGCTATCCTGGTCCCAATGGCGCTCGACCAGATCAGGCGTCAGCTGGTAGCGGACATCGGCACCCACCGGAACCAGTTGCGCGGCGCCTTCGACCAGGCGCAGGAAATGCCGATTGCAGGGGTAACCGGGGTCGGCCAGCAGCCAATGTTTACCCGGGTCGACCAGCAGGCTGCTGGCGAGCAACAGCGCACCCGATCCGCCGGGAGTAATCAGCACGCGTTCGGGGTCAATAGACAGTTGATAGCGCTGCTTGTAGAAACCGGCAATCGCCTCGCGCAGCTGTGGCAACCCTCGGGCAGCGGTATAACGCGTATGTCCGGCCGCCAGGGCAGCCTGCCCGGCCGCGACGATGGGCGCCGCAGTCGTGAAGTCCGGCTCGCCGATTTCCAGGTGGATGACATCACGGCCCAGCGCCTGCAACTCGTTGGCTCGCGCCAGCAATGCCATGACATGAAAGGGTTCGATTGCACGACTACGCGCGCTATATGACGAGGTCATCTGACCGTCCTGAAGAGTACAAAACGTGAATTCTACCGAAGGTCCCTCTGACACCGCAGCCACCGTGATACTCGGGAGTAGCGCACCCCGATACGATCTGGTAAGTTCGCCCGCTTGCAGCCGCAGGGCCGGCACGGGCCGGCAGAGGGATTTCATCATCCTGCGCAATGGACATAGCGAGAGGCGTTCATCCATGCCCATTACCAAAACAACACCCAACAACCAATTGATTCGCGCCTTCGTGCCCTACAAGGAATCCAAGGGTGAGGAGTACATGAGCGACGATATGCGCGCTCACTTCACCGGCATCCTCAACAAGTGGAAACAGGAGCTGATGGAGGAAGTCGATCGCACCGTGCACCACATGCAGGACGAAGCGGCCAACTTCCCGGACCCAGCCGACCGCGCCAGTCAGGAAGAAGAGTTCAGCCTCGAACTGCGCGCCCGCGATCGTGAGCGCAAGCTGATCAAGAAGATCGACGAGACGCTGCAGTTGATCGAAGACAACGAATACGGCTGGTGCGACTCCTGCGGCGTCGAGATTGGCATCCGCCGTCTGGAAGCCCGTCCTACTGCCACGCTGTGCATCGATTGCAAGACGCTGGCGGAGATCAAGGAAAAGCAGATCGGTTCCTGATCCCGAAACGGGGCGCTACGGCGCCCCGCTTCATTTCCACCTCGCGCGTCTGCGCAGTATCCGCCTCGCTGATCCACCACCCGAGCCGGCCCATGCCTTCTCCCCTGCCCTCGACGTCCAGCTACATTGGACGCTTCGCCCCGACACCCAGCGGCTACCTGCACTTCGGTTCGCTGATCGCCGCACTCGCTTCCTACCTCGATGCCCGTGCCATGGGTGGCCGCTGGCTGCTGCGCATGGAAGACCTCGATCCGCCTCGGGAAATGCCCGGCGCGCAGGACGCCATCGTGCAGGCGCTGGAAGCCTACGGTTTCGAGTGGGATGGCCCCATGCAGCGCCAGAGCGAGCGCCATTCGGTGTATGAAGAAATGATCGAACGCCTGCTGCGCGAGGGCCTGGCCTACCCGTGCCTCTGTTCGCGCAAGCAGCTCGAGGCCTATCCAGGTCCCTATCCCGGCTTCTGCCGCGACGCACGCCAGCCCTTGGAAAACGCCGCGATCCGCCTGCGCGTGCCGAGTCTGGAATACCGCTTCACCGACCGCGTCCAGGGCGAATTCGCCCAACATCTGAGCCGCGAGGTCGGCGACTTCGTCATCCGCCGCCGCGACGGCCTGATCGCCTATCAGCTAGCCGTGGTATTGGATGACGCCTGGCAAGGCGTGACCGACGTGGTACGCGGGGCCGACCTGCTCGATTCCACGCCGCGCCAGCTTTACCTGCAAGAACTGCTCGGCCTGCCGCAGCCACGCTATCTGCATGTGCCGCTGATCATCCAGCCGGACGGGCATAAACTGGGCAAACGCCACCGCTCACCGCCGCTGCAACCCGAGCAAGCCACCCCGCTGCTGCTCCGCGCATTGCGCGCCCTCGGCCAACCGACCGCCCAGGAACTGAACGACGCGCTGCCCGGCGAAGTCCTCGCCTGGGCGGTCCCGCGCTGGGATGCCGGCCTCATCCCGCGCGCGCTGACGCTGGCCGAGGCGCAATTGGTCTAAAGCTGGAAGCCAACGTGAGGGCTAAAGCCGGAACCCCGCAAGCTTTTTGCTCTTACTTCAAGCTTCCAGCTTCAGGCTTCCAGTCGCTTCCTTTACCATCCCCCCACTTCCGACACGAGTTCCAGCATGTACATCTACCGACTGGTGCTGCTCCTGGTGGTGGGGATCTATCTGTTCTCCCCCGCGATCATGGACTGGTGGATCGACCCCAACGGCGCCTGGTATCGGCCTTATCTGTTGTGGCTGATCCTCATCGTGGTGACCTTCATCCTTCAGAGCCAGCGCGATGCAGACGAGCTTTAGCCTCAGCCACCTGATTCTCATCAGCGTCGCCTACCTGCTGGTGCTGTTCGGGGTGGCCTGGGTCAGCGAGCGCGGGCTGATTCCACGCTGGGTGATCCGCCACCCTCTGACCTATACGTTGTCGCTGGGCGTCTATGCCAGCGCTTGGGCGTTCTACGGCACGGTCGGCCTGGCCTATCAGTACGGCTACGGATTTCTCGCCACCTATCTAGGTGTCTGCGGCGCCTTCTTGCTGGCGCCGGTGCTGCTCTATCCAATCCTGCGCATCACCCGCACCTATCAGCTGGCCTCGCTGGCGGACCTGTTCGCCTTCCGCTTTCGCAGCACCTGGGCCGGCGCGCTGACCACTATCGTCATGCTGGTCGGCATGCTGCCGCTGCTGGCCCTGCAGATTCAGGCGGTGGCCGATGCCATCGGTATCCTCACGCTCGAGCCGCTGCAGGAGCGCGTGGCGCTGGGTTACTGCGTGATGATCATGCTGTTCACCATTCTCTTCGGCGCTCGGCATATCGCGACGCGGGAGAAGCACGAGGGGCTGGTATTCGCCATTGCCTTTGAGTCGGTAGTCAAGCTGCTGGCCTTCGGCGCCATTGGCGTCTATGCCCTTTATGTCGTGTTCGGCGGCCCTCATCAGCTGGATATCTGGCTGCTGCAGAATCAGTCTGCATTGCAGGCGCTACACACACCGTTGCAGGAAGGCCCTTGGCGAACTCTGCTGCTGGTGTTCTTCGCCTCGGCCATCGTCATGCCGCATATGTACCACATGACGTTCACAGAGAACCTCAACCCGCGCGCGCTGGTCAGCGCCAGCTGGGGCCTGCCGTTGTATCTGTTGCTGATGAGTCTGGCCGTGCCGCTGATTCTCTGGGCTGGCCTCAAACTCGGCGTCAGCACCAACCCGGAATACTTCACCTTGGGCCTCGGCATCAGTGCGCAGAGCGAAATGCTGACGCTGGTGGCCTTCGTTGGAGGCCTTTCCGCATCCAGCGGGCTGATCATCGTCAGCACCCTGGCGCTGTCGGGGATGGCGCTCAACCATCTGGTGTTGCCGCTGTACCAGCCGCCTACCGAAGGCAACATCTATCGCTGGCTGAAATGGACCCGACGCAGCCTGATCCTGGCAATCATCATGGCCGGTTACGGCTTTTATCTCCTACTGGGCGCCGAGCAGGACCTGTCCAACCTGGGTATCGTCGCATTCGTCGCCACGCTGCAATTCCTGCCAGGCGTGCTCTCGGTGCTCTACTGGCCGACCGCCAATCGCCGCGGCTATATCGTCGGGCTGCTGGCCGGCATCGCCGTCTGGGTGCTGACCATGCTGCTGCCGCTGGTCGGCAATCTGGATGGCATCTACATCCCACTGTTCAACGTCGTCTACGTACTCGACGACACAAGCTGGCACCTGGCTGCGATCGCCTCGCTGGCGGTCAACGTACTGGCCTTTTCGCTGTTCTCGATCTTCACCGAGACCAGCGCAGAAGAACAGGCCGCGGCGGAAGCCTGCGCCGTCGAGAACGTTCGTCGCCCACAGCGACGCGAACTGGCGGCCGCTTCGCCACAGGAATTCGCTACCCAACTCGCCAAGCCGCTGGGCGCCAAGACCGCACAGCGCGAAGTGGAGCAGGCGCTGAGAGATCTGCAACTGCCGTTCGATGAACACCGCCCTTACGCCTTGCGCCGGCTGCGTGATCGTATCGAGGCGAACCTTTCCGGCCTGATGGGGCCGAGCGTCGCTCAGGATATCGTCGAGAATTTCCTCTCCTACAAAAACGGCGCGAGCGGCTACGTGACCGAAGACATCCACTTCATCGAAAGCCGTCTCGAGGACTATCACTCGCGCCTCACCGGCCTCGCCGCGGAGCTCGATGCGCTGCGCCGTTATCACCGCCAGACCCTGCAAGAACTGCCCATGGGCGTTTGCTCGCTGGCCAAGGACCAGGAAATCCTGATGTGGAACCGCGCGCTGGAAGAGCTCACCGATATCCCGGCACTGCAAGTGGTCGGCTCGCGCCTGTCGACCATCGCCGAACCCTGGCAGAGTTTGCTGATGGATTTCATCGAGCAGAGCGACGAGCACCTGCATAAGCAACGGCTGCAGCTGGACGGCCACAGCCGCTGCCTGAATCTACACAAAGCCGCAATCGCCGAGCCACTGGCACCTGGCAACAGCGGCCAGGTCCTGCTGATCGAGGACCGCCCGGAAACCCAGCAGCTGGAAGACCGCCTGGTGCACTCCGAACGGCTGGACAGCATCGGGCGCCTGGCAGCCGGTGTCGCCCATGAAATCGGTAACCCGATCACCGGCATCGCTTGCCTGGCGCAGAATCTGCGTGAGGAGCGTGAAGCCGATCATGAGATCAGCGAAATCAGTAACCAGATCGTCGAGCAGACCAAGCGCGTCTCGCGCATCGTCCAATCGCTGATGAGCTTCGCTCATGCCGGCGGCAGGCAGCAGGATTTTTATCCGGTCAGCCTGGCGGAAGTGGCGCAGGATGCGATCGCCCTGCTGTCGCTCAATCGCCACGGAACCGAGGTGCGCTTTTTCAACCTGTGCGACCCGGAGCATCTGGCCGAAGGCGATCCTCAGCGCCTCGCTCAAGTACTGATCAATCTACTGTCCAATGCCCGCGATGCATCGGAGCCCGGCGACGCAATTCGGGTCCGCAGCGAGGTGTCCGAGCAGACCGTCTACCTCATCGTCGAAGACGAAGGCAGCGGTATTCCGCAATCGATTCTGGACCGTCTTTTCGAACCGTTCTTCACCACCAAGGACCCGGGCGAAGGCACTGGACTGGGCCTCGCGCTGGTCTATTCGATCGTGGAAGAGCATTATGGGCAGATCAACATCGACAGTCCGGCAAATGCTGAAACCCAACGCGGAACTCGTTTCCGCATTACCCTGCCGCGATATGTCGGGACGAACGATACCGTTGATTGACGAGGCGATGGGCATTGTTCAGGCATAGCTGCCATGTACAACTCAGCGGGGAACCGGCCGAGTCGGGGCTTGCGAAAGTGGCCTCCAGCCCGGCGGCAGGCCCCGCCCATCGCGACCGCTTGCACAGGCTGCGGAACAGGCTCCGCGACGCGCCCTTCCTACCGAGCTGCAGCCGCTTTCAGACCGTCGAGAGAGTACTGATGTCACATGTTCTGATCGTCGAAGACGAAACCATCATCCGCTCCGCCTTGCGCCGACTCCTCGAACGCAACCAGTACGAAGTCAGCGAAGCCGGATCGGTGCAGGAAGCGCAGGAGCGCTACAGCATTCCGGGTTTCGACCTCATCGTCAGTGATCTGCGCCTGCCCGGCGCGCCCGGCACCGAGCTGATCAAGCTCGCCGAAGGCACTCCGGTGCTGATCATGACCAGCTACGCGAGCCTGCGCTCCGCGGTGGACTCGATGAAGATGGGCGCGGTGGACTACATCGCCAAGCCTTTCGATCACGACGAAATGCTGCAGACCGTGGCTCGCATCCTCCACGATCGGCAGCAGGCAGCCACCGCTCCGGCTGCCGCCTCGCGCAGCGCTGCGGGTCCGGTAACAGATAGTGGCTCCGGTAATGGCGAGATCGGCATCATTGGCCGCTGCGGCCCGATGCAGGATCTGTTCAGCAAGATCCGCAAGGTCGCGCCAACCGATTCCAATGTGCTGATCCAGGGTGAATCGGGCACCGGCAAGGAGCTCGTCGCGCGTGCGCTGCACAATCTTTCCCGCCGCGCCAAGGCTCCGATGATCTCGGTCAACTGTGCCGCCATTCCCGAAACCCTGATCGAATCCGAACTCTTCGGCCATGAGAAAGGCGCATTCACGGGTGCCAGTGCCGGTCGCGCGGGCCTGGTGGAAGCGGCCGATGGCGGCACGTTGTTCCTGGACGAAATCGGCGAGCTGCCGCTGGAAGCGCAGGCACGCCTGTTACGCGTGTTACAGGAAGGCGAAATCCGGCGTGTCGGCTCTACCCAGTCGCAGAAGGTCGACGTGCGCCTGATCGCCGCGACCCACCGCGACCTGAAAACGCTGGCCAAGAACGGCCAGTTTCGCGAAGACCTTTATTACCGACTGCATGTCATCGCGTTGAAATTGCCGCCCCTGCGCGAGCGCGGCGCCGACGTCCTGGAAATCGCCAAGGCGTTTCTGGCGCGGCAGAGCGAGCGCATGGGTTCCGATGAGATGCACTTTTCCCGCGAGGCAGAGCAGGCGGTGCGGCACTACGCCTGGCCGGGTAACGTGCGTGAACTGGAGAACGCCATCGAGCGTGCCGCAATCCTCAGCGAGAGCGAAGAAATCAGCGCGGAGCTACTGGGCATCGACATCGAATTCGACAGTCTCGACGACGATTTCGATGAATCCTGCGCCCCGTTGGGTAGCGCCGTCTCGACCAACGAGCCGACCGAGGATCTTTCACTGGAGGATTACTTCCAGCATTTCGTGCTCGAGCATCAGGATCACATGACCGAGACCGAACTTGCCCGCAAGCTGGGCATCAGCCGCAAGTGCCTGTGGGAGCGTCGCCAGCGTCTGGGAATCCCGCGGCGCAAGTCGAGCGCCACCGGGTAGCGGTTGTTACCCAACCCATCGAGACGTAACAGAAACCGGGTTCATCGGTAACGGGAACCCGGTTTTTTGTAGGCCGAAAAGACGATGAAAAATCTAACTAACTGTTTTATAAGGATTTTCGAAAACTGGCACAGCAAATGCTTTATATCTGGCACAACAACAATAACAAGCAGACCCACAATAAGAACAAGACGTACCGGCTCTAGCAGAATAAATACAAGAAGGCGGAGGCGTAGCTAACTGATTCTTTTGGAGAGGAACTGCCAAATGGGCTTTTGCCCCACAACCAGGCTGAGAACAACAAAAACTGCATAAGCAGAGCCTGAACTGGTTGGATCATATGATCGATGGCAAGTCAGCGACCAAAGCAATCCGTTTGCTCTTTGCTCCCAATGTAGGAGCAATTCCTGGAAGCGATAGCTGAAAGGAACGGGTGATCAAACAAAAACAACACGCCCGAAATACTAATAACAACAAAGCACGCGACATCATTTAAAAGGGGAGCTTCGGCTCCCCTTAGTGCTTTCTGGCCCCGGCCGTTTTTGACACCTCCCCGCGCTTCGTTCACCATCCCGGCTCCCGGTGCTAGAATCCACGCTCGTTCGTGGCCATTCGCTTCGCCACTCAGTCCTTTCGCCACACAGTGCCTCCCATGCTGAAAAAGCTGTTCCAGTCTTTTCGTTTGCCCCTGCGCCGTTTGCCGCATCCCCGTCGCACACCCGAAATACTGTCCAGCCGGCAGCACTCGCTGCACCGCAATGATCTGAGCCGACATGCCGTCAGCGTCGTCGAGCGGCTTCAGCATGCCGGGTACGAGGCTTATGTCGTGGGCGGTTGTGTCCGCGATCTGCTGCTGGATCTGGACCCGAAGGATTACGACGTCGCCACCAGCGCCACGCCAGAGCAGGTACGCGCCGAATTTCGCAACGCTCGGGTCATTGGTCGACGTTTCAAGCTGGTCCATGTGCATTTCGGACGCGAGATCATCGAGGTCGCCACCTTCCGCGCCAACCATCCGGAAGAAGATGACGACGAGGCCAGCCACCTGGCTTCGCGTAACGAAAGCGGCCGTATCCTGCGCGACAACGTCTATGGCAGCCTGGAAGACGATGCCCAGCGCCGCGACTTCACGATCAACGCGCTGTATTACGACCCCTCGACCGAGCGCATCCTCGACCACACCCATGGGGTGAGCGACATCCGTAACCGGCTGATCCGCCTGATCGGCGACCCCGAGCAGCGTTATCAGGAAGATCCGGTGCGCATGCTGCGAGCGGTCCGCTTCGCCGCCAAACTGGACTTCGAGATCGAGCAGCACAGCGCCGAACCCATTGCCGATCTGGCGGACCTACTAAACGATGTGCCCTCAGCCCGCCTGTTCGACGAAATCATCAAGCTGTTCCTCAGCGGCAAGGCCGAGCGCACCTTCGACTTGCTGCTGGAGCATGACCTTTTCGCGCCGCTATTCCCGGCCAGCGCCGAGGCGCTGGAAGACAATCCCGAGTACACCGACACGCTGATCCGCAATGCGCTGGCCAATACCGATCAGCGCATTGCCCAGGGCAAGCCCGTCACTCCCGCGTTCCTGTTCGCCGCCCTGCTCTGGCCGGCGCTGCCGGCGCGCGTCGCCGAAGCGCAGGCCAGAGGATTGCCGCCCATACCGGCGATGCAGGATGCCGCGCATGAGCTGATCTGGGAACAGTGCCAGCGCACCGCTATACCCAAACGTTTCACCATGCCGATGCGGGAAATCTGGGACATGCAGGAGCGTCTGCCGCGCCGCCAGGGACGTCGCGCCGATCAGCTGCTGGACAATCCGCGCTTTCGTGCGGGCTACGATTTCCTCCTGCTGCGCGAGAGTGCCGGCGAGCAGACCGACGGCTTGGGCGAATGGTGGACCGACTACCAGGAGGCCAGCGACAGCGAACGTCGCAACATGATTCGCGGCCTCAGCAGCAAGGACAACGCCAGCGGAGCGCCGCGCAAACGCCGCCGTAGCGGCAGTCGACGCAAGCGCGGCCCGAACGAAAGCGCACCGACCTCCGACGAATAATGGAACGGGTTTATATCGGTCTGGGCAGCAATCTGGCCGAACCACGCGAACAATTACGCGGTGCGCTCAGGGCACTGGCGGCCGTCCCCTCTTCTCGGCTCGTTGCGGTGTCTTCGCTATACGCCAGCGACCCGCTCGGCCCACCGGATCAGCCGCGCTACAACAATGCCGTCGCCGCGCTCGAAACCTCGCAGGCCCCGCTGGAGCTGCTCGACGCGCTGCAAGCCATCGAAAGGGCCCACGGCCGCGAGCGCAAGGCCGAACGCTGGGGACCGCGAACGCTGGACCTCGATATCCTGCTGTTCGGCGATCGACTGCTCGACGAGCCGCGCCTGACCGTCCCGCACTATCATCTGCACGCCAGGGCCTTCGTGCTCTATCCGCTCGCCGAAATCGCGCCGCAGCATCTGCAGCTTCCAGATGGACGCAGCCTGGCCGATCTGCTGGCGGCCTGCCCATTCGAAGGCCTCGAACGTCTCGACGAACCGCTGTAACCCACCGGTAACAGGTGTAACGTGCGGGTAACACTCACGATTGACTTAGCTCGCCGCCATCAGGACTATAAGCGCCCTCTGCCGGCACGCATCGAATTGGTAATCCTGCCCATCGGTGACGCTCCGACTACCGTGATCCCTCAGAGGCTCTAGGAGGACGGCATTCATGCCAGACGTAACCCTGACCACCCTGCAAGGCCTCAAGCAGAAAGGCGAGAAGATCGTCATGCTCACCTGCTATGACGCCACCTTCGCCAAGACCGCCTGCGAAGCGGGTGTCGAGATGCTGTTGATCGGAGATTCGCTGGGCATGGTCCTGCAAGGTCACGACAGCACCTTGCCGGTGTCCGTTGAAGAGATGGCCTACCACACCGCCTGTGTCAAACGTGGCAACCGCGGTGCGATGATCGTCGCCGATCTGCCGTTCATGGCCAACGCCACCATCGAGCAGACCCTGGACAACTCGGCAACGCTAATGCGGGCCGGCGCGCACATGATCAAGGTCGAGGGCGCGGCATGGCTGGCCGAATCTATTCGCCTGCTGACCGAGCGCGGCATTCCGGTCTGCGCTCACATGGGCCTCACGCCGCAGACAGTCAACGTACTGGGCGGCTATAAGGTGCAAGGCCGCCAAGAAGCCCAGGCGCTGCAAATGATCGCTGACGCCAAGGCGCTCGAAGCGGCGGGCGCGGCGATGCTGTTGCTCGAGTGCGTACCCAGCGAGTTGGCCACCCGCATCACCCAAGCGGTGACGGTGCCAGTGATTGGCATCGGTGCCGGCAGCGCCACCGACGGCCAGGTGCTGGTACTGCACGACATGCTCGGGCTGTCTCTCAGTGGACGCGCACCGAAGTTCGTCAGGAACTTCATGAAGGAGCACGGCGATATCCCGGCAGCCATCGGCGCCTATGTACGTGCAGTGAAGGCCGTCGAATTCCCCGCAGCCGAACATGGATTTTCCGCATGAACGTGGTCAGAACCGTCGCCGACCTGCGCGCCGCGGTGACCCGCGCGCGTGGCGAGGGCAAGCGCATTGGCTTCGTGCCGACCATGGGCAACCTGCACGCCGGCCACATCGCGCTGGTTAAAAAAGCCGGCCAACGCGCAGACTTCGTGGTGGCCAGCATCTTCGTCAACCCGTTGCAGTTCGGCCCGAACGAAGATCTGGCCAGTTATCCGCGCACGCTCACGGCGGACCAGGAAAAGCTCTTCGAAGCGGGCTGCCATCTACTGTTCGCGCCCAGTGTCGAGGAGATGTATCCCCACGGCCAGGCCATGCAAACCATTGTCCGTGTGCCGGGTGTATCCGAAGGGCTCTGTGGCGGCAGCCGACCCGGCCATTTCGATGGTGTCTCGACCGTCGTCAGCAAGCTGTTCAACATGGTGCTGCCCGATCTTGCCGTGTTCGGCCAGAAGGACTTCCAGCAGTTGGCGGTGATCCGCACCATGGTTCGCGACCTGAACATGCCCGTGCAGATCATTGGCGAGCCGACCATGCGTGCCGAAGATGGCTTGGCATTGTCCTCGCGCAACGGCTACCTCAACACCGAGGAACGCGCCATCGCTCCAGCCCTGTATCGCACGCTGATCCAGCTGGCAGACGCGATTCGCAACGGGGATCGCGACTACCCGACGCTACTGGCCGAGGGGCAACAGGCACTGCAGGCAGCCGGCTTACGTCCCGATTATCTGGAAATTCGCAACGCGACGGATCTGCAGCCAGCGACAGCCGATACACATGAGCTGGTCATCCTCGCAGCGGCGTTCCTCGGCAAGACCCGCCTGATCGACAACCTGCTGGTCGATATCAAATCCGCACCGGTATAACCGCCGACCATCGGCACCGCCCTGCCCGTTCCCCGGTCTTGATCACATTTGTGGGTTCGGGCACACTCTGCGCCGCTTGCGCACCCGGAGGAACCCGCCATGCACGCCATCATGCTCAAGGCTAAATTGCACCGCGCCCAGGTGACCCACTCGGTGCTGGATTACGAAGGCTCCTGCGCCATCGACGGCGACTGGCTGGACCTGGCCGGCATTCGTGAATACGAGCAGATCCAGATCTACAACGTCGATAACGGCGAGCGCTTCACCACTTACGCCATCCGTGGCGAAGAAGGTTCGAAGATCATCTCCGTCAACGGCGCAGCCGCGCACAAGGCCGGCGTCGGTCATCGCCTGATCATTTGTGCCTACGCCCATTACAGCGAAGCAGAGCTGGCCAGCTTCAAGCCACACGTCCTTTACATGGGCGCAGATGGCGAACTCAGCCACACCAGCAACGCCATTCCGGTCCAGGTTGCCTGACTGCGAATGAGTCGCTCGAAAGCCCGCACGCCATTCGCGTTGCGGGCTTTTTTGTGCCCTGAGGGTTTCCCCTGACGAGCTAATCTGTAATGGTCGTCGGGGGCTATGGCGGGTATCGGCACCAGGCGCGGCGAGCATTCGGAACGCCGGGCGTTTTTCCCAGTCAGACAGTCTCGGCAGCGCAGGATGCGCCACCCTCGCTTCATTGAACCGGAGCGGTACGCGCCCGATGCATTCAGGATGAGTGCCAGCGTGTCAGCATGATCGAATGACTGTCCGACCGCAGCTCCAGGGCTACGCCTGGGGTAGAGCAGAATCGAGACAGTCCGCCAAAGCAAAGGAAGCCGCACTACCATGAGCTATTACGAGCACCCTCTCGATGCCACCGGCCTGTCGTCCTGGAAGGCCTTGGAAGAACACCGCCTTGCCATGCAGAACTTCAGCATGCGCGACGCATTCAAGGCCGACCCGACACGCTTCGATGACCTGTCGGTTTCCTGCTGCGGCCTGTTTCTCGACTACTCGAAGAACCTGATCACGCCCGAGACGCGCACCCTTCTGGTGAACTTGGCCCGCGAGGCCGGCGTCGAGCAGGCCGCTCGCGCCATGTTCGAAGGTGAGCGGATCAACGCCTCTGAGAATCGCCCGGTCCTGCACACCGCCTTGCGCCGCCCGATGGGTGATTCGGTAATGGTCGACGGGCAGAACATCATGCGCGATGTGCACGCCGCACTGGCGCAGATGACCGACATCGTCACCCGCATTCACAACAATCTCTGGCGCGGCTTTAGCGACAAGACCATCACCGACGTGGTGAACATTGGCATCGGTGGCTCGTTCCTCGGTCCGCAGCTGGTCTCCGAGGCACTGCTGCCCTTCACTCAGCATGGCGTGCGCACACATTACCTGGCGAACATCGACGGCAGCGAATTCCGCGAAGTGACCGCCAAGCTGAACGTGGAAACCACACTATTCATCATCTCCAGCAAGACCTTCGGCACGCTCGAGACACTGAAGAACGCTCAGGCCGCACGTACCTGGTATCTCGGCAAGGGCGGCACCGAGGAGAAGCTCTACCGTCACTTCATCGCGGTGACCAGCAACAAAAAGGCCGCCGTTGAGTTCGGCATCCGCGAAAAGAACATCTTCCCGATGTGGGACTGGGTCGGCGGTCGCTATTCACTGTGGTCAGCCATCGGCCTGCCGATTGCACTGGCCATCGGCATGTCCAACTTCAAGGATCTGCTGTCCGGCGCTTACAGCATGGACAGTCACTTCCTCAGCGAGCCGTTCGAAAGCAACATGCCGGTGCTGCTGGCGATGCTTGGCGTCTGGTACCACAACTTCTGGGGCGCGCAGAGCTACGCCTTCCTGCCGTACGACCATTACCTGCGCAACTTCGTCAAACACCTGCAGCAGATGGACATGGAGTCCAACGGCAAGAGCGTGCGCCAGGACGGTACGCCCGTCTCCTGCGGCACCGGCCCGGTGATCTGGGGTGGCGTCGGCGCTAACGGCCAGCACGCCTATCATCAGCTGCTGCACCAGGGCACCCCGCTGATTCCGGCCGACTTCATCGTGCCCGTGGTCAGCCACAACCCGGTGGCCGACCACCATGAATGGCTTTACGCCAATTGCCTGTCGCAGAGCCAGGCGCTGATGCGCGGCAAGACCCGCGAGGAAGCCGAAGCCGAGCTGCGGGCCAAGGGGCTTGGCGAAGCCGAGATCGAGCGTCTGGCGCCGCACAAAGTGATTCCAGGCAATCGCCCGAGCAATACCGTGGTGATGGAGACCATCAGCCCCGGCCGCCTCGGCGCGCTGATTGCGCTCTACGAGCATAAGGTGTTCGTACAAGGCGTGATTTGGGGGATCAATTCTTTCGACCAGTGGGGCGTGGAGCTGGGCAAGGATCTGGGCAAGGCCGTGTACGGTCAGATGACCAGCTTCGACGCACCGCCAGCCGAAGATGCCTCGACCCAGGGCCTGATCGATTTCTTCCGCGGTCGCCATCGCGGCTGAGCCTACGTTGCAACCGGGCGGCAAACGCTGTCCGGTTGAATCCCGCTTTCTCCTCAATCGGTAACGGCACCCATCGGGTAACATTCCTGCTTTCTAATCGTTGCAGAAACGCCGGTCATGGAATTCATTCGTCGTCGCGTCGAATCACAGGTGCTCAGCCTCACCGGCCTGGCCATTGGCGGCGTCGACTATGAACAGCCGCCGGGCGACCCAGGCTTGTTCGGCCCGGATTCGGTCTGCTGGCGGGTCCATGGTGACTTCACTTCGATGCTGATCGGCGGTATTTCCGCGTTGCTGCTGCAAGTCTTGCATCCGCTGGCGCTGGCCGGCGTCTGGGATCATTCGAACTTCCGTGAGGACCTGCTAGGCCGTTTGCGGCGTACCGGGCAATTCATATCGGCAACAACCTTCGGCAGCCAGGCGGATGCACAGCGGCTGATCGAGCGGGTCCGCTCGATCCATCTGCAGGTCACAGGCCATGCAGCCGATGGCCGCCCCTACGCCGCCTACGATCCCGAACTGCTGACCTGGGTGCACGTGGCCGAAGTCAGCAGTTTTCTCAAGGCGCACCTGCGCTATCTCAACCCGTCCCTGTCTGGCGAGGATCAGGACCGCTATTACGCCGAGGTCGCACGGATCGCCGAAGCGCTTGGTGCATACCAGGTGCCGCGCTCGAGAAAGCAGGTTGCGGAGTATCTGCAAGAAGTACGGCCACAGCTGCATTGCGACGAGCGCTCGAGGGAGATTCTCCGCGTGCTGTTCGACGCACCGGCACCCAGCGCGCTGGCCCGGCCATTCGGCGCCCTGATGATGCAGGCGGGAATCGAACTGCTACCGGACTGGGCGAGCGCCATGCTCGAACTGCGGCAGAGCCCGGCTCAGCGCCAGCTGATACGGTTCGGCGTCAGACGCACCGCCCCTGTGCTGCGCTGGGCCGTGCGCAACGGTTCGGCCCACAGGGCGCACCGGCGCATGGGACTGCCCAGCCGCTAGCAGGCCAATGAAAGCGTAGGCGAGGCAGGCAAGGCGCAACGGCCAACAGGTCGAAAGGCGAGCGCAGCGAGCCAAAGGCCGAGGGAGCGGACCGGGCTCACAAACCGGGGTTGTTTTTAACGCGGTGTTACCAACACAGATAGCTCAACGGGCTGCCAAGCACCTCCGGCCTAGCGCCGACATTTCCGTTAAACTGCGCGTCCCTCTCTCCCGAGTCGCCGCGCATGCCTTCTCTCGAACAGGCGCTGCGCGCCGCCTTCCGCCATCGCGAAGCTCTACTCGACCAACTGCACGATCAGGCCACCGATTGTTACCGACTCTTCCACGGTAGCCAGGAAGGCGCGCCCGGTCTGACGGTCGACCGTTACGGCCCGCAGTTGCTGGTGCAAAGCTTTCATCAGCCGCTCGAACGCGACGTGCTATTGGCCGTGCACCAGCAGCTTTGCACCGCCCTGGGCGAAGCCCTCTCGCTGGTCTACAACGACCGCTCCCAGGGGAACTCGCGTATCGATCGCGACGATTCGGTCTATCGCGCCGATCCCGCGGCGCTGGAAGATCAGGTTGGCCGCGAATGGGGCCTGAACTACCGGGTCCGTGCACGGCACAGCGGGCAGGATCCGCTGCTGTTTCTCGATCTGCGTAACGCACGCGGCTGGGTCAAGGCCAACAGCGCCGGCAAGTCGGTGCTCAACCTGTTCGCTTACACCTGCGGCGTCGGCCTCTGCGCGGCTGCCGGCGGTGCGCGTGAGGTGTGCAATCTGGACTTCGCCGAAAGCAACCTCGCGGTCGGACGGGAGAACGGCGCGCTCAATCCCGAACTGGCGCCGATGCGGTTCATCCAGTCGGATTATTTTCCGGCGATCCGTCAGCTGGCGGGCTTGCCGGTCCCACAGCGCCGTGGGCGAGCACTGCCCGACTATCCACACCTCGTACCGCAACAGTTCGACCTGGTCTTGCTCGATCCGCCAGCCTGGTCGAAAAGCGCATTCGGCACCGTCGACCTGCTGCGCGATTATCAGAGCCTGCTCAAGCCTGCACTGCTCACCACCGCTGAAAATGGCGTGCTGGTCTGCTGCAACAACCTGGCGAAGGTCGACCTCGACGACTGGCGCGAGCAGGTTCTGCGGTGCGCAACGAAGGCCGGACGGTCGGTACGCGATTGCCAGGTATTGTCGCCGGCGCTGGACTTCCCTTCCGCCGACGGGCGACCGCCATTGAAGATTCTCACGCTGCAATTGTGAAGCGGTACGGGTTACTGGTGGCATAGAGGAACCCGCATGGCGTGCCATACTCCAAGGCAGTCCATCGCTCGGAATGTAGGTCCGCATGCCCAACGGAATGAAGCGCGCACTCATCGGCCTGATGACCGCACTGGTCTGCTATTGCCTGCTTGGCTTCCTGATACTGCCTGGTGTCGCCCAGCGTGTCGTCAACCAGCAACTGATCCATTACGCGACGGTGCCGGCGCGCCTGGAACGAATCGAATTCAACCCGTTCAGTCTCGAGCTGACGCTGTTCAATCTGCGCCTCGGCGAGGCCGATCAGCCGCAGCTCGGCTTCGAACGTCTGTATCTCGATCTGCAATGGAGCAGCCTCTGGCACCGCGCCCTGCAGATAGAAAATATCGAGCTGACCCAGCTGCACACCGAAGTGGTGTTCGACAAGGACGGTACGCTCAACCTGACACGACTGTTCGACCTGCCACCGTCTGCTGAAGATGAAGAGACGCAAGAGCCGGAAGAACCCTTCGCCCTGCATATCGACCGACTGCAGCTGGTAGAGGGCTCGGTCCGCTTCGCCGACCTGCGCCCCGAAGAGCCCATCGACTTCCTCCTCGACTCACTCAATTTCGAGCTGCTGAACTTCGCCACCCGCTCGGATAACGCAGCCGATGCGGTGCTGGTCGCGACCGGCCCCAGCGGGGCCCGGGTGGACTGGAACGGACAGTTCAATCTGGCGCCAGCCATCAGCTCGTCCGGCCAGCTGAAAATCAGCAATCTGGCATTGAAGGACTTCTGGGCCTACGCCCATGACGCCTTGCCACTGCGCCTGCAGCAAGGCCGGCTGAGTTTCGCCAGCGATTATCGGCTCGATCTGGCGGAGCGCACCGAGCTGCAATTGAGCAACCTGAACGCCCAACTGGCGCCGCTCGAACTCGACACCGCCGACGGGCAGCCAGTGGTTCGCCTGAACAAGCTTGAAATCAGCCAGACATCACTGGATCTGACCAAGCAACAGGTGGTGATCGGCCAGCTGCGCAGCGATGCCCTGGAAACCTGGGTAATCCGCGAACCCGACGGCGAGCTGAACTGGCAGAAACTGCTGACCTCATCATCGTCCGCCAACACCCAGCCGGAGACTACTGAACAGACGGGCGCCGTCGAACCCGTACAAACAGCCAACGCAGACGACCAGTCGGCAGCTTGGCAGGTGCTGCTGAGTGACGCCCAGCTACGCGACTACCGGGTACATCTGCGTGACCGTGTGCCGGCGGAAGAAGTCGCCCTGGAGCTGGGTCCGCTTAATCTAGCCGTATCCGATTTCGACAGCCTGGGCACTTCGCCTTTCGGGCTGGAACTGACCACCGGCGTCGGCAACCAGGGTACTCTGCAAGCAGCGGGACAGCTGCAACTGCAGCCTGCGTCTGGACGACTTAGCATCAGCACGCAGGATATCGACCTGCGCATCGCTCAGGCCTACCTGACGCCTTTCGTGCATCTCGAATTGCGCAGCGGCATGCTGGCCAGTCAGCTGGAACTTGAGCTGACCGGCACCGAACCACTGGCGTTCAATCTCGGAGGGGCAGCCGAGATTACCCAGCTGCATACGCTCGATACCATCAACAATCGCGACTTCATCAAATGGCAGCGCTTGCAACTCGGCGGGCTGGATTACCAGCATCCCCAACAGTTGCAAATCGAACGCCTCGACCTGACCCAGCCCTACGCGCGCTTCATCATCAATCCGGACCTCACCACCAATATCAATGACCTGTTGGTGGACAAGACGACCGCGGCTGCTGCGGCAACCGAACAAGCGGAGCCGCTGGGCATCCGTATCGGCGGCATCGCCATCAATGAGGGTTCGGCCAATTTTTCCGACCTCAGTCTGCGCCCTCCCTTCATAACGGCCGTGCAGGAGCTCAGCGGTGAGATCGGTACGATCGACAACCAGGCGCAGCAACCGGCCACGGTCGACGTGAACGGCAAGGTCGATCGCTATGCGCCGGTCAGCATCAAGGGAAACCTCACGCCGTTCGATCCGCTACAGAGCCTCGATATCGCCACGCGCTTCCGGCAGGTCGAACTGACCAACCTTTCGCCCTACTCTGGGAAATTCGCCGGTTATCGCATCCGCAAAGGCCGCATGGATCTCGATCTCCACTACCGCATTCAGCAGGGCCAGCTGAACGCCGAGAACAAGGTCGTGCTGCAACAGCTGCAACTTGGCGAGAAAGTGGATAGTCCCGAAGCGGTCGATCTGCCGGTACGTCTGGCCGTCGCGCTGTTGAAAGACAGTCGTGGCACGATTTCGCTGGAGCTGCCGGTTCAGGGCGACCTCAACAACCCTCAGTTCGATGTTATGCCGATCGTCTGGCAGA
>Ga0163223_100186_pt1 | contig 21562 bp, 20 predicted proteins | sample MSEWel2016_02_17_2_FD_113147 | JGI IMG/M metagenome (GOLD analysis project Ga0163223, IMG submission 113147) | Subsurface microbial communities from deep shales in West Virginia, USA - MSEEL Well Study Marcellus 5H_2016_02_17 ...
GTATCGTTAATTGTTTTAAAGTTATCAATATCCAATAAGACGATATTTCCGTGCACATTATTTAATAAGTCCCTAGTGAGCAACTCATTAAATTTCCGGCGATTGTATAACTCTGTCATCGGGTCGCGATCGGCCAGAAATTGAATATGCTGTTCCTTTTCTTTAATCGTATCAACCATATTCCTTAATTCCACCAGGACATGATTGTAGTAAGCGCCCATTTGCCCGATCTCATCTTTGGTCTTCACTTCAATTGCTCGTGTAAAATCACCTTGTGCAACAAAACCCAAACTATCCACAAATTGCTTGAATTCCCGGGAAAAAGAAGTGCTGTAAATGATGATCAGCCCAACAGTCAAAGCAATAATGATTAGCGTAATCATAATGGCATTGGCAATCATATCGCTCACCGAAGAAAACAATTCGGCAAAGGGCGTCATCACAACTAATTTCCAGCCAGTGCTTGCGAGGGTTAAATAATCGGCTCTAAAATCCTGGCCGCCTAATGCAACATTGATTGACCCCTCACTATTATTCATAATGGTATCGGCGATGACGCCTAATTCCTGATCCTGCTCAATTGCTAGCTTCATGACCTTTTGGGGGTCTTTATGCGCAATAAAGCGTCCCTTTGTATCAATCAGAAAGGCATAACCGGACTCACCCAATTTCACTTCTTTAATGATTTTTTGGATCGTTGTCAAGTCGTAGTCAGCCGAAGCGACACCGATGATGCCGTATTCGGTGCTTATCGGGACTGCTGCAGTAACCATTGAGATTTTTGTCACCTCATCGTAGTATGGATCTGTCCAGCCAACTCCTTTTTCGGTGTTTTTCCCGATAAGATACCAGTCGGTATTAAAATAATCATAATCTTCTGACTCGTACGCTTCACTATAGACAATGGTCTCCCCTTCTTTGTGGAGATAAGGCCCAAAATATCGGATGTTTTTATCATAAACCCCGCTTTCCAGCCACAGTCCACTGCCGAGGGTGTTTTTATTCATCGCCAGGAATTTCTCAATAATGCCGCGATAATCCGTCTTTGTCAGCGTATTTGCCTGGACTTCATAAACAGCAGCGACGGCTTCTGCTATTTGTCTATTCGTGGTAAATTCAGACTCAATCGATGCTTCGATGGTATTGAGGGCTTCTGTTACTCTTGCTTCGATTTGTTCTTCTAATCCCGCCTTTGTTTTTAACACCGAGGCAGCCGCAATCGATACAGTTGCCAGTAAGATGATCGGGATGAATACAATCAACATTTTCGTTCGGATGCTAGATAGCTTATTAAAAAAGTTCATCGACTCCTCCCAACTGTAAAATCAACTGAGATAATAAAACACTCTTCAGCTTTTAAAAAGATAATCGGCTGTACGCCCATTAACACCATTCTTTACCCCATTTCATTCAAGTGTTTCACAAAAGAATTTCGCAAAATCGATGGATGGATTCAGTTTAGTGTACCCCAGAAAACCCGCTTAAGTATTTCGCCAATGTAAAGATTGCGTTAAGAGTTTGTTAGAATTTGTCGTTATGTGACTGCTTTAATCAAAAATTTACTGAACCCATTCCCCCAATTAATACGCAAACGCAAAAGAGAGACGTGGCCCGCAAGGGAAGCGTCTCTCTTTGTAATTAATAATAAGGGGACATTTAGTTTTCTTTTTGCGTCTCAGGTCGCTTTACCCAATCCGCCATCGCACTTCGCATGATAAATATGAATGCGCTAAAAAAAAACAAACGCATCAGCAAGATTGCAATTTGGTCCGCTATGACAAGCCCCCTACTCTCCAATTATTTTAACTAAAACCCGTTTATCTCGCTTTCCGTCAAATTCAAAGTAAAAGATTTGTTCCCATCTGCCAAAATCCAGCTTGCCATTGGTTACTGCCACCACTGTTTCGCGGCCCATAATGGTTCGTTTGAGATGACCATCAGCGTTATCTTCAAATCCATTATGATGATACTGACTATATGGTTTTTCCGGTGCCAGTTTTTCCAACCAGTCTTCATAATCCTGATGTAATCCACCTTCGTCATCATTAATAAAAACACTGGCGGTAATGTTCATGGCATTAACTAAAATCAGTCCTTCACTTATCCGACTCTCAGCCAGGGCTTTTTCTACATCACCGGTGATATTGACCAGGCCTCTTCGTTTAGGCAAATTAAAATGCAATTCTTTACGATAAGAAATCATGGTTTTTGCTCCTTTTTTTCTTTATTCTCTAACTAACGCATACAATTTCATGTCTTCTGTCTGACCATTTTTAATGGCATTTTTTCTAAGCAGTCCTTCTAGTTGAAAACCAGCTTTTTCAAGAATCCGGCACGAACCCAGGTTCCGGGCAAAAGGTTCGGCAAAAATTCGGATGATATCGGTTGTTTCAAAAACAAGTTCACAGATCTGTTTTACTGCCCGAGTTCCATGTCCCTGTCCCCAATCGGGTTCGGCAATATAATAACCCAGTTCAGCCGTTCGAAAGTGAATATTATCTTTGCGAAATACACCGATACTCCCAATAACCCGACCCTCATCGGTAATGGCATAGGCAAAGGTATTATCGGCTTGTGAATCCTGCATGGCCTTGATATATTCTTTTGCATCCTCAACTGTATAGGGAAATGGTAAGCCATCCCGCAGGTTATCCAAAATTTTTTTGTTATTCAGGGCTGCTGCCAACTGATTGGCATCTTCTTCTGCCCATTTACGCAGTGTTGTTTTCAATTCGTTATCCTCCTCATTCTAGAGATATTTTTTAATGACCATAAAATCTACAAAATAGGCTACCGGCTAAAAATTAAATCGCTCATCCTCACCTGTTAGAAATCGCGAAACTCACCGATGCCAAAGATAAATTTAAGTGAACAAAGGGTGTTTATCATGATGAAACATGTTATAATGATTATCAATAACGATTTGTTCAAGAAAGGAAAGTGAAATGTTTGAAGAATTAGGTGGTTTTTTTGGCTGGCTTTTAATTGGTGCATTCGCGTGCACCCTGCTTAACTATCTCGTAAAATTTGCTAATAAAAAATGGGGCAAGACGATTTCCAGCAACAGTTCTGGCAAAAAAACGATGAAATTACTGATGACCGTCTTTGTTCGGAATCACAAATTTTTTGGTTTCCTGACTGCCGCACTGCTACTGACACATTTTACCATTCAGTTTAGCCGCTATGGCATTAATCTAACTGGCGCCCTGGCGGCCATCTTAATTATTTCCCAGGTCAGTTTAGGGATCTACGCTACGCGTGCTCACAAGCCGCGCAAGGGTGCGTGGTTTGTTGCCCACCGGTTAATTGCCGTTTTGATCATAATCGGAATTCTCTTACACTTATTGGCTCCGTATTCACTTAACCGTATACTGCTGCAACCCGCAACCTCAGCGGTACAATCGACGGAAACAGACACTCGGTCAACCGAAGCGGATCGTCAATTAACGCGTTTTACAAAGGATGACTTGCCAGCTTAATGGTAAAGACGGTAATCCCACCTATGTTGCTTACAAAAACGTGGTTTATGATGTTTCGAACGTATCACAATGGGTAAACGGTGAACACAATGGCAATAGCCGACAATGATTTAACCCAGGCTCTTTCTGGTTCTCCCATGGTGAAAGGGTACTAGCTGATCTTCCCATCGTCGGCGAATATATCGCGTAAGTATCAGCTAAGGAAGTTTCTATTTGTTAACTTTACTTAAATCCATTAAAGCAGGTGAAAATTTATGCCCGAACTACCAGAAGTCGAAACCGTTCGCCGAACGTTAAAAAACTTTATTATTGGCAAAGAAATCAAGGAAATCCAGGTTCATTACGATAAGATTGTCGTCGGGGATACGGATAACTTTGTGACGTCATTAACAGGACAAACCATTCGGGATATTGATCGAGTGGGAAAATATTTGGTCTTTATTCTCGATCGCGATGCGTTTATTTCGCATTTGCGAATGGAAGGCAAATATAATCTTGTCGATGCTTCAAAGCCGCTTAACAAACATGAACATCTGACCTTTGTCTTTCGTGACGGCACCGAATTACGTTATCAGGACACCCGCAAATTTGGTCGGCTTGAGCGCGTCAACAAAAAAACGTATCGTCAGGATTTACCGCTTTGCAAGCTTGGTCCCGAACCATGGGATGCTGATCCTAAAGCGATCTACGCCAAAATACATAAGAGCAATCTGCCGATTAAAACGCTACTACTTGATCAAAGCATTATGACAGGAATCGGCAATATCTACGCCAATGAAATCTGTTTTAGATTAAAAATAGATCCTACCACCCCAAGCAAACGGGTCAGTAAAAAGCGGGTCGTGGAATTAATTGCTGTTTCAAAAGAAATCCTGGAGCAGGCCATTGCCCAAGGCGGAACAACGATTCACTCGTTTGACGCCAATGGCATTAACGGTTTGTTTCAGGTACAGTTGCAGGTACATACACAAAAATTTTGTCCGCTATGTCATGGCGCAATTACCAAAGAAATGGTTCGTGGCAGAGGTACCTATTATTGCAAAGCATGCCAAAAAAAGAAGGGCTGAGATTGTTAAACGAGGAAATATTTGACCCAGGGAAGCTGCTTCTCTGGGTTTTTTTATCGCTTTAATGGTAGCAACTCCATTGTCTTTTTTAAACATCAGCCATTTCTTTTTTCGTTTATTTAACGACCAGAACCGGCTGTTTGGAATGACGCACTATTTTTGAGGTGACACTGCCAATAAACACCTGGCGCAGTCGTGAAATGCCAACCCCCTGAGAACCCATAATTACCATTTCCACCTCATTTTCATCGAGATAATCGGCTATCTGATCGGCCGGATCTCCATAGAGCAAAACGGTTTCCACATTGACTGACAAATCTTTTAGCATTTCCTTTGCGTCAGCAAGGTTGCGCTCTGCATTAAGTTTAAACTGAGATACATAGGCCTGGACTTCCAAGCCAGATTGGATTAATAGATTGGACTCATCCGTTCCACTGGGTGTGGTAATATTGGCAACCGACAATAAAACGATATCCGAGCCTAAGGCTTCCGCCAGCTTTTTTGCTTCCAGTACCGCTTTTGTTGATATTGGCGAGCCATCAATGGGAACAAGTAATTTTTTCATATGGTGCCTCCCTGTATTATTTAGTTAGCTTCATGATAACGATTTTTTTCTAAAATTGCAATGACTATTTTACTAACCACCTTCGATATCTCCGGCTGCAAACGTTAAAGTTTCTTCTTATTATAATGTACTTCAAATAAAACACAAAATTGATTGACAAATCACCCCGTTAACACGATAATGGGTAATGGCATTCAGACGATTTAAATGATGTGAGGATCGGTTGGCTGCTTCACACATTGTAAATTGAGGAGAACTGAAATGACGGAAAGTAATTATTTTTTTGTATCGATCGCTATTTTTTTAATTGTGTATGCCCTAATCATCTGGGACAAATTCGATCGAACCCTTGTCGCTTTAGGCGGCGGCATGCTGATGGTTATTCTGAGAATTCTGAATCAGGAATCTGCCATCGAGGCGGTTGATTTCGATACCATTACCCTTTTAATCGGGATGATGATGATTGTTATGGTCATGCGTCGAACCGGCGTTTTTGAATACCTGGCCATTAAGGTATTAAAAATTTCCAAAGCCGATCCCCAGCGTCTGATTATTCTGCTTTCACTGATTACCGGTGTCTTATCGGGCTTGCTTGATAATGTCACCACAATTTTGCTGATTATACCAGTAACGCTCAGCGTTGCCAAAGACTTAAAGCTTGATCCAATCCCCTTTATCATTGCTGAAATTTTCGCTTCCAATATCGGTGGCACTGCTACACTCATTGGCGATCCGCCCAATATTATGATTGGAAGTCAGGTTGGTTTTACCTTCAATGATTTTCTGCTTAATAATTCTGTCATCGCGCTGCCAATTCTTTTGCTGACATCCATTCTATTTGCGCTTTTATATAAAAAAGTTTTGATCGCCGATGAATCCGTCAAAGCCAAGGTTTTATCCGTTAATGAAAAAGATGCCATCACTGATTTACCGCTACTACGAAAATCGATGATTGTCTTTACCCTTGTTATTCTTGGTTTTTTGTTCAATGGGGTGCTCCACATTGAATCACCGACTATTGCCTTATCGGGAGCGGTTATCCTCATCTTAATTTCAGGTATCAGCTCGGAAGAAATTCTTCACGAGGTGGAATGGAAGACCATTTTCTTTTTCATCGGTCTCTTCATTCTGGTTGGTGGTATTGAAGCCACCGGCGTCATCGAAATATTGGCCAAAGAGGTACTGCTTTTAACTCATGGCGATGTTTTCATGACAACGCTATCGATCTTATGGGTTTCTGCGATTGCCTCAGCTTTTATCGATAATATCCCCTTTGTCGCCACGATGATTCCGATGATCATGGAAATGGGGCATCTCTCCGGCATCGATATCTACCCGCTGTGGTGGGCACTTTCCCTGGGCGCCTGTCTGGGAGGGAACGGAACCGTCATTGGTGCCAGTGCCAATGTGGTCGCCATCGGGATTGCCGAAGCACAAGGTTACCGGATTACCTTTGGCCGTTATTTCAGAGTCGCTTTCCCCTTTATGATCTTTACGATCCTGATCGCAACAGTCTATATGATTTTTCGATATCTGGCCTTCTAATGAGGCAAACACGAATAAAACATTCTATTTTCATTTGCAAATGATTCGTATTTGCACTTAAGGTTTTCCTGCCTTAATCTGTATTATAATTAAGTTCATGCAGTTACAATCGCTATCAATATACACGGCTTGTTTAATACTGATAAATAGTTCGGGAGGAATATACCAATGACGAAAATAGATATTATCTCAGGCTTTCTGGGTGCTGGCAAAACGACATTGATCAAGAAATTACTGGAAGAAGCATTTATTGAAGAAAAAGTCGTGCTCATTGAAAATGAATTTGGGGAAGTGGGCATCGACGGCGCACTTTTTAAAGATTACAAAATCCAGATAACCGAGATGAATTCCGGATGCATCTGCTGTTCCATTGCCGGGGACTTTGGTGCCGCCTTAAAAGAAATATTAGCACTTGATACGGCTGACCGAATCATTATTGAACCCTCCGGCGTTGGCAAGCTTTCTGATGTAATCAATGGCTGTCAAAACGCCTTAAAAGGAGCTGCTGCCAAATTAAATATGTGTGTTACTGTTGTGGATGCGACAAAGTATAAGGTCTACGTCAAAAATTTTACTGAATTTTATACGAATCAACTGGCCAATGCCAAAACGATTATTTTAAGCCGTAGTCAAAAGGTTAACGAAGATACCATAGAAATGATCATCAAAGATCTGCGAAGAATCAATCCCCATGCCCAAATCATTAGTACTGACTGGCAAGAATTAGACGGAAGCAAAATAAAAGAAATTGGCGAACTCACAGATAATATCGAAGCTCTCCATTCTTTAATTAACCCAACCAAACATACCCATGCGAGTCATCATCACGCTGATGAAGTTTTTAGTGTCTGGGGACGAGAGACGGCTAAAACATTTGAACGTAACAAAATTGAATCGGTCTTAAAACAATTAAAGCATTTAGAAGGAACGATTCTCCGGGCCAAAGGTATTATCAAGGTCGAAAAAAATCAATGGCTTCAATTTGATTATGTGCCTGACGAAACCATTATAAAAGACATCAAACCCGATTACATTGGACGAATTAGTGTCATTGGAGAACAGATCAATGATGTCCAAATTACTGAATTATTCGGTTTGTAAGCGATCATTATGGCAACTTATATAGATATTGTTACGGGATTTTTAGAAAGCGGAAAAACCACATTCATTCAAAATATATTAAACAACGGCCAAGTTTCAGACTTTAATTCAATCGTCCTGGTTATCTGCGAAGAGGGCTTTACTGACTATGATCAAGAATTATTTGTGCAGAAGAACATCAAAAGCATCATTTTAGAGAGCCCCACTGAATTAAATGATGACTTATTTAAACAGATTGACGCAAAATTTCATCCCGACTACATCATCGTCGAATATAATGGAACCTGGGATATTTCCCGACTTTTAGGTTTGAAAATGGACCCTGACTATCGCTACCGAAATGTTTTTTTTATCAGCGAAACCGGAACTTTTAGAAATCAATTAAGCAATATGGTTACCCTTATGCATCCTCATATTCAAAATAGTAATGTCACTGTTTTTAACCGACACGAAACCGTATCTCCAGATATCCTTAAAAAAATAGTCCAAGATATAAAAAGTATTAATCCGAAAACAAAAACGGTTTTTGCTGAAGCCGTCGCACCTACCCGAGCATTAAATCCCTATTTTGGTAAACCCGACAACCAGAAAAACAGTCCCCTAAATTCACTGATCAAATTGAACCTATTCATGTTGATGCTTTTGTGTGTTTCGGTGATTCTGATATTTAGTGATTTTAATGACTATCACTACATTCAATCGATCACCACGATCTTTTTAAGTATTCTGATTCAGGCACTACCCTTTATCTTGTTTGGGGCATTTTTTTCAGCCATTATCCAGCTATTTGTTTCATCAAATTGGATTATCACGCAAATATCCAAGGGAACTTGGACTTCTTTTTTAATTGCTGTCAGTGCTGGCTTTTTTTTGCCGATATGCGACTGTGGATTAGTTCCTATTGTTTCTGGTTTACTTAAAAAAAGCACTCCCTTACCGCAAACAATTACCTTCTGGCTGGCTTCGTCAGCCGTCAGCCCAATTGTTTTTCTTTCCATGCTCTATGCCTTTCCCGAGCAACCCTACCTGGCTGTTATCCGTGTGATAACTGGCGTAGTAATTGGTATTGTTGCTGGAATCATCTTAAAATTGGCCCATCTGGAAACCAGTGCTGTTATTCAGGACAGCCGCTACTTCCAAACGATCGGCAAGGATATTCTTGATTTAAAATTTGAAGGGACCAAAGGAAAAATCGAGGCGGTTTTTTCCGGCGCAAAAAGCGAATTTTTCAGAGTGTCGAAATATGTCATCATCGGTGCCTTGGTTTCGGCAATTTTACAGACGATTCTGCCACAAACACTAATGCACTTAATTAGTAGCAACCCCTTGTTACAATTTATGATTATGGTTGCCGCCGCCATCTTTATGTCCACCTGTTCCACGTCAAACGCGTTTATTGGGAAAAGTTTTTCGAATAATTTTTCTACCATACCTATTTTAGCCTTTGTTGTCATGGGACCGATGCTGGATCTAAAAAACATGCTGATGCTTTCCGGTGTATTAAAAAAGCGCTTTTTGATTGTTCTTGCCACTCTGGTAATTCTAGAAGGCGCCGTCGTATTTAGCACCTTAGCTTATTTTCTGTAAGGAGTTTGATATGAACAGAAAAATAAATACGGATGCACTTATCCAATTGATCATTCTGATCCTTACTGTTGTTTTGCTTAGTTACGCCTTAATTACCAAGAAAATAAACGCCTATGTCCATCCAAGGTATTACCTGGGATTATGGCTTTCTATAATTATACTGGTCTTCTTTGCTCTAAGTTTAATCCCTAAAATTAAAAAAGCAAGACATAATGTGAGTATCAGTCCTTATCTGATTTTTATCATTCCCCTCGCCGCTGCTCTTTTCTTTCCCTCTGGAGAGGTCATCAGCAAGGACGTGACCATGATCGAAAGTAGTCTTTCAACGACAACCAGTGAACAACCGATAGCAGAAAACAAACCTACCACAACCGATACTATTGAAGAACAATCTGATTCGAATGAAGATGCTTCTGAAAAATATGAACACTATAAGGTCGATGACGTCGTACAAATTAACGATGATGTTTTTTCCGCCTGGTTTTTTGATACCTATGCTCATCTTGATGACTTTACCGGAAAAAGGTACCTGTATTTGGCTCAAGTATTTTCAATGGATGATTTTAAAGATAATCAGTTTTTGGCAGGAAGAAATTTTATGGTTTGTTGTGCCGCCGATTTGGCCGGCTATGGCATAATTTGTGAAAGCAATCTGCGAAATGAACTGGTTGACCAAGAATGGATTATGGTTACCGGAACCATCACTTCCTATCAATACAATGGCCATCCTGTACCGATGCTAACAGATGTGACCATCATCAAAACCGAGGCACCTGAAGTTGGATATATTTACTACAAAAACTACTAGAATACTGTTTTCTGGTTGGGTTTATTTCCGGTTGCCGCTTATTTCATTCTCCAAAATCACGGCTTGTTCGATCGCCCCTGACTTTTTTCTCAGCAGCCGCAAAAATGTTAACACCGCACCAAAAAGACAAATGACTGCCGCGGTAATATAAACGTTGCTCATACCGTTAATAAAGGCACCATTTTGACCGGCCACATAATCTGTTACACGATAACCCAGTTCTGCACTCATGCTGCCATAAAGCAGGGTGGTTGCCAAAGCAATCCCGGTAACCATGCCCATATTTCGGACCAGAGCATTGATACTCCCGGCAATCCCCAGCTGATCTCTTTTTACGGTTGACATGATCAAAGAATTGTTTGGCGATTGAAATAAACCCATCCCTACCGATAAGACAACAATGAAAATAACCATGGTTGTCAGGGTGGACTGCTCAGTCAGGGTGGACATCAGGAACAAACCCAAACTGATCAGCAGTAAGCCAATGAAGGTTAGCAATTCTGATCCAATTTTGTCAGACACATGACCACTAACTGGTGCCAGCACCGCTAAAACGAGCGGGAAAATCATCATCATTAAACCCGCCTGCTCCGGAGAATAAATCATCACATCCTGGAGATAGAATGGTTGAATAATATTGTTGCAGAAGAGTCCCACAAAGGTAATAAAGGCACAGAATATACTCAGTGAAAACAGTTTGTTTTTGAAAATATAAAGCGGAATCAACGGGTTTTCGCGTTTTTGTTCAACCCGTATAAATGCGATAAATGATCCGATCGACACGATAAAGCCAGCCAGAATCAGCGGATTGGTAAAACCCAGACTTTGCACCTGACCCAGTGCCACAAATAATGGCACGATGCTTAGCATAAACAGAGCAGCCCCCAGTGCATCCAGTCTCACTGTTGCCTTTTTATTGCTTCTCGGTAGCAGCTTAATGGCAAAAAACAAGACCACCACCCCCACCGGTACATTGATCAAAAAAATATACTCCCAACTGGAAGCACCGACTATAATTCCTCCCAAACCAGGCCCTACCAGAGATCCCAACGCCACAGATGTACCCGTTAAACCCAGGGCCTTACCCCGCTGTGTTGCTGGAAAGACCTGGGTAATGATGCCCTGATTATTGGCCATGGTTGCCGCAGCACCAACCGCTTGAACAATCCGGGCACCGATAAGTACCGGAAATGAACTGGTGATACCGCAAAGCAACGAACCAACGGTAAACAATGCTATACCGAAAGTAAAGATCCTGGTTTTACCCAGCATATCTCCCAGTTTTCCAAAAATGAGAATAATCCCCACAATGACAATCAGATAGCTGGTCACCACCAGTTGAATCTGAGATGTGTCAACATCCATTGCTCGGGCCATCTGGGGCAGAGCCACATTGACGATACTACTGTCCAGGGTTGCCATAAAGGTGGACATCACCACAATTAGCAGAATCGGCCATTTATTTTTTTCATCGATTTTTTCCATTTACTTCCTCCTCAGTTCTTATCTGCTGGGTTCGCATAAATATTTTTTTCATCGCTGCCAGGGTTACTTCTTTTTCTTCTTGGGATAAATCTACTGTGATTAAGTCCACAATCTCCTCAATTTCCCTGTGCATCTGAGGTAGTATCGCTTTAACTTTTTCTGTCAGATAAAGCTGATAAGCTCGACAATCCCCGTCTTTTCCGACCTTATAAACATATTTTAGCTCAATCAGGCGTTTGATGGTGCGGGTGGTCATCGCTTTGTCATTACCGATTTTTATACTGAGTTGATGAAGGCTGACACCCTCGCTTTTTTCCAAAATAAAGAGATAGGACATCGAACCACTGCTTAAATCATATTTTTTCATCACCTTGTCCAGTTGAATCTGATTGTTTCTAAATATTTTATTGTTGAGCATAATAAAATGCATGTTTTCAATTTCCAATGTATTCTCTCCTTCTACAATTGACTAGTCAATCTTATCTTAAATTATTTTCGTTGTGTTGTCAATCATATTTTTCGAACATTATCAATCCACAACATTCCGGGTAAATGACGACGGCCAATGGGTAAGGAAACCATTCTGACAAATTTTCCTATTGTGAATTAAATGAATTTAAATCATGCAATGCATAAAATATGATTGAGTTTGCTAAAACGATCGGATATAATGTTGGATGTTAATAAACAGATTCGATTGAATACCCTTGCTGTGAAGAGTAACAGCATCGATGCGCGCATTGATCAGTGGTATAGTCTTTCAAAGAAAAGTGGTGAATTAAACCTGAATTGTTGTTTAAACACATTTAAATCCATACTAAAAAGGAGTAAAAATGAAGCATGAAATAAGTTTATTGTCAAAGATCCTGTTGACGGTTGTTTTACCTGTTGCTTTGATTTTTTTAGCAACCGTTAGCGTTTCTATGTATGTTTTAAGTCAGAACATTGATCAATTTGCAAGTGTTCTAAACACCATGATCCTCATCAATACCATCGGATTGGTTGTGATCGTTGGTGTGATTGTACTTGGCTTGAAAGACCCCTCTAACAAAATATCGCATCTTATCAAAGTTGCCAATCGAATCGTTGATGGTGATATTGACGTTAACTCCGAAACCGTACAACCACGTGATGAGTTAGAACGATTAGGCTACATCTTAAATGAAATTGCGGCAGATCTCAAATCACAGATTGACATTGCTAATCGCCTTGGTAATGGCGATTTATCGGTTGTCATCACGCCAACCTCTAAGAGCGATCTAATGGGAAATAGTTTACTGAGCATCCAAAAATCCGTTGAAAACGTTTTTACTTGTCTAAAAACACTACCTGAAATCGCGACAGCAGAAGTAGATTTGAGCGGAGATTATAAAAGTGCGATCGAACAACTCAATTTGACCATAAAAGAAGTCTTAAATGAAAAGGATTTCTTTATGGCTATTCTTGATGCAATGCCATATCGTGTTACCACCGTTGATAATGATTCGAAGATTACTTTTCTTAATAAAGCCCTGGGGGATTTGATGAAAAAAACCGGAACTGCCGAACATCGTGAAGACATGTATGGCACTAACTGTTCGGACTGTAATCTACAAATGTGCAAAACCGAAAATTGTGGTGTTACAGCATTTAAAAAAAGTGGCCGAATCGAATATCCGTTTGAATTCAGGGACCGATACTACCGGATGGACACAACGGCTATTGTAGATAAAAACGGTGAAACGATTGGTTATCTGGAAGTTTCTCACGATACAACGCCAAGCGAAAGTGTTGCCCACTATACAAAAAAAGAAGTCCTCCGTTTAGAAGAGAACTTAGAACAATTGTCGGCTGGAAATCTGGATTTCAATCTGGATATTCAGAAGCCAAATGACTATACCAATGAGACCTACGAACAGTTTATGACTATTGAAAACAACTTAATCAAAGTAAAAGATTCAATTAGTGTTCTCATCGAAAATGCAACCCAGCTTACCCGGGCAGCGATCCAGGGTGAACTGGATACCCGGGCTGATGAAACAAGCTTCGGTGGTTCCTGGCAAAAACTGATTAAGGGTATGAATGCTATTCTTGAAGAAATTTCAAAACCAATAAATGAAGTTGCTGCTACGATGGATGAGATGTCCGAGGGAAATTTAAACGTTTCCGTGAATGGCACCTATCAAGGACGTTTTGAAGCCCTAAAAACATCAGTTAACTCCATGGGAAGCCGATTCAGAACAGTCGTGACTGAAATTTCGGCAGTTACTGAAGAAATTGGCAATGGAAATCTTAGTATTAACGATGTAAGAGTCTATCAAGGGGATTTTAATGCCATTTCTATTTCTCTCAATACGATTATCAAAAAATTAAACACGCTTTTGAGTAATATCAACGATGCGGCTGAGCAAGTAAATGCCGGTGCCAACCAAATCTCTGACAGCAGCCAATCGCTGGCTCAAGGTTCCACTGAACAAGCCCAGCTCAATTCAGGAATTAACAGCATCCATCGCTGAAATCGCCGACCAGACTAAGCACAATGCAGTTAATGCAAACCGTGCCAATGAATTAGCCACAGAAGTCGCTAAAAATGCTGATAAAGGTAATTATCAGATGACCGAAATGCAGCGTTCAATGGTCGATATTAACAAGTCTTCTGATGATATTTCAAAAATCATTAAAGTCATTGATGATATTGCCTTCCAGACTAATATCTTAGCCCTAAATGCTGCAGTTGAAGCCGCTCGGGCCGGACAACATGGCAAGGGATTTGCAGTCGTCGCCGAAGAAGTAAGAACCCTAGCCGCTCGCAGTGCTGATGCTGCAAAAGAAACAACCGGACTTATCGAAGGTTCAATCGGCAAGGTTCAGGAAGGTACCAAGATCGCCGATGAAACCGCAGCAGCGCTGGACGAAATTGTCGCTGGCATTGGTCAAGTTACGGGCCTGATTGGTAATATTGCCAGCTCTTCCAATGAACAAGCCACCAGCATTGCCCAAATTAATATGGGCGTTGAACAAGTTGCCCATGTTGTTTCGCAAAACTCGGCCACAGCCGAACAAAGTGCGGCGGCCAGTGAAGAATTATCAGGTCAATCGGTTTTATTAAAACAAATGATTGACCAATTTCAACTGCGATAATTTTCCTGTTCCTTACCAAAATAAAAGCCATCACTTTATGTGGTGGTGGCTTTTTTATACCCATTGATCTTAAAATCAAGATGATCCTGATCAATCGGTTTTATTTATACCAATCGTTTTAACCCCGCCGCATCGATCAAGCGATTCACCAGATCCGAACCGATTCCGATGACGGTTTCCTCATGGGTAAAATCCGTGATTTTTTCGTCAAAAAGAATGGTTGCCTGGGCGGGAAGTTCATCATCGCCATCCCAAAATAGAAACCGGATGGGCATACAGACAAACGCCATCGCCTGAAAACCGGCGTCTGAATTAGGCAGCCGCTCAAACCCCAGCTTTTCCGCGGTATCTATCAATTGCTGGGTTTTGCCTTCAAATGTTTTAGCAAAAGGAGCGAGAGTCGATTTTTTAAATGCCGGACTAAACGGCGCTGCGCCCCGGAGCTCATGGAGGGGAATAAAATTGCCGGAATTTTTCGGTGCTTGTTGCGAAAAATGAAATAAGTGGTAGATGGCTGATTGGGTGTAAAAATCCGGCACTTCTTCCGGTTTATCAACGCGGCTAATGCTGGCATCGGTGCGTTTAATTTCGTAGTTAACGCCAAAGTAAGTGATCGGTAAATTAGCCGCATTATACCCGGGCAGCCCCAGAGCAGCATAGCGCTCTTCGTAGTCAAACTTAAGCGCCTTGAGTCGCCAATACTCGCACACTTTTTTGTAATTATCTTGTTCCATCGTCATCTCTCTTTCTAATTTTTAATACATGGCTATAAACTTTAAGGGTGATGGTTACCAAACCACCTTGGGCCGTGTTGCCAACGACAAGCTGACCGCCATGCTGCTTCACAATGTTGTCGGCAATATAAAGTCCCATCCCGTGGTGCTTATGATCGGTTCTACTGGTATCTCCCATGAAAAATTGCTCCTTCCCATGGCGTAATGCCTGGGCTCCAAAGCCTTTTCCACCATCACAAATGGTCAAGATAAGTTCACCGTCTTTTTTCTTTACTGTTACTGCAATGGTCTCCTGGGACGGTGTAAATTCAACGGCATTTCCCATCACATTCATGATCGCCCGATATAGCTTTTCCAGATCCGCTTGAATCACTTCCTTAGCTATATCTATTTCCTGCCAGTTGAGTTTAATGTTCTTTTTTATAATCAGACCCTTAGTCTGTTCATGAATTTCATCAAGCAAATCTTTAACTGCTACCTTTTTAAGCGTCAGCCCTTGCGGCGTCTCCGATTTTGAAAGCTCAACTAATTTATTAATATAGCCTTCTATTTGAGTCGCATTTTCAATGATATATTTCTGATACAACATTTGCTCCTGATCTAAGGTCGTTTCACCCAACAGCTCCACATTTCCTTTAATAATCGTTAATGGCGTTTTGATATCGTGGGCTAAAGCAGAAATTTGTTCCTGCTTTCCTTTTTTAATCTGCCATTGCTGCAGCAACGACTCTTTTAAGGCATCCCGGAGATGGTACAGGCTGTCCAATACCTGATTGATTTCACACACATCGCTGCCACCCAGATCAAAATCCAGATTCTGATTTTCAATATTCCAGGAAGCCTGCTGCAAAACCGCTATTTTTTTGCCTAAGTATTTACCAAAATTGATGGATAGAAGCAAAATCAGGATAACCATTTCAAGTCCAAAGAATCCAATCCAAAGGGCTTCCAGCTTCGGAAATGCCTGACGCAAGTGCATATCACTAAATTGCAATGAGATTGGATAGGTAATTAGGAGCACTTCATTTTCTCTTTGGATCACATAAATAAATTCTGATCCACTAAGCGATGAATCGCCATTTTCATAATTCTTCCATATCTGCCCGATTTTTTCAAGATGCTCTGGTCCATTCTCTGGAAATGAACCATATTGATAATTGCCAGTTACATCATAAACCCCAAAATCAGACCCGTCGGGAATCATGTCAAGGGTAATGGTACTTGCTCTTTTTAGTGTCGCACTATTTTTTTGAATAAAGGATTCAGCGTAATTTGCCGGATATACAATCTTTGAATCAAGCGCATAGTTTAAAAGTCCATAATTGACTCCGATAATGAGTAAACTAAATCCCAGCATGCACCCCAGAAAGTAGATAAATATCCGCCGCAACGATTTATTTTTACCCCTTATGCTTCCCATTTGTAGCCCACTCCCCAAACCGTTTTGATGGGCTCCTCTTTGCTTAATGCAAATTTACCGCGAATGTTTTTGACATGTTCGACAATTACACTATTATAACTCTCGCCAAAAGCACCAAAAACCGACTCATAAATCTGTTCTTTGGAAAACACCTGCCCATGATGAAGTGCCAGCAGCTCCGATATTTCATACTCACTTTTCGTTAGTGCAACGGGAGTATCATCGACATAGCAGGCTTTGCGGGACATAAAAAAATGACAATTCCCGACCGTAAAAGCATGGCTCTTTTGGCGTGATTCCCGTCTTAAGTGGGCGTCAACCCGGGCTCGCAGTTCGGCAATGACAAATGGTTTAGTCAGGTAATCATCCGCCCCCAGACCAAGACCATAAATAATGGCCGCTTCTTCCGCTTTGGCCGTTAAAAAGAGAATCGGACAATCCACCTGATTTCTGATTTTGTGACATAATTCAAAACCACTCATCCCCGGCATCATCACATCCAAGATCATCAGCTGATAATAATCCAATTTTTCTTTTAAAACATCTTCCGGTATTTCAATTTTTTTTATCTGATGACCATTTTTACTCAGGACATTGGCGATTAAATCCAACATCCCGGGGTCATCATCGACCACTAATATGTTTGCCATCACCCGCTCCTATTCTTCCGATTTACGGCCTTCCCACCTCGAAAACCACACCATTAGCAGTCCCACCCCCAAAATCGTCACCACAATACTCAAAACAATGCCAAGCGGCATCATCGGGTCCTGGATCATGACACCTTTGCCACTTTGGGTCATCGTCGTCCAGGTAAAACGGATGCTCCAGGCGCAGGGGAAATAGGCCCACCGGCCATCCCCCATTCCGGTTCTGAAAAGGGCCACAATGAGGGCTTCAAAGATCCCAATACCAACAGAAACCGATTTTGAAAAACGCAGACTTAAAAATAAATGAAATGCGTACAAAAACAAACTGCACCCAAATAAAATGCCGGTCAATGCAAAATACGTTCCAATCGTCAATGTCTCGGTCATTTGTGACATGCCAAGATAAAAACCAATCACGGCAATAAGGGTACTAAGCCCTCCAAGCACAATTAGTACGAGGTATTTACTCATTAAAGCCGGCCACTTAAACGGATAGACGTTTAACAGGTTGCGGTAATTCCCGGCCTGGTCTTCAGCTTCGGCAACCATGGCGGTAATCACACCAGAAAGAATCGGAAACGCCACACAAATCACTGTAATATAGGTTTTTTGTTTCATAAAGACGTCCATTGGACTCACCGCATAATAACTCAAAAACACCATCAACCCTAGCGCTGGCACCAGCACGTGCAGCCACAGAACCGGGGTTGATTTAAGTTTTATTATATCAGTAATCAGCAGATTTTTAAACTTCATTATTTTCCCTCCCGCTCTTTAAAGGACCAAGCCGTTGCTGCCACTAGCATGATAAAAACGAGCATACAACCGAGTGCCGCACTCCAGATTCCATTGTCAGCTAATAACGGACTGCCTTCCGGAACCGGTAAGCCATTGGGCAAAATATGGAGAATCGGGCACATCAAGGCCACACCAACACCATAGGGGGAGTACTTTATAATTGATTCACTTCCAAATGATACCACCGATAAAATAACCATGCCGACGTTAAACAGCGTTGCCACAAAAAGATTGAAACGATCCGCCAGAAACATACAAATCGGAATCTGAAAAAGAAAGGTTAAAATTAATATGCTCATGGCCAATAAGTTGGCCTGTGAGGAGATCGTCGCTTGATCAATTAATCCCATCATGGCAATGCCCAACATAAAAATCAGGCTGGAGCCTAAAAACAGTAAACTGACATAAAGTGTTTTGCCAATCCAGAATAAAGCTTTTTCTCTTGGATAGAGAAACAGCCCTTTATACTCAAGATTCTTATCACGACCGATGACCATCGCCGCTAAAATAGCGATGAGCCCGGGCAGAAACATGACCACCCACCAATTATAGGCGCCGTTTTGTCCCCCACCTAAAAAATAGCAAAGCAGGAGCGTCATAAGGGGTGCCAGAATAACAAACTTGTTCACCGCTGACCGTTTACTTTTTTGAAACTCGGATTTTATGATGGCTAACATATGTATTCACCCTTGTTTTTTCGGATCACATCCATAAATATCTTTTCCAAGTCTTCACCTTTTTGGACGGCGCCCTGATAACCGACGACTCCATTCGCGATGATAGAGACCTCATCGGCAACCAGTGCCACTTCCGATAGAATGTGACTAGAAAGAATGACGGTGATCCCATGGGATGGGAAGGAACGAATTAATTCTCGCAATTCTTCGATCCCCACCGGGTCCAGGCCATTGGTTGGTTCATCCAGAATCAACAGCCGCGGCGTATTAATAATGGCTAAACCGATTCCTAAGCGTTGCTTCATACCCATCGAAAAATTTCTGGTTTTCTTTTTGCCAGCACCTTCTAAACCAATCAGCGCTAGCACTTCCTCAGCTCTTGAGCTGGGCAGTTCATAGAGGGTACACGCCACCTTTAAATTCTCCATGGCAGTCAGATTGGGATAAATGCCCGGGTTTTCAATCAGGGCCCCAATTTTAGCTAAGTCTTTTCTTTCCCAGGGTGTTTCTTCAAACAAGATCTCCCCATCCGTCGGCCTAATCAATCCGGTGATCATTTTTAACAGCGTTGACTTCCCGGCCCCATTTGGCCCCAGCAGACCATAGACAGAGTTTTCTTTAACCTTAATCGACAGGTCATTGACCGCCTTTTGATTTTTAAACTGTTTCGTCAATTGTTTTGTTTGTAAAATTATTTTTTCCATGAGTTCCTCCAATTTGTTTGCTTACCAACAATCTTACAAAGCAAAGATAAGGAATTGATAAAGATCCAGAAAACTTCTGCAATTTAAGTATTTTATTAATCTTTTCGATCTTTACTCACAATTTGAACCTTTTCTTTTTTAACCAACTACAGCTAATCACGCAAAAAAACAGCTGACTGTTAGCCCGCTGTTTTTCTTGGGGTGAGAGGAATATTATAACTTTTATAATTCATTCGTCACATGAAATAAGATCTGAAAAAAATCGGTTCTTCTAGAAATTAAGCAAATCATTAAATTCTTTTTGAATTTTACTAAATTCTAATTTGCCAAAAGCTTTATTTTCGCGTTTATTAAATACATGTTTTGCATATTCATCAATTATTTCACGATTGTTCTGGCTTGCCTTGGCTTTTATAAATCGCAACGATTTAAATCCTGCCACCACAATGGATACATCCTTTTGCCCATAAAACATAATTTGATTATAGGCATCATACAGCAGCACTTCAAAATCAAAAGCTTCGTAGATTATAAAGCCAAATTCATTTTGTTCTTTTAAGATAATATATCCTTTTTCGATATTTGCTAAATTTCTTAACAAAACACCCATGATCTTAAGACAATGAACTGCCGTATTTGGATCATTTATCCCTGGCGAAAGTGCTTTTAAAGCGATTTCAACGATCTTTTGAATTGTAAAACTAAAGTCTTGAGCCTGCGTTTTTTTATTTCCGATCAAAATACATTGATGAAGTTCATTTAATACGATTTCAGTAAAATCTTCAAAACCTTCGAAATAAATTATTAAAATCCTCGTTTCCGTTGAAACGAATTGCCCGACAACTTTTTTAAAACAAACAATACACTTATATCTCTGTGCAAATTTTTTTAATCTTTGGTAATTTATTTCTTGAATATAACCATCGGACCGAGCAAATATTTTAATAAAATTCTTTTTGTCTATTATTTTTTTCAATTTGACTTCTGAAATAATTTCTGACTCTTTTGTAAAATTAGTATACTTTTCAATTTCTCCGATTGCTTCTTCATTAAGTCTAGATATTAAATCACTGGCTTGAATATGGGTTGAAACATTATGGATGAATAATAGGAAATATACCAGACCGACTATGATATAAACAACACCTACACTGGCCGCAATTACAAGATTACCATCTTTATTTGTGTCAATAAACAACAACGAAGTAATCGCATAGATAAATCCACTCAAAAAAACACCAAAAGATTTCATTGTTGTCTTATTATTTAAAAAATTTTCTACAACGCGTGGTGTAAACTGTGAAGAATACATCGTCAACACTACCATCGTTGTCGAAAAAGTAAAGGTCGAAATTGTAATAAACGCTCCTGCAATAATACTCAATACTGCCTGGGCTAAAGAAGATGTCGTATAAAATAGCTCATTTACATAGTTCAATGATTCATCAGTATACGTTTTATCGATGATTGTAATACTAATCGAGAGTACGAACGCAAACAAACTATAAATCGTTGGATACAACCAGATGCTTGTTCGAATCTTATTAATTATTTTTTTCATTCAATCATCCTACTTTCATTATTTATCAAAAGCATTTTTTATTTATGCGCAATAATGGCAACGAAACCGACAAAATTTGCCATTGCTTTGATTCTCATCAAAACTAACACCGCCTATGGGCGATTGATCTCATTGTTGGATTTTACTTCAATGGGAGGCATTTTTGTTAACGCAAAAGTTGCTGAGGCAAACTTAACCTGACCTGAACTGCTTTCTACCCTCTCAAGGATTTTTGTGAATAGCTGATCCTTTACACCCACA
>Ga0163223_100187_pt1 | contig 21558 bp, 17 predicted proteins | sample MSEWel2016_02_17_2_FD_113147 | JGI IMG/M metagenome (GOLD analysis project Ga0163223, IMG submission 113147) | Subsurface microbial communities from deep shales in West Virginia, USA - MSEEL Well Study Marcellus 5H_2016_02_17 ...
AACAAAATCATTTCACACAATCTCAAAAATAAAAGTTTTGAAAAGTCTTGTTTTAAACAGGGCTTTTTTTAAGTTATGATAAAACAATATAAAAATGGAAAACTATTTTATCGGAATGAATATTAATTAAAAAACTGGTAAGATGGGAGCAAAAAGGGTAAAATATAAATTACCTATCAAAAAAACCAAGTCGATAATAAAGGCGGTTATTAAAATGAAGATACTAATTACTGGGGTAGCAGGCTTTATTGGTTTTCATTTGGCGAATTTAATGCTTAGACAGAATCATCAAATTGTAGGCGTTGATAATCTCAACGATTATTATGAACAATCGTTAAAGAAAGATCGATTAGCAATTTTGGAAGCACATAAACAATTTTTATTTTACAAGGCTGATTTAAAAGATAAGCCTTCAGTTGATAAGATTTTTGAAACACATCGGCCAGAGTATGTAATTAATTTGGCCGCCCAGGCGGGAGTTCGTTTTTCGATTAGCAATCCCTATGCCTATCTGGATTCAAATCTCATCGGATTTATGAATGTACTTGAAGCATGTCGCAATTACCCGGTTAGGCATCTAATATATGCTTCGTCAAGTTCTGTTTATGGTGGAAATAAAGTTGTGCCATTTTCTACGAACCATAATGTTGATCATCCGGTTTCCCTTTATGCGGCAACAAAAAAAGCGAACGAACTGATGGCACATACATACAGCCATTTATATACTATTCCAACAACGGGATTGCGGTTTTTCACGGTCTATGGACCGTATGGAAGACCGGATATGGCTTATTTTTCCTTCGTTAAGGATATCTTGTCAGGAACACCGATAAAGATTTTTAATCACGGTGAAATGAAAAGGGACTTTACTTATGTAGACGATATTGTACGGAGTATCAGCCAATTAATTGATAAAATTCCCATTGCCAATGAGAATTGGGATGAACGCGTAGATGATTTAAGCACAAGTTTTGCACCGTATAAGATCTATAATATCGGAAATAACAGTCCGGTAGATTTAATGCACTTCATTACGATCTTAGAAGATCAACTCGGGATCAAAGCGGAAAAAATATTTATGGAGATGCAACCAGGTGATGTGTTGATCACCTATGCGGATGTCAGCGATCTTGAGAAAGATATTGGTTTTAAACCGAGTACAAGTATTGAAAAGGGTTTGGCTCAGTTTGTGAAATGGTATAAATCATATTACAAGATCAATAAATAGGATAACGACGGGGGATATTAAAATGAAGATAACAATTGCCGGAACCGGCTATGTGGGGTTGTCAAATGCCATTTTATTGGCTCAGAACAACGAGGTTATTGCACTTGATATTATAAAAGAAAAGGTTACGATGATCAACAACAAAAAGTCTCCGATCATTGACAGTGAAATTGAAGAATATCTAAATACCAGACAACTTAATTTACGTGCAACAACTGATAACTATGAAGCTTACAAAGATGCCGAGTATGTGATTATTTCAACACCAACAAATTATGATCCGGAAAAAAACCATTTTAATACCAGAACCGTTGAAGCGGTTATTGCAAACGTTTTGGCCATCAATCCAGATGCGGTGATGATTATAAAATCTACCATCCCAGTTGGTTATACAGAGGCCATAAAAGAAAAATTTGAAGCAGAGAATATTATCTTTTCACCAGAATTTTTAAGAGAAGGGCATGCTTTGTATGACAATCTTTATCCGTCAAGAATTGTGGTTGGAGAGCGCTCAGAACGTGCACAAGTCTTTGCGGAATTACTGGCTCAGGGTGCGTTAAAAAAAGATATTCAAATTCTTTATACGAATTCTACGGAGGCAGAAGCAATCAAACTTTTTGCCAATACATACCTGGCTTTAAGAGTCGCTTATTTTAATGAGCTCGATTCATATGCAGAGGTAAGAGGTCTCAATACTCACGATATTATTCAGGGTGTAAGTTTGGATCCTCGAATAGGCAATTATTATAACAACCCGTCTTTTGGTTATGGCGGCTATTGTTTGCCGAAAGATACCAAACAATTGCTGGCAAATTACGCCGACATTCCTCAAAACATTATGTCGGCAATTGTGGACGCAAATCGTACCAGAAAAGATCATGTGGCAGATATGATCATAAAAAGAAAACCTAAAATTGTCGGCATTTTTCGGTTAACAATGAAGATGAATTCTGATAATTTTCGTGAGTCGGCTATTCAAGGTGTCATGAAACGAATTAAAGCGAAGGGAATTGAAGTGGTTGTGTTTGAACCAACCCTTGAGGAAAGTGATTTCTTTAATTCCAGAGTGATAAGAGATTTGGATGAATTCAAAAAAATTGCTGATGTCATTGTTGCGAATCGCCTTTCGGACGAGATAATAGATGTTGTCGATAAGGTATATACACGGGACTTGTTTAGTCGCGATTAAAAAGGGTTTGAAATGAACTAGATCCCATTGAAAGGAATGCTAAAAGCGTGAGATAATGATTGATACACACATACATATGATACCAGGAGTAGACGATGGTGCGAAAGATTTAGAAACTTCAGTTCAGATGATGCATATGGCAATGAATGAAGGGGTGAATGAGATGATCCTGACACCCCATTTTAATATGCCGGCCTATCATAATCAAAAGGTGGACAAGCAGTATCAATTGCTAAAAGAATATATTGTCAGAGAAAAGATTGATTTTAAGCTACATTTAGGTAACGAGATTTATCTTAGTGAAGAAAGCATGGCTGGGATCGATCAAGGAAAAGCCCATACCATGGGTGACAGTCGATACTTACTGATTGAACTACCCTATTATCATTATTATCCATTTCACGAATCAATGCTTTTCGAGCTCCAGGAAAAAGGTTATAAAATAGTTTTAGCTCATGTCGAACGGTATGAAATATTTTCAAAAAAACCGGAAAAATTTGCGTATTTGAGTGAGAACGGTATTTATGGACAACTTACATCGCGTTATATTATGGAAGGCAAAACCAGAAAAAAGGCACTTAAGTGGATCGAAACCGGATTAATTCAAATTGTTGCTTCGGATGCACATGATATGATCAAACGCCCACCTTTTATGAAAATGGCTTATGAAACGGTGATAAAAGCTTTTGGTGAAGAATGTGGACAAATGCTCTTTACGGAAAATCCGGGAATGATAATCCAAGATTGCGAATTGATGGTACCGGCTCTAAATAAAAGGAAAAGATTCTGGTTTCATTGATAAAAAATGCTTAAATCAATGAAATTTTCAAATGATCAGAGTAAAGGTCATAATTAATCTGCCAAAAGTGAGGTAACCCATGGAAACAAAATTAAGCCGACAATTATTTCTTATTGTAGCTGATATAGTGGCAGTAAATGCGGCGTTTTTATTGACTTTATTTTTACATTATGAGGGAAATATACCGTCCGAAATCATTAGCATTTATATAAATAGTGTTTTTATTTTTACGGTTGGAAAGCTGTTGATTTACAGGTATTTTGATTTATACAACAGTTTGTGGTCCTATGCTTCGGTAGAAGAGTTATTAAAAATTCTCCTGGCAGTAGTAGTAGCGAACGTATTTGGCATTATTTATCTCATCTATATGGGAGAAAGACTATATTTTGGAATCTATATAACGAGTATGATTTTTGAGATCGCACTTGTCAGTAGTGGGCGTTTTAGTTATCGATTGATGCGAAGTCTTAAAAACAGAAAAATCTTTATGAAACAGGATCTTGAAAAGAAAATTTTGATTATTGGTAGTGGTGCTACCGCAACACTGATTGCAACAGAGATAAAAAATCATGCGTCAAACTATGGTCAGGTAATCGGATTTATCGATGATGATGCAACAAAGCTCAATAAAACAATTGCCGGGGTGAAAGTTCTGGGAAACAACTATGACATCGGCAGCATCGCACATAAGTTTAATGTCAATGAGATTATTATTGCCACCCCAACAGCAGACTCAACAACACTTCGCATGATAATCAGTGAGTGTAAGCGTACGGCTGCCAAGGTCCGAATTGTACCGGGGATTCGTGAAATGATTGATGGTCAGGTTTCACTTAGTAAAATTCGAGATGTTGAGATTGAAGATTTACTGGGTAGAGAAACGGTTAATCTTAATATACGAGAAGTTGTCAGTTATCTAGAAGGGAAGATTATCATGGTGACTGGCGGAGGTGGTTCAATTGGGTCTGAATTGTGTAGACAAATTGCCAGATTCAACCCGGGGAAATTAATTATTCTGGATAATTATGAGAATAGTGCTTATGAAATACAAAATGAACTGATTAATGATTATGAAGATAAGATTAATCTGGACGTAATCATTGCCTCGGTACGCGATCGTGATGATGTTTTTTCAATTATTGAAACCTATCATCCGGATGTTATTTTCCATGCCGCTGCCCACAAACATGTACCATTGATGGAACGTTCACCCTGGGAAGCGATCAAAAACAATGTTTTTGGGACAAAAAACATTGCCGAAGCTGCCCATGAGTTTGGTGTCGATCGCCTGGTGATGGTTTCGACAGATAAGGCGGTCAATCCGACTAACATTATGGGTGCCAGCAAGCGGATCTGTGAAATGATCATTCAAGGACTGGCCCGACAAAGTAAGACAAAGTTTACCGCTGTTCGTTTTGGAAATGTTCTCGGTAGTAACGGCTCGGTCGTTCCCTTGTTTAAAAAACAAATTAAGGAAGGCGGTCCTGTCACCGTAACACATAAAGAGATCATCCGGTTTTTTATGACCATACCAGAAGCGGCGCAATTGGTAATACAATCCGGTGCTATTGCAAAAGGTGGAGAGATCTTTGTGTTGGATATGGGCCAACCAGTGAAAATATTTGACCTGGCGGTTGACCTCATTAAGCTTTCAGGATTAAAGCTTAATGAAGATATAGAAATTGAGATCATTGGGCTAAGACCAGGAGAAAAGCTATACGAAGAGCTGCTGATGGATGAAGAAGGCTTAACAGAAACCCGATTTGAAAAAATCAGAGTAGGTAAACCGGGTGATATTGACTATACCAAGCTTAAAAATTCACTTGAAGAACTGAGACCCTTGCTTAACTTGTCTAACAAAAAAGCGCTGATCAATAGGGTTAAAACGATTGTCCCTACCTATAAAGACAATTCTGAAGTTAATCATAACAATGGGGATTACCTAAAATAGACATCGAATTGTCTGGTTAACTGTTTTAGTTCTTCAATTCATGCAAGTTAAACTGAGAAAGGAATCAAACGCCATGAAAAAACGAAAATCAATTATAATTCTATGGAGTGTTTTAATCCTGGTAATGGTTGCCAGTTTATTCATCTTTTTAAATATGAATGACAGATCGTCGATCGGCAATAACCAGAACTCTAACTCAGAAAATCAAACAGATTTAGGTTCGATCGAGGATATTTTAAATCAAAATAATGAAGAGTTATTGGAATTGGTTGATACGAGAAAAACCGTTATTTTTGCAATTTATGGAACAGATGAGCGCTCCGATGAAACGGGTAGAAGTGATATTATCATGGTGTTAATGTATGATCCGATTCAGGAAAAAATGGTAATGGCTTCACTGCCCAGAGATTTAAGGGTTAATGTCCCCGGGTATGGACTTGATAAAATTAATCATGCCTATGCTTATGGGGGAAGAGAATTAATTGATCAGACGATTGAGGAATTGTTGGGTATTAAGCTGGACTTTTCAGTAAAACTGGATTTTGATACATTTGCCAGTATCATTGAAGCGACCGGAGGTGTGAATATAATAGCACAAAAGGACTTTTATAAAAATGAGAATCAGTTAGTTATCGGTCAAGGAGAACAGCTATTAAATGGAAAAGATGCACTCTTTTATGTGAGATTCCGCAGCGATGGTGATGGCGACTATGGTCGGATTGCAAGACAGCAAGAAGTGGTTAAGGCGTTAATGAGGAATTTATCAACGATGAGTCTCAAAAAGAAATTAAAATTGGTTGAAACCTATTATAACAATGGGATTGAGACGGATGCTAATATAGCTAAACTCAAAGAGTATCTCAATATGAGTGGCGGCGATGCAAATCTTACTTTTGAAAATTACCGCTTAAAAACTTATTCGGAAATTATCGATGGGTTATGGTATGAGTTATACAATCAGGAAGATTTGGATGCGATTATTAATTTGTTTAACGTTAATGAAGACATCAATCAGGAAAACTGGAACTGAAGTACTTAGCTGGCTTTAAAAGAAAGGAAAACGAAATGGAAACGACAAAAGAAGTAAATTTCAAAGAACTTTTCGAAATCATCATTAAGAAATGGTGGCTGATCCTGTTGTTGACAGTTATTGGTTTCGGGGCGGCTTACGTTTATACGGTAAAATATGTGACTCCCGTCTATGAGGCGAATACGGTTTTGTACATTGGTCAGGAGGGGGGGAGTTTGGGGTCAATTGATGTTTCTTTGGGTCAATTAAATGCGAATAGTCAACTCCTCGTCGATTACAAGCAAATTGCAGCAACCCGATTGGTAGTCAATGAAGTAATAAAAAACCTGGGGTTGACAATTTCCTATGATGAATTTAAAGAAAATGTTATTATCGAAAGTGTTTCGGATTCGCGGCTTTTTACAGTTGGATTTAGACACTCTGATCCACAAGTCGCGAAACAGATTGCCGATGAACTGGCTAAACAATTAACAGTTGCCGTCTTACAAATTGTTGGAGTAGAGAATATTCGAATCCTGGATCAGGCCTTGGTACCACAAGCGCCTGTTTCACCTAATACGCTTCTAAATGCTGTTATTGGCGGTTTGTTAGGTTTTTTTATAGCATTGTTTGTAATAATTTTGATGTTCCTGATTAATGATACGGTCAGAAATGACGAAGATATCGAAAATTTGATTAACATATCAGTTTTGGGTGACATTCCAGAATTTAAAGGGGAGGTTCGATAACATGGATGCATTAAATTTAATTACACTAAGCGACCCCACATCACTTATAACTGAAAGTTATAAGTTGTTACGGACAAATCTAAATTTTAAAAATTCAAATAACCGATATCAGGTGATGCTTATAACCAGTGCCGGGAAAGAAGAAGGGAAAAGTACGACAATTGCAAACCTGGCAGTAACATTTGCTCAGGCTGACAAGCGGGTATTGTTAATTGATGCCGATTTAAGGTTACCCAATATAAGTGCAATTTTTAATATTAATAAAAGAAAAAACGGTTTGTCCAATCTGCTTATGGATGACTTGGCATTAGAGTCGCTTGTTAACAAAATGGAAAATCTTGATAAATTAGAAATTCTGACCTCGGGCAATAAACATGCTTCACCAACGGAGCTGCTGAATTCAGAAGTGTTTGAAACCTTTATCAAACAATGTCGAGAAGAATACGATGTAATTCTCATTGACACACCGCCGGTACTAAGTTTTGCTGATGCTAGCATCATTTCAAAAGTGGTTGATGGTGTTTTATTGGTTATCGCAGCCAATCAAACAAAAAAATCAACGATTATTGAAGCAAAAAAAAGTCTGGATAAGGTGGGCGCAACCGTCATCGGTGCGATCCTGACAAAAGTGAAGTTTAAGAAAAATGCGAACTACTACAGATATAATTCTGTCAAAGCAAAGTAACCACGCATGAAACAAAATGAGATACCGGATATTAGTTCAAGTATTCTGGAAAATTCAAGAATAATCTGATAATATTTAGCAAAAAGAGTGGAAAATAAACGTCAAAAAGGATATAATAAAACAGCTTATGATAGAGGCTATTTGTCAGTGTTCTGATGAAGGCCTCTTCTTTACGGAAAGGCAACCAAATTATAGAAAACCAGTTAAAATGTAAGTAGACGAGATCACATCCGTAAATTAGGCGATGTGCATCGGAATGACTAATAAATAGTTTAAAAACTGTGCAGAGCTTACTTAACTTGGATTGCCGACTAAATAAATCAGTGGAGGATTAACGATTAATGATAACAGTATCAGAACTAAGTTTAAATTTTAGCGGAACGAATCTTTTTTCCAATGTAAATATAAAATTTACCCCGGGGAATTGTTATGGGGTTATTGGGGCGAATGGTGCCGGTAAGACCACCTTTTTAAAAATACTATCTGGTGAGATTGAGCCATCAACCGGTAACGTTTTTATTCCTGAACACATGCGGATGTCAGTGCTTAAGCAGGATCATTACGCCTTTGATGCGTTTTCGGTTCTGGATACCATAATGATGGGGAATCAGCATCTTTACGCTGTAATGAAAGAAAAAGACGCGCTGTATATGAAGGAAGATTTTTCCGATGCAGATGGCATCCGGGCGGGCGAACTGGAAGGTGAATTCGCTGAAATGGGCGGCTGGGAAGCCGAATCCGATGCTTCCCGAATTATTCAGGGCCTTGGTCTGGGGGTCGATATTCTCGACGCCAGTATGGATAGCCTTGGTGGTAACGAAAAGGTAAAGGTCTTATTGGCCCAGGCTTTATTTGGCAAGCCCGAGATTATCTTACTGGATGAGCCTACTAATCACCTTGACATTCAAGCGGTGGAATGGTTGGAAGAATTTTTAATGGACTATGAGGGAACGGTTATTGTGGTATCCCATGACCGCTATTTCCTCAATAATGTCTGTACCCATATTGTCGATATTGACTTTGCTAAGATTAAGGTTTATGTTGGTAACTATGATTTCTGGTATGAGTCCAGTCAATTGATACAGCGCTTATTAAAAGATCAAAACAAGAAAAATGAGGACAAGGCCAAAGAACTGCAGAACTTTATTGCCCGATTCTCGGCTAATAAATCCAAGTCCAAACAGGCCACTTCCCGTAAAAAAATGTTGGATAAGTTGGACATCGAAGACATGCCCTCATCATCCCGAAAATATCCATGGGTCGGTTTCCAGATTGATCGGGAGCCGGGCAAGGAAATTCTAACGGTTGAGCATTTATCAAAAACTGTCGATGGGGTTAAAGTTCTCAACAACGTCAGTTTTCGGGTCAATAAGGATGAGAAGATTGCTTTTGTGGCGGAGAATGAGATTGCCATGACGACCTTATTTAGAATACTTATGGAAGAAATTGAACCGGACGAAGGCAGTTTCAAATGGGGCGTCAGTACCACCCAGTCTTATTTCCCCAAAGATAATAGTGACTATTTTAATGGCTGTACCCTGAATATCTGCCAATGGCTTCAGCAATACACCGAAGAAATCACGGAAACCTATATCCGCGGGTTCCTCGGTCGAATGCTATTTTCCGGAGATGATATTTATAAAGAGGTTCAGTTTCTTTCCGGAGGAGAAAAAGTTCGCTGTATGCTTTCGAAAATCATGATGTTTGGCTCAAACGTGCTGGTTTTAGACCAGCCAACCAATCACCTTGATCTGGAGTCGATCACGGCCGTCAACAATGGTCTGATTGATTTTAAGGGCATCTTGCTATTTGCCAGTCATGATCACCAGTTTATGCAAACTGTGGCCAATCGAATTATTGAAATCAGAGAAGAAGGCATTATCGATCGATTATCGACCTATGATGAATTCATCAACTATAAAAAAACGTTGTCTTAATATTTATAAAAGCACACCTCTAATGATGGAAAAGAGATCGTCCATTTAGAGGAGTGCTTTTTTTATTCAATAAAATCACTATTTTACGTCGTTGATGTCCCAGTTTTTAAAATGACTGTTATAATTGCCATAAAAATGATATAATTCAGAAAGTTAATTCGAATGAATACATAGAGGTGCTCCATGGAAAACTTGGTATTCTTATTATCAATTGTCTTTTTTGTCTTTTTTATCTTTTATATATTATCAGGATTCTATGTCTTTTTTAAATTACCCCATGTTATTTCAACGAAGAAGGTCTATTTTTATCTTACGATTGCAATGATTTTTGGTGGGATACTGAATTTTGTTACCCGGTATCTTATGAGCAAGGAGTCCAGTCTTACCGACGTATTGGTTTTAAGTTCCGTTTTGATTGGTTTTGGATTAATCATTCAGGTTGTACAGCGGCTAGCGTTACCGGATCGGTGGAAAGATTTTGTCAATGTTTTACTGCTTGCGATATTGGTACCCATCGTTACGATGCAATTTCTGGAATTTGGGGCAATTACGATTTGGGCATTTCCTTTTATTTTAATTATTCCTTTTCTGGTCTTTAGAGAAATCGTTTATTTGGGAATGATGGCCGTCTCTATTATTTTAACTCAAATTATTGTCTGGGTAATGATGCCGCTCGTTTATGTGAAGTTAAGTGGTGTTGATTACTTGCTCAGAATTGGCTTGTTTTGTATTGGGATATGGCTGTGCTATTATATTAATCAGTTATTTTTACTAAGACTCAATGAAACGGCAGAAAAGATGAGACTTCAAGAATTGATCACCCAGATTTCATCCGATTGTGTCGGCATTAATCAGCATAATTTTGAAGCGAGTATCAACAATTTATTAAAAATCAGTAGTGAATTTTTTTTGATTGATCGTGCCTATATCTGCCTTTTTGATCAGGAGCGTGAAACATTTTCATGCATCCAGGATTATTGTCGTCAAGGCATAAAATCTGGTCAGGAGTTCATTCAAAACTTGCCGATTAATCGCAATCACTGGCGGATGGAAAAAATTCTTGAGAATGAACTGTTTGTCGCATCGGATATCAGTAAACTCCCTGAATTTGTTAATGCAGAAATTTTTAATATGGGTATTAGTTCGATTAAAGCTCAGATCATTGCACCGATTACCAGTAAAGAAAAAATTATTGGGTTTTGGGGACTTGATCAGGAAACAAAAAGTTTAGAGTGGCAGGAAGATCACTTGAATTTTATGAAAATTATCGCAAATATATTAGGTGATACGCTTACCCGGATTGATGCTGAAAAAGAACTGAATTTTATGGCGCATTATGATGAAATCACGAAGCTGCCAAACCGCAATCTTTTTACAAATTTTCTCTATTTTAGTATTGTTAAACAGGAGTTTACCCAGACCCATCTGGGCGTTGTTTTTTTAGATCTCGACTCATTTAAAGTTGTTAATAATACAGTCGGCCACGGAATGGGAGATGAGCTGCTCTATCTGGTTGGTGAAAAGATCAAACATTTAATGAAAAAGACGGATTTAGTTTCCCGCTTCAGTGGTGACGAGTTTTTGATTATGATCAGTCATATTGAAAACAAAGGTGAAATGGCTTTGATTGCCGAAAAATTGATGAATCTTTTTTATGAACCCTTTATTCTCAAAGGACAGGAATTTTTCATGACGGCCAGTGCGGGGATTGCACTCTATCCAATTGATGGGAAAGATCCTGAAGAATTGATCATGAATGCCGATATTGCCAAAATAAAGGCCAAAGAGAAAGGCCGAAATCAATATCTGCTCTGTTCTTCCGAAATGAAAGAAGAAGTAAATCGCCAGAATCAGCTTACGAATCATCTCTACCGGGCCCTGGAAAAAGGTGAGTTAATTGTCAATTACCAACCGCAAGTGTGTCTGAGTACGGGGCGAGTGACTGGGGTCGAATCACTCTTGCGTTGGCAGCATCCAGAATTAGGGCTCATCTCTCCGGCTGTCATCATCCCATTGGCTGAAAAGACAAGTTTGATTAATCCGATCGGTGAATGGGTTCTTGAAACTGCTTGTCGACAAAACAAGGCTTGGCAGGTTATGGGAATGGAACCGATATTAATGGCTGTTAATATTTCGGCCAGTCAGTTAAAAAACCCAAATCTGATCAGTCAGATCGAAGGAATTCTAAAGCGGACTGGCCTAAGTCCAGCATATCTGGAAGTGGAAATTACTGAAAGTACCGCCATTTTAGAATTCGGTGAAATTATCGGTAAGCTTAACAGCCTGAAAGAACTTGGCGTTTCGATAGCTATTGATGACTTTGGAACGGAGTATTCTTCATTGAGTCGTTTAAAAATGCTGCCTTTAGACCGACTGAAAATGGACAAGCAGTTTGTCGATGGTATCGGCTATAACCATAAGGATCAATCCATTGCCAATGCGATTATCCAACTTGGGAAAAGTTTAGGTTTGGCGGTGGTAGCAGAAGGTGTGGAAAAGGAAAAACAGGTAGCCTTTTTAAGAACGTCCCAATGTGACCTGATTCAGGGCTACTACTATTATAAACCACTTGATGCGCTAGAGATTGAAGAAATTCTAAGACGGCAGGGGTAACCGTTGGATCAGCTTTACTTAAAATATGCGGTAAGTTAGAGAGTAATTAAAGATTTGAATGCCCGAATGAGGTTTGTTTGTAGAATATTTAACAATTATGCTTGCGTTGAGCAACTAAAAAATTTACAAAGCCAGAAGCTTGGTTTATAATTAAGGTGATAAGATGAATCGGATCGAGAGGCTATAAATGGACAAAAAAGATGTAATCCAAACTGCCAAAGAATTTATTGCGAATTCTTTGGATAATCAGATAAAGTTAGAAAGTAATGCACCTCATGAGTTAGTTGGGGAAAAAATATATGATCCACCTATTTTTGGATTTTGTGAAGCGAGTGACGATGTCTTTAAGGTGCTTAAGGAACCGGAGGTGATTGGCTGTCACTTTAGAAACCCGCAGGAGTGGATGCCGACAGCTCAAACGGTGATCTCGTTTTTTCTGCCCTTTAGTGAGGCCGTAAAGGGGAGTAATCGGGAACAAAAAATTTGGCCCTCCTGGGGTTGGTTAGTTGGCCGAGTTGAAGGGCACAAATTATTGCGTTCTTTGCTATTGCATCTGCAAAATAGTATCAATCGTGCTGGTTACGCCACAATGGTGCCAACCATGGATAATAAGTTTTTTAGCATTACCGAACCGATTGAAGAACTTTGCGGTGAGCCCCTGGCGTTTACTAGCAACTGGTCAGAGCGGCACATTGCCTATCTTTGCGGTTTGGGAACCTTTGGTTTATCAAAGGGATTGATCACTGAAAAAGGAATTGCGGGAAGATTTGGTAGTCTGGTAACTGAACTTAAGTTAGAGCCCAGTCAGCGGCCTTATGAAATTTATAATGCCTATTGCACCCAGTGTGGTGCCTGCATTAAACAGTGTCCGGTCAAAGCCATCTCCATTGAAAAAGGTAAGGATCATCGATTATGCGGCATTTTTCTTGATAAAACTGCCCAAAAGTTTAAACCCCGATATGGTTGTGGTAAATGTCAGGTTAATGTGCCTTGTGAAAGCGGCATTCCCGGCCGAAATAAATAATTAGAAAACTACAATGGATGGTGTAATGTTAACAGAAAAATATAAGAAACGAGAAGAATTAGAAAAAGTCATTGAGTTTACCTATCCGGGTATTGCGCTATTGATTCGGGATTGCAATCTGGGTGATCTGGGGTCAAAATATCAGGTGGGAATGGTATTAAAAGAGCTGGGGTTTACCGACGCCAGTTTGCGTCGCGGTGGTATGGTTACGACCCATCGTCTGGCGATCCTGTCAAACCACTATGATAATATGCGGGTCTATGAGCACGATACCCATTGGGGCTTATGTGTTTTGGAAGCGGGTTCTCATTTCAAGGTACTAGATGTCTGGACAAGGGGAGACAAAACCCAGATTATCCTGCTCCATCTGCCCCCAAAAGGTTGGGAGGTCTTTGACTCTGTGGCCACCGACATGGATCAGAAGCTTGTCGATATTGTCAGAGAAGGATTTGAGCATTGTCTAAAACTTCCACCCATTCCTGAGCTTTCTACTCAGAGTTGGCTTAAGCGATGCTATTATCCAGTTGGGATGTCTGAAGATGGCGATTATTTTCCGCTTGGCACTGATTAAACTATCGTCAACCGATCGTGAGAAATCTCCTGGTAAGGATATCTCGCGATTTTTGTTTGGAAAAATTTGTTCTCCAAAAAGTAGCAGCCTTGATTGGCGGATTGCGTTTGGGGTAGATAGATAATATCAGTCAATCATAGATTAGCAGTTTGTCGTGACGTGTAGTGCTTTAATTTATCGTTTATCTAAGTGAAGGTGAGTGGGTGGAGATATGAACGATCAAAAAATAGGACAGGTAAAAGGCAAAGAATCATTTTTCGAAGACCTTTTTCGAAATAATCAGGAAATTATGCTTCTGATCGATATTGACACGCTTGAAATTAAAGACTGCAATCATTCTGCCTGTTTGTTCTACGGGAAAACCCATAGTGAGATGATAACGTTTAAGATTACCCATTTTAATTGCCTTAGTAAAGATCAAATTAAAAAAGAAGCGGAACTGGCAAAAAATAGAGAGCGTAATCAGTTTTATTTTAAGCATCGTTGTCGTAAGGGCGAAATCAGAGACGTCGAGGTGCGTTCAAGTCCCGTTTCTTTGGATGGAACAGATTATTTACTCTCGATTGTGACAGACATCAGTGGTTTGCAGCTCGATAGCGATGCACTACGAAAAGAAAACATGATGTTGGAGAAAGTGGTCGCTGAACGCACCTATGCGCTGAAGGAACTTAATGAACAGCTAATCGCCGCGCAGGCAGAATTAAAGCGCGAGATGCTTTTTATCGAAGCCTTGTTTGAAAGCATTCCAGGTTATCTTTATGTTTATGACGAAGCAGGAAAACTGATAAAGTGGAATAAAAAACATGAAGAAATGACAGGCTATTCGGCCGATGAATTGGCTCATATGACGCTTGATCAGTGGTTTGAGGGCGATGATTTGGTCAAAGTGATGGCGGCAGTAGAGGAGGTGTTTAGTAAGGGGTATGGAGAGGTAGATGCCAATCTGATTACCAAAAGCGGAAAAAAATTACTTATTCGTTCGAATGGTGTGGTAATGACCCTGGATGGAAAAAAATATTTCACCGGCGTGGGGATTGATATTACTGAGAGTAAACGTCTGGAAAGTGAATTAAAAAAAGAAAGCAAACTACTCGAAACAACCTTGGTTTCCGTTGGGGATGGGGTCATCTCATGCGATAAAAATGGTCATGTTTTGTTTATTAATCGGGTGGCAGAAGAATTGACAGGCTGGCAAAAGAAGGAAGCCCTGGGTAAGCCGATCGAAACCGTTTTTAGTATTATAAACGATAGTAATCGGGAAAAAGCTGGAAATATTGTCGCAGAAGTGATTAAGACAAAAGAAATCAGGGAGCTGGATAATCATACCCTGCTGATTGCTAAGGATGGTATAGAACGAACCATTGAAGACAGTGCCGCTCCCATTATTGACGCAAACGGCGATGTTCTGGGGGTTGTTCTGGTATTTAGAGATTACACCGAAAAAAAGCAGAAACTGGATCAGATCGAGTATTTAAGCTATCATGATCAGCTTACTGGGCTTTACAATCGGCGCTTTTACGAAGAAGAGCTTAGTCGTATGGATACGCCAAGAAACTTACCGTTTTCGCTAATTATGGGTGATGTTAATGGCCTGAAATTGGTAAACGACAGTTTTGGACATGTAATGGGGGATGAGTTATTAAAAAAAGCGGCTAAGACAATTGTCAAAGCCTGTCGAGCAGATGATGTGGTGGCAAGATTAGGCGGCGACGAATTTGTGGTACTGTTGCCAAAAACAGATCAATTAGAAGCGGAAGAAATTATCAATCGGATTGAAGAACTGGCTAAAGCTGAAAAAGTCGGTACCGTTGAACTTTCAATTTCATTTGGTTTTGAAACAAAGTTTAACGAGGAAGAAGATATTCAGCGGATTTTTAAACGAGCTGAAGACTATATGTATCGCCGTAAACTGACCGAAAGCCTGGGAATGCGGAACAAAACGGTGGGCATGATGATTGAAACCCTATTCGACAAATATCAGAAAGAAATGTTTCATTCAGAGCGGGTTGGCAAATTGTCAGCAGAGATAGGAAATAAAATCGGTTTTAATTCTAAAGATTCCCATGATCTTCAAACCGCCGGGCTGATGAACGACATCGGCAAAATCGGAATTGCGGAGGGCATTCTTGATAAGATAGAAAAACTAAATGAAACAGATTGGGATGAGATTCGGCGACATCCTGAAATCGGTTACCGGATTTTGAGTTCAGCTAATGAATTTGCCGAAATTGCGGAACATATTTTGGAGCATCATGAGCATTGGGATGGCGGTGGCTATCCTAAAGGACTAAAAGGCGAAGAGATCTCCCTGGAAGCCCGAATTATCGCTATCGCTGACGCCTATGATGCCATGACCAGGATGCGCTTGCATCGGAATGATTTAACAGCTGAAGAAGCCATTGAAGAAATCAGTCGTTGTTCCGGCACCCAATTTGATCCGGAAATTGCCAGAGTCTTTATTGAGATGATTGAAAATGAAAAATAACATAATCCAGCCCGATAATTAACCCGGTCGATCCATTAAGACCAGGTTAATTATTTTTTTTTAGCTTGCGGAGGTTCTGAAACATCACACCAAAGGTTTCGTGTTTTACCTGAGTAGGGTCAAATCTCAGAAGTCTAAACGTAATCTGTACACAAAAACCAATTGAAAAAGCTGAAATAACCGTTCCTAAACCAACCATCCCGCCGAGTAGCCAGCCAATCAGGACAACACTGATTTCCACAATACCGCGACACAGACCGACTGGTAATCCGGTTTTTCGGGTTATCGCCACCATCAGGCTGTCCCGAGGACCGGCGCCAAAGGCCGAAGAAATATAAAAATAGGTCCCCAGGGAAATAATAAAGAGACCCAAAATATGCACTAGGGTTCCAATCCAAAAATGATTAAAAAGTGGGATAAAGTCTAAAAAAAGGATGAGATCCATAAATAAACCGATCATAAACATGTTAAAAATAGTACCCAGTCCTATTTTTTCACCAAGCAGAAAAACAAGGGCGACAATAAGCGCACCCACTGCTGTGTTTATTAAACCAATGCTGACGCCTAGAGTTTGACTGATACCGCTATGAAGAACTTCCCAGGGCGCATAACCGATATTTGCCCGCATGGTAACAATAATTCCCAATCCATAAAGAAAAAGACCAAAATTCAGTTTTAAAAATCGTAAAATGTATTCTGCCATAAGGCCCTCCTTAAAGGGTAATAGTATAAGTATACCATAAATTTATTTGCGATTAAAGATCAAAGTGTACAGCGTTTGAATTTTGCTAAATTGCGCGATAGAGGTTTTACTTACTTAAAAATGTGGTATACTAAAAGCAATAAAACAGAACAGATGGAGCACTCTGCTTCGGGAGGTTAGAAATGAAAGTATTAGGCATTAATGGTAGTCCTCATGGAGAAGGCAATACATTTACAGCACTGAGTATTGCTGGTGAAATATTTGCTCAGGAGAGCATCGATTTTGAAGTTTTCGATGTTGGTATGAAAGCGGTACAGGGGTGTACTGGTTGCAATGCTTGTAGTAAAAATAAAGATGAACAGTGTATCTTTACTAAAGATGTCGTCAACGAAGGGATTCAAAAAATTAAAGAGGCTGATGGTGTTATTTTTGCCAGTCCTGTTCATTTTTCTGGCATCAGCGGAAATATGAAGTCATTTATGGATCGGGCGTTTTATGTAGCTGGCGCCAATGGCGGATTATTTCGGCATAAGGTCGGCGCTTCTCTAGTAGCGGTAAGACGTTCCGGTGGAGTGGCAAGTATTGATCAATTGAATCACTATATTACCTACTCGGAGATGGTAATGGCAACGGGCAATTACTGGAATGTTATTCATGGTCGCACTGCCGGAGAAGCTTCCCAGGATACCGAAGGCGCCCAGACCATTGAAGTTACGGCAGCCAACATGATTTGGCTGATGCGTCTCATCGAAAACGGCAAGGGTGTGGTTGCGGAACCAAATCCCTTTAAAAAAGTTTATATGCACTTTGTCAGATAAAGAAGTTGTTAATGTCAATAAAAAAAACACGTTAAACGTGTTTTTTTATTGGTTATTTAAATGTCATGTAAACCGGCCCAACTCCGCCGTCAATATTGATGCGATGAGGGGCAGATTGCGTGCCGACGCCCGTTTCTGAAATACTCCGGTCGTTGATGGTAATGGGTCCAATACCCTGGTCGACAGTGATGAAATAGTCATCAACATTGCCATTGATATCCAGATTGGTCTGGCCAACGCCGCAGTCGACTTCAAATTCTCCAGTGACAATCCCCTGGATACTAATAAGTCCCACCCCGCCGTTGATCTCAAAGTCATTGAGTTTTACGTTAGTAAAATGAACGGCTCCAGCTCCACCGCTGAGTTTACCGGAATTAGCCAGTAGCTGATCGGCCACGACTTCTCCAGCTCCCTGCTTGATGACCAGTTCATCAGTAACTAGTTGAGACAATTCACCGCGGCCGGCACCAATTTCTAGTTCCAGCTTTTTTAGTTGGGTGTTGCGGGGAATGGTAACGATAAGGTTGGTCATGCGATCTTTACCAAACAGATTCGGAAAGACTTGGGTGCTCTTTTTATCCTCAATAATAAGCTTGCCGTTGTCAAGGGTGGCATTAAGACTTGGTGGGACATTGGTTCCTTCAACGACAAAGGCATCTCCGCTTTGAAGCGTGATACTACCGGTATCAAAAGTAACAAAAACAGATTTTAAGTCACCAGTAAAATCCTGTCGAAAATTGGATTCACCTTGTTCGATGATTTGGTTTTTGTTTTCAATCAGACCAAAACCCCGCATGATGGCGACGCCCCCATTGACAATGCTGGCGATGATTCCTAATGCCAGCACCAGACCAAAAGCGATGGCCAGGTATTTAATCCAACTTTGATTACTACTCATTTGACTTCAGTCCCTCCAAAGATATTTGTGCTATTGATGTAAATCGTCGGTGGATTTTCGTCCAGCGGTCTGTTAGTCTTATTTGATGCGCCACCAAAAATCGGTGTGGTTGCCATTTCTACCCGGACATTGCTGGGAACCATCAAATCAATACCGCCAAAGACAGCAGTAGCCGAAATATAAATATCTTCGTTGATGATGGCTTGTCTCAAATCAAGGTCGACACTGCCAAAAACTGCAGTAATAGTAGCGCCGTTAAACGCTTCCCCAGGAAAGTTAATCTCCTGACCGCCAAATATAGCCGAATACTCAGGAAGTCCATCCTTTGTCATACCCTGAATTAATTTAGCGTTCTTACTGAGTCGATCCTTGAACATGATGCTCAATCCAATGGCAATAATAATGATCGGAAAGATCAGGTCCCCCAACAATGCACCGTTAAAATAGCCTCTGGCAGAAATAAATAATAACACACCAATACCTAAGCCAATAGTATTCCAGAGTTGTACGCCATTTTGCACCATACTGATAGCACAGGGAATAATGATGAATAAGGTCCACCAGCCGTCAAAAAATAGCTCAAAATTCCACAGACCAAATACGTTTCCGGCAAAGCCAAGGCCGATAACGACTAATAATAGCCCCCACAACAAGTTACCTACTCGATTTCTCATTTTTCTCTCCTTTTTTTAAAGTTACTTTATTATAGCACGCTTCTGATAAAATTTCATTCTTCCTGGATTTATTCAAGTGAGAAAATAATTCAGTCAGAGGGCTTATAGTAATTGACTTAATGAAATAGGGTAGGTAAAATGGTAGAAAGAGGATCTAAGAATAGATGATAATCGAAAGAGGATCTTTTGAATTTAAAACAGAGAGCAGTCGATTATGTGAGATCGACAATGGAGGATAGTAACATGGGGTTAGAGAGTGTTTTATATAAATGCGATCGGGGAGTAGATCTTAAACAATTACGGCTAAAGCCCTGGGCGGTAGCTTCTGAAGTGATGGGTCGGTTTAAAAAAACGAACCAGATTCATCGCTGGTTCTTAGAAAATATTCAAAATGGGGTTGATGATGGGCGGTTTTATCTGGTGGAAGAATACCAGTTTAAAAAGCTTTACAGGCTATGTACCACGGTGGATAGCAATCCTGAGCGGGCAGAAGAATTGTTACCTACTTTAAAAGGATTTGATATTGGCAGTGCTAAATATGATGAGGTCTATTATGAGAACCTCAGCAAGGTGCTTATTATTTTAAGACATATTAATAATACCTTCGATTTTAATAATAACGATTTGGTCTATAGTAGTTCTCATTAATTTAGTAGAATTTTAGGTGCCGCTACAAATTTTGTCAGGCCGGCTGAATTTCTCATCAGCTGGCTATTCTTTTTTTTAAACACGACAATAAAATTATCGTAAAAAATTAAATAGAACTAAAGTAAGCCGGGTTAATGACGATAGTATATAAGTGGCAAATGAAAATAACCGTATACGAAAAATGAAATGACAATTGTAATTCAACAATTAATCCGCTAAACGATTGATCATGAGTTAGCTGCCTTATTCGATGCCGATAAAGAAAAAGGTAGCAACGCTTTTTTTTATTGAGGATTGCGGTTTAATTATTCGATGAAAGATGGGTATAAATTAGGATATAAGCGTTATATTATATTGAAGTAAAATTTAGGAGGAGAAAAAGGATGAAGCATGAGAAGAGTTTGTTGTCAAAGATCCTGGTAACGGTTGTTTTGCCTGTAGCAATTGTATTTTGTATCGTAGCAGGTATTGCAATGATGGTTACAAGTCAAAGTTATGACCAGTTTACAGGTATTCAAAACAGCTTATTATTAGTTTATGTAATCGGTTTAGTTGTTATTGTTGGTGTGATCGCTTTAGGAATGAAAGAAGTTTCAAACAGAATCGCCAGTCTGGCAGTGGTTGCTAACCGAATGGCAGAAGGTGATCTTGAAAGTGGACTTGGATCTGAGAAACCTCAGGATCAGTTGGGTGAAATCAGTTATGCGCTATCATTGATTGCTGAAAATATTAAAATTCAATCAGAAATGGCCGATAAGCTGGCAGTTGGTGATTTTTCAGCAATCATCAGCCCACAGTCAGACAAGGACCAGATGGGAAATAGTTTATCAGCAGTTCAAAAGTCGGTGGGAAAACTACTCGATTATCTTATTATGATGCCGGATTTGGTTGAGAACAAAGAGTATTTTGATCGGAATATTGAAAATGACATGAAGGGTGATTATAAAAAAGCACTTGCGCAGGCAAATCAGGCTATGGAGACAGTCACCTCAAATATGGAATACTATTTAGCCATTCTGGATGCCCTGCCTTACCGTGTGACTACTACGGACAAAAATATGAAAATGGTCTTTGTCAATAAAATTCTTGAAGATCTGATGAAGTTGACCGGTACGGCTGAGAAGAGAGAAGATATTCGCGGCGCGGATTGCCATAGCTGTAATCTGGAGATGTGTCATACCGAAAACTGTGGCGTAACGATGTTAAATAGCAGTGGGGATCAACTGAATGAACTTGGCTATGCCGAGTATCGCTTTGAATTTATGGATCGATACTACCGGATGGATACCATGAACCTCATAAACAAAAACGGTGAAAAGATCGGTTATGTTGAAGTATCTCATGATACAACACCGGTAATGAGTGTCAATAATTATCGAAGTGAAGCGGTAGTTCGACTGGCTGACAACCTGCATCGATTATCATTGGGAAATCTTGATCTTGATTTGCATGTGGATGAACCGGGACAATATACTAACGAAGTCTATGACCAGTTTAAAGCAATTGGGGACAGCTTAACAGAGGTTAAAAGTACTATCGGTAATCTCATTGATGATGCCAGCATGCTAACGCATGCA
>Ga0163223_100188_pt1 | contig 21425 bp, 15 predicted proteins | sample MSEWel2016_02_17_2_FD_113147 | JGI IMG/M metagenome (GOLD analysis project Ga0163223, IMG submission 113147) | Subsurface microbial communities from deep shales in West Virginia, USA - MSEEL Well Study Marcellus 5H_2016_02_17 ...
GAGTCGATTACCCGACTTGATGAGGAAATGCAGATGATTTATGAAGAAATCACCATCGACGACTGCGATCAAAAATAATAAAAGCCGAAGCGATTGCTTCGGTTTTTTATTTATACATTTTTTAAATTTTATTGACATCTCAATTTATCTATGGTATCTTATTTATAATGATTACTGTTTAGAAATCATTACTCAAAAATGACGTTTGATTATCAAGGCTGGAACGATTCCTTTTCTGACCCTTGACTACTCAAACTGCCTAATTTTAAAATTAATATGGAGGAAAACAAATGTCAAAAACATTGAACAATCTTATGGAGGCCTTTGCCGGAGAATCTCAGGCAAATAGAAAGTACACAGCTTATGCAAAGAAAGCGGAAGCAGATGGAAATATCAATGCTGCTAAATTATTTAAAGCCGCATCTGATGCCGAAACCTTGCATGCCCTGAAGCATTTTGAAGTTGCCGGAAAGATTCATACAACGGCAGAAAACCTTAAAGATGCCGTCGCCGGAGAAACCCATGAGTATACCGAGATGTATCCTGACTTTTTAAAAGAAGCCGAAGCTGAAGGAAATAAAGAGGCGATCAAGACCTTTACCTTTGCTATGAAAGCAGAAGCTGTTCATGCCCGACTGTATCAGGAAGCCCTTGAAAATTTGGATCAAACCGAAGAAGTCTTCTATTATCTGTGTCCATTGTGTGGCAATATTGAAAAAGCAGTACCCGACAAATGCGTCATCTGCGGCGTTCCCGGAACCAGCTTTATTAAATACTAGTATACTAAATCACACCCTAAATCAAATAACCCAACAAATCACCTAACCTGATAAAACCAGAAGAATCTCACCGCCTGATCGGTTGAATTCTTCTGGTCTTTTAGTTTTCCACATTTTTTAGACCAACTGCCTTTTGGCATATTTATAAAAATACGCTTCTTTTTTCATCAGTTCATCATAGGAGCCTTCTTCGACGATATTGCCTTTTTCCAGAACCAGAATCCGGTCGCAATTCATAATCGTACTAAGCCGATGAGCAATAACAATCCGCGTGGCATCGAGATTTTTCATGCTTTCTGAGACAATCTGCTGGGATCGGTTATCCAGGGCGCTGGTGGCTTCGTCAAAAAAGATAATCGCCGGACTGGCCGCAATGGCTCTGGCGATCAGCAACTTCTGCCGCTGTCCCCCTGATAGGGTTCCCGCTCCTTCGGCCACCATCGTTTTAAGACCCATGGGCATTTGCCGGATTTCTTCATCCATGCCTACTTTTTTAAGCAATTCCCAAACATCATCTTCGGTTAATTCCTTTTTTGAGCCGGCAATATTCGATAAGACATCCCCGGGGATTAGCTGGCTGTCCTGGAGCACCACCCCCATTTGCTTTCTGATTTCTCGAATATCAACACTTTCCAGATCAAATCCGCCGCAGTAAATACTGCCACTCGTCGGTTTTTCAAACCCCAGCAGCAAACGTAACAGCGTTGATTTGCCACTACCGGAGGCCCCAACAATGGCCACGTATTCGCCATGTTTGATGTTGAAACAAATATTATCAAGAATCGTTGCGCCGCCCTCATAATAAGAAAAGTACAGATGATTTATTTCGATATCACCCTGAATTATTCCCGGCGTGGTTTTAAAGCTGTCCACTTCCGGAACGCCATTAATGATCGGCTTGGTATTTTCATATTGTGGTACTACACTATTGATCGAAATCAAGGTTTGAACCAATCCCAGCAGGGAGGATATAAAAATCATAAAGGCCGAATTGATGGCCACAAACCCCCCCGAAGAAATGCCGTTCACACTCACGTAGTAATAAATCACGCACATCGAAAGGGTTGGTAAGGCAATCGTTGTAAGCCTAAGTAGTGCCATCAACTGCCCTCTTTTATACTCCACCTTGCGCTGTTTGGCATACGCCCTCACCCATTTCAAGTAAGACCGGCTTTCCGCCCCAGCCACCCGAATCCGGGAAACCGAGGTGATCAGCTCAAACACCATTCCTGAAATATCATTGGACATCTCCAGAGAAGCCCGCTGGCATTTCATTTGCATTTTTCCGATGACAAGGGTGATTGCTACACTGATGGCAGTTAACCCCATCGCAAGCAAACCAATGGTCGGACTAATCGTAAAGATATATAATCCATTGATAATCGAAAACGAGCTGGTAATGATCATGGTAATCACATTAACTGAAAGGATTTTTTGAATCATCGCAAAGCCGGTGGCCCGCATCGCCAGAGCTCCGGATGAATACTGTTTAAAAAAGGACGCCGGCAGCGATAAGAGTTTGTCCAACAGTGAATTCTGCAAAATCGATAACTTACCTTGGATTCGAAGGACACTGATGTTTTGAACCATCGTAAACAAGCCGCGACTGATGGCGACTGCCACCAGGATAAACCCCACCACCCAAATCGTCACTGACTGGTTTTGGGGAATCCAAACGTTAAAGGTCTCCTGCATTGCCATTGCCGGTAACAGCGATAACAGTGCGGTCACCACCGCCAACACCAGGGTCCAGATTAGATCCCGCCGAGAAAACAGTTTTAAGCCCAATTTTACCATGTCAAAAAAAGAAACGGGTTCCTTGGGTAAGGGCGGATAAAAGACGTAGGCTCGGGGAAATTCCGACTCGGCATCCACTTCTTGTGGCTTTTTATCAACGCTCCAACACCGATAGCGGTTGGGGGATTGGGGGATCAGAGCGACCGGCTCTCCTGCTACGGTAAAGGCCAGCATCGGGCCATTGTCGTTTTTATACCAATCCGCTTTTAACTCCACCAGGCGAAAACGAAAACCGGACTCATCAGCAATCAACTTAAACGGATCCCCGCCACTTAGCTTCCGGAGCGGTGGGATTTTTACGGCGATGCCCATCGCTTCGGCGACCTTGATCACTGCCGCAATCAGGGGATTATCATCTGGAGTCGCCGCTGCCTTTTTAGGGGTCAAAACACGATCAAATGCTTTTTTGGCACTGTTATCATACTTTTTGTTGATCTGTCTGATTTCTTCTAATTTTTTTGCCATCTTTTATCCCTCAGTTCTGATCAAACTTGCGTACTCGCCGCTTAAAACCATCAATTCTTCATGGGTTCCCCGCTCTTTGACAACCCCACCGCTTAGCACGATAATCTCATCGCAATCCCGAATCGTCGATAACCGATGGGCTACCAGAATGGTACTGATGCCGCGCTTTTTGATATTTTCACTGACTTCTGCTTCGGTGGCGGTATCTAAGGCACTGGTGGCCTCATCCATGACCAGAATCCGGGGATTTTTGCATAAGGCCCGGGCGATTTCCAGTCGCTGCCGTTGGCCCCCACTTAAGTTTTTTCCGCCTTCGCTTAAGATGTGGTCAAAGGCATTGGGCAGCGCCAGAATATCCTCATAAATACAGGCGTCTTTGGTGGCCTTTATCACATCCTCAACGGCAATGGTTTCATCCCACATGGTAATGTTATCCAGCACCGAGGCTGAATACATCACAATTTCCTGATCCACTGAGCTCATCGTATTGACCCGTAGTTCGGCTGGAATCGCTTTAATATCAATACCATCAATGCGTATTTCGCCGCTCCAGGGCTGATAAAGGGTGGTAATCATTTTAGCAATCGTCGATTTACCGCTTCCCGATGAACCGACCAGGGCAATCGAACCGCCAGCCCGAAGTTTCAGGTTCAAGCCCTCTATAATCGGATCTGAGAGTCGGTTATAGCCAAAGGTTAAATCCCGGATCTCAATCTCACCTTCTAATTGATCACAATCAAAGCCATTGAGTGAAAGCTTTTCTGATTCCAGGGCGATATCTTCGGGATATTTTTCCACATCATCCAAGCGCGCAATATCGGCGATCATCCCCTGCAAGGCGGCACTGGTACTGACCAGCTCGCTCATTGGCTGAGTAAAGCCCGTCATCAATGTGTTAAAGGCCACAAAGGTACCAATGGTCATCGCTCCCATTAACACGTACTCGCTACCGATGGTAAAGATCAGGGCTGTTAAAATCGAAGTCATCAGGGTGGGTAAAACGGAGATTACGGCTTCCATCCGACCCATACGCTGCTCCACCGCCAGGGTTTCGGCACTGAGTCCGGCGATGCGGGTAAAGAAGTTATCTTCTTCTCCAATCGATTTTATGGTTTCGATCGATTTTAGATTAACCATGATCCAGCCAATCGATTTGCCCTGATACTGGAGTAACACCCGGTTGTTATCGGCATTCTTTTTAGCTGTATATTGCAGCAAGAAAATATTGATCCCGGTGATCACAATGCCGATTAAGGTTAACACAACATTGTACTGAAAAAGCAGGATTAAATACAAAAATGCAGTAACCAGATTGACCAGAATACGAGCCAGATTGCTTGATAACGCCGTTGCCACGGTATTGATGCTTTGCATCCGGCTATTGATATCCCCGGATTGGCGCTGATTAAAAAACTCTACCGGCAAGCGGAGGACGTGACGAAGATAAGTACCCGCACTGTCAATGGCGATATAGTTCTCCATCCGCACCAGCGCGTTCTCCTTTAACCAGTTGAGAATGGCCTGGAGCACCACCGTGTTTAAGAGGATAAAAATAAAAATCAGGATATCAAATTTTTCGGTATTATCGAGGTAATAATCGACAAATATTTTTGCATAATTGGCAATAATCAGACCGGGAATAACTAACAATACCCCCAACACCAGGGCATAAAGCAAGGGTGAAATACCGGTTTGAGAAAGGCGTTTAAACAGTGCCTTCCAGACATCGGGCTTTTCTCCGGCCTTTTTAAATTCCGGTCCCGGCCGGGACTCAATCACTACCCCAGTAAACATCTGTCCCAGTTCTTCTGGAGTGATTACCCGTTTTCCTGAAGCCGGGTCGCACAAATAAACCTTGTCGTTCTTAAACCCTTCCAGAACAACAAAGTGACTAAAATCCCAGTGAATAATCACTGGCATTTGCATTTCTTTTAACTTATCCACCGTACAGACAAAACCCTGGGAATTAAGACCATAAAGTCGGGCAGTCCTGGCAATATTTCCGGCCTTTACCCCGTCGCGGGATACTCCGCAATCAATCCGAAGCGTCTCGAGGGTTTCATAGCGCCCATAATAGGCCAAAATCATCGAGAGCGAGGCGACCCCGCATTCGACCGCTTCCATTTGCAAAACCACGGGTACCCTGGCTATTTTAGGCCGTTTTTCTTTCTCATCCCGACTTTTCTCTGCTTCTGATTTCGTCATGCGTCTGGCCGCCTTTCTAGGAGATAATCATATCAATGAGATATAAGCGATCCGTAAAAATGATTGCACTGGCAGAGGTTCCCGTCGTGATTTCACCACTAAAACCGTTGTTTTTTTTGGTCCAGATATAATTCCCCTGATCATCCACCTTGGGATCAATAATAATTTGCATTTCCAGCGGATTTTCTTGATCCTGAGTCAAACCGCTTCGCTTAACACTTCGTACAATCCCTCTTAAATAGCCATATTCATCGGTGGATGCCGATTCAACCGCAACAAAGACCGGATCGCCTTGCTTAACATTAATGGCATCTTCATAGCTGGAATAAGCCAGCACCACCACGGTGGTGTCTTCATTTTCCCGTTTGACAATTTGACACAGGGTCGAGTTTTTCGGTAAAAATGCCCCCTCTCCAAAATTTAGTCCCGCTATCATCCCGCTTTCCATCGCTACAATCATCGTTTGTCGCTTAAATCTGCTCTTTTCTTCCTCTGTCAGCACTGCTCCACTCGTGATCTGAGCTGCTGTGTTCTCGACAGTCACAACCCCCAGCAGATCTCCTCTTTTCACATAATCGCCATCGGAAACACTCAGCTGGGTCAGAATCCCTTCATTTTCAACCACTACTTGGGCCGTTCCCTCACCATAAGATACAACGGCGTCGAGGGTGGTGGTGATATTAATCGGAACAGTCATCGAATAAATAACCACGCAGACTAAAAAAATGATAATTCCCAGTAGAATCAGCAGGTTCCCCGGACCGATAACGGTCATCAAAGCGGCGTGTTCACTTTTTTTGGTGTTTTTATCCTCTTTGTTCTGAAAAATGGATTTACTCACCGCTTTGTCCTCCCCCCGTCAAATTTTCCCTGGGCACCAATTGATCATTGATATAAATCTTTTGAAATACCGGAATCCCATCAATCAACCGTTTATCAAAGTCTAAACTGCCATAGACCGTCTCAAAACTGTTTTCTTCCAACACTTTTATTATCGTTTCTACTTCCAGACTCTGGGCCGCACTCGCCGCATCTGCGGCCAGATGCAGCGACATATAGGCTTGGGCGGCTGGCACATCCGGGTTCTTCCCATAGGCTTTCTGATAAGCCTTAATAAATGCCGATTCCGGGCCAGCCGCGGCGGTATTGTTAAAATAACTGGTAACCTGAGTCAGATTTTTCATGTTCGTAGGAATAACATAGGGCTGAATCTCAATGTCATAGCTGGCAAAAATTGGCCGGGTATTACCGGTTTTTTCCAGATACTCATAAAGCACCGTGATGTCATTTCCGACACAGGCGGTGACAATCGCCTGGACCCCCAAACTGTCCCATTTTTTTAGATAATAACGAAAATAATCAAGATTTGGCAGATAAGAAACTGCATCGACAATTTCAATGCCCACTTCAGCACCATGTTCTTCAACTTTTTGAATAAAATCTTTGCCATAGGTATTGCCGGCGCTATGAACAACCGCGATTCTTTGGATTCCCTGGGTGGCCATACTTCTTACCATTTCATCGGCCATGGCGTCATCCGATGGCGCGCAGAGATAGGCGCCTTCATTTTCAGGGCGATTCAATTTTGAACTGGCAATAATGGGCGCAAAAAGCAGCTTGTTATTCTGCTTATAGATATTCCCGACCTTTAGCACATCATCGGTGCTTCGATGTCCGATAACAATTGGAAAACCTGCTTTTTCGGCAATCCGGGTAGCCACTTCGACCGCCGTATTGGTGTTGTTGCCGTCATCATTGTAGTTGATTTCGATCGGTTGGTTAAGGATTCCGCCCTGATCATTGATTTCCCTGGCGGCCAGTTCAATGCCATTTTTGAAGGAGGCACTGTATTCCTGAGAGAACGGATAAACCACATCCACTGATAACTTACCGGTTTCTTTGACCGTGCTGGTACAGCCAAAACAAAGCAACCCGCCAATAACCAGAACGCCCAGGGTGGATAATATTATCCAATTTTTTTTCATGTCCCACTCCTTTGATTTTATAATTGAGGCAATAAAATGCTCTGAGCTTTCCCGTACTTATCGACAGTGCGGTCGGTTTTAGCTCACCACAGACTAAATAAATGGCGAGAACAAAACAAAATACCGGTCACTCAGGCCTTTTAGCAACACGCCGATCTTCTCAGCGGATAAACTCAGTTTTTCTGCTGTTTCTCCAATCGTATCGCTACCCGCGCCGGCCAGAATATCGATTTCTAACTGACTTAGCGTATTGATATCAAACAGCGAAAAATCAGGAATCCTCTGGATGACCCAGGTGTTTTTTTCTTGCTCACTGAGTTCATACCATTCTTTAAGAAGACCCTGATAGTCGATCAGTTTTTTATAATACTCCACCATCAGATTATTTTTACCATAAATAAATTTAAGATATCCCGCGGCAATCCCATAGTTAAAAGCCAGCTTGAAATCGGCTCGAATCCGTTCTTTGGTAATCAGACCGTGTTCATATTGTTCTTTCATTTTATTAGAAACTGCGGTAATAAATCGGGCGCGACCCATGCAGACTTCCGGCAGCGATAATTCTTTGGTATGATTAACCGGAAAATCCTCCAGGTTGGTAAGGCATTCCCGGTCTTCCAGAACGATCCCGAATTTTTCAGGTTGATTATAAATCTGGGTACCGGGCAGGGGCATAATAAACGTTGTCGATAAGTCCAGCATTCCGGGGGCCAGATCCAGTAATTCTAACGCTTTTCTAGTGGTTGTAGCCAATGTTTCGGCTGTTTCAAAGGCCCCGCCGATAATGTAATTCCCGGTTAGTTGCGGTAATCCGGCAGCGTAGCAGATCTCAACCACTTTTTTGATGTCCTCGGGGCTGGCCTGTTTACCATAGGCTTTGAGCACATCGTCGACCCCGGACTCCATACCGATTTGCATTCGCACCATGCCGCTGTCAATCATTTCTCTAATGAATTCCAGATGTTTCACCAGAAATCCGGGATGACCTTCACAAAACCAGACAAAATCATATTTTTCCCTTAGCCGTTTTACTCCAGATAAGATTTTCCGCAGCCTAACCGGATTGGTGGTAAAGGTATCATCGCAAAAAAACAGATACCGGGGTCGTTGACTTCTTTTTAAGCGGGCTTCTATTTCATCCAGCACATCTTTCGCTGTTCGCATTCTCAAATTTTTAGAATTTCCCCCCTCAAAGCAGAAAGCACAACGATAGGGACAGCCTCTGGCCGTAATTACTGACAACAGTGGACGTTCATGATAATCAAGCACATCTTCATTTCGGGGCAAGGCATACTTTGAAAAGTCTTCCAGATAGATGTAATCAGCGTTCTGAGCTGGCTGGATTTCTCCGGGAACAAGGACCGCTTCGCCCCTGATTTTTGCATTTAACCAGGTTAAGAGGGTTTCTTCGCCTTCTCCTTTTAAAATACCGTCGGCTTGAAAGCTGCCCAGATCCTTTTCAGTCATATGGAGGGTTTGAGGGCCTCCTAACACAACGTAAAAATGATAATGTTTTTTTAAATAGCTGATGATGGCAGCCACCGCTGACTGATTATCAAAATCACAGTAAAAACAGACCGCAAACAGGCGGTCTTTCATATTTTTAATGGTTTTCACCGCGTCGGTGGTAATGCCCGTATAAGCCTTTGCCTCAAAGCCATTGGCATTGAGTTGGGCCGCCAGCGTTAGAATGCCCAGATTTTCAATCATTTCAAAGGTCCGTCCGCGGATCATCCGTTGCGTGTAGATTAGTAGAACTTCGGGCTTCTTGTTTAAGGCTTCCGGTATAAAATCCACTTATTCCCCTCCAATTTATCAAGGGCTTGCTGTGCCTGGCGATAGAAATTGGCATTTTTCCCCTGCGGATCAAGTTTCATTTTCCCCTGTTGCAGAACTTCTTTTTTTGACAGTTTGCCATTGCATAATTTTAGCAGGGTATCGTCAATTTCATCCAGTTCCTGATCAAATATCTGTGGTTTTTTACCACTGACATCGGTGTAAAGCCACAGTTCAAAGGTCCGGTGGACAATCGCCGCTTCATTATTTTTTCCCAACTCAACACTCAAAACATACTCATCCGAGGCGCGCATTTTCCAATACGCATCATCAATCGGAATATTTTTATAGACATAGTCATTCCAACGGGTAAAAACCCCGTATTGTCGACCCAGTCGGTAGGAATCCAGAATCACCGTTTCGGGGATTTTTCCATCAAAATAGATTTTGCGCATTTCATTCTGGAGTCGTTTGTTGGCCTGCAAGCGGATATTGATCAGATCCGTAAAATCCAGTTCTTTGGTGCGGGAAAGGGGAATATCCTCATTGCAACAATCAATCAGTTCCTCATAGATTTCCATCCCAAATTTCTCCGGATTAAGCGTAATGGGCGTCTTGGGATAGGGCAGAAATGAAAAATAAGCCGTTTCAAACTGTCCCGGAGCCCGGTAAAGCAATTCCATAATCAAATCTTCAGATTCTTTAATGGTTCCCGCCATTTCGTGGGGACCACCAATAATAATGTTGCCAGAAATGCCATGAATCCCCGATTCAACACAATGGTCAATGACATCCACCACCATTTTTTTGTTTATTTTTTTATTGTAACTCTTTAAAACCCCATCACTGCCGGATTCCAAACCAAAGAATATTTTTTTTAGCCCTGCCGCCGCCATATTTTTTGCCATCTCCCGATGCTTATCAATCGTTGAGATGTGAGCACTGGCAAACCAGACAAAATCATAGTCTTTGCGGATCTCTTTTATTTCTTCACAAATCTGGTTAACCCGCTTATGGTCCAGCGTAAAGGTATCATCCAGAAAGTTGATATAATTGATGGCCGGATCGCGCCTGAAATTCTCCCGGATTTCAGTCATCAGGGATGACACCGAATGACGCCGAACCCGTTTGGCATTAGCCCCTTCATAACAGAAAGTACAACCAAAGGGACAACCCCGACCAGTCAAGATCGGTAGCAACTGATAATACTTATAATCGTTGGTCAGCGTAATATCCGGCCAGGGAATATCATCCAGTTCTTCCGGGGGCTTTCGTGGTTCGGTTTCCACCAGGGTTCCTGTTTTATCGAGATAAATAATTCCTTGAATTTCATTGAGAGAACCTTTGTTTTTGATAAAATAATCCATCAACTCCAGAATGGTTTCTTCACCCTCGCCGATACAGGCCGCCGCAATGGCGGTTTCTTTTAAAAATTTGGCATCCATCCCAGCGGTTTGCGGCCCTCCGGCCAGCAGGATCACCTCAGGATAGTTCTTTTTTACTTCCTGAGCAAATGTTTTCACCCAGTGAACATTGTTAAAATCACAGTAGAAACCGATGATTTTGGGTTTGTCTTCTTGCTTCATCAAATCGATAACATAATTCAATGCTTCTTTGGCATAGCCCTGAAACATCTCAACCTGATAGCCTTTTTGTCTTAAGAGTTGGATCAATATATTCATTCCCAGATTACTGCCGGGAATATAACCGCTGACATAGCGATGTGATTTAATCAATAATAGTTCCATCGTCTCTTTCTCCCCTTCGAAGACTGTCAAAAAAGATAACCTAACACCGACAATTGTTATATCATGTTGTGTGCCTCAAGGCGAACAGTTGTCAGAAATCGTCATATTTTATCGAATCCTTAAATACAACTGTACGAATTGCGCGCATACAACAGATTAACAATTGGTCGGTGCGGTAGTTCATCGACAACCTTCGAAGGGGCAGAACCCCTTCTTCGCTTATTAAGCTCTCGCTGTTTGTGTTGCTGTAAAGGCATAATCCACGCCAACAATACTTAAACCGCCAGCAGCCTGATCCAATTGATCATCTGTGATTGGTTGTTTGGCTTGTGCTTCTTTAAAAGCAGCATGAAATTCATCAGCAGTACAGCTGTAACCTAATTTTGCAACCACTGCGTCAAATTCTGCCCCAGTTTTTGCTTCATCCAGTTGTTTTGCCAATGCCTCATCGGTTAATACTTTTGCGGCCAACGCTCTTGCTCCATCAATACTCATGTTCTTCCTCCTTAAATTTTTTGGCTAAATCATAAAATGGGTTAACCAATATTTAAAATTAAATTGATATAAAATATCAACTAATTTTTCATGGAATTCGGCCTGGTTTTGATAGGGACCACCGAACCTTAAAAACAATTCAGTTTCTAACTCGGCCAGGCTTCTTTTTCCGGCACAACGCAGCAGTAGCTCATATTCCAGCGGCGAAAGCGCCATACCGTCAAGTTTCGGAAAACCTTCGGTAAAGGTCATGGTGCGCCACAATTCAAAGGTACGCTGTGGGTAGTCCCGGGTGAAATCCAGAGCGGGCTCAAAAGCCTGTCCTTCATTCAAATACAAGACATAATAATATTCATAGGCTCTTGGATTGGCAGAAATTTCCTCAAACCAGCGGCTCCTAATACCATAATTCAGGGCGGCTTTAAACTGTTTCATTACCGCATTTTGTTTTAATTCATGATTTTTGATTTTATGTTGCATGCTTTGCCGAATGACCTTATTGAGTTCTTGACGGTTTTTCATCACCTGATCCTGGCTATATCCCAATGGCGTAACAAAAGGATAGTCATCGCCAGATAAGCGACCTGACTGATCATGCAGTTGTAAATTAAATTTTTCAGGATTCTCAAAGATCGGGGTACCGGGATATGCTCTTAAAAAACCAGTAATAATATCAATAACCCCGGGAGCCTGATTAATCAGGGTTTTTATCAGCGTCGCGGTTGCCCCCTCTTCTTCCTCAGGACCGCCGACAATAAAGTTAGTAGCAATTTGGGTCAGTCCACAGTCGGCAGCGTAAGTCACAAATTCAATGATGTCATCAATCTGTACGTGCTTGTTGTATTGGTTAACAACCTTCTGATCACCAGACTCAATACCAATCTGCAAGCGGATCAGCCCGGCTTCAATCATCGTCGGCAGAATATCCATCCAGTCTTTGATTCGGCCCACATGACATTCGCAATACCAGACCAGATCGCGGTCTTTTCTAATTTCTTTCATCCCTTGACAAAATGCTTCAATCCGCTCCCGATTGAGGGTAAAGGTATCGTCCATGATAATAATATAATTTAAATCCGGATTGTTTTTTAGGTTTAGTCTGATTTCTTCCAGCACTAACGGCATGCTGCGCAACCGAACCTTGTGCTTGCCAGGACTGGGCGCACAATAGGCACATTGATAAGGACAGCCCCGACCGGTAAAAATCAACTTGCCATAAGCGTGATCAATATGTAGTGAGGCGTGATAGGCCGGCAGCGGCAGGGCATCCAGATCGGAGATAATTTCCGGCGGGGTTTCTCTGAAAATCCCGTCTTTGATCATTGCCAATCCATTGATCGCACTTAAATCCCCCTCTTCTTTTAAAACAGCCTTAAGAAGCAGCGGCAATGACACTTCGCCCTCGCCTCTTAAGATAAAATCGGTCTGACTGTCTTCTAAAAACTTTTGCCCCAGACCAATGCTTTGAGGGCCACCAACCACAATGGGAATATTATCGATTGCTTTTATCTTTTTAGATAAATCCTCAATAATTTGAACATTATCAAAATCACAGGAAAAGCCCACGGCATCCGGCTGGTTCTTTTTTACCTGTTCCAGCAGGTGTTCCGGTTTGCCATGAAAAACAAGGGGTTCAAACCCAGCTTCTTCCAGCGCTCCGGCCAGATAAAAGAGTCCCAAATAATCATGAGCGCTTGTTTCGTATTTTTTTGACACATTGCTAAGTAGTATTTTCATTTTATTACCCATTTTCTAGTACGGAACAACAAGCAACCAGTATTTTTTATCAAAAACTTTCAGAGTTTCAATGATCCGCTCCATTAATTCATCCACGCCTTCATTAAATGGTTTTCCGAATCGCTCATAAAGGATCTCAGCAATGCTAATGATGGTACTTTTGCCGGTACAATATTTTATAATTTCGTATTCAAAGGGTGACAATGCCTCACCCCATAACAGCGGATAGCCCTGGGAAAAATCGACATCCCGCCACATCTCAATCATTCGCTGAGGTCGCCAATTCGGCAGCTCTGCCGGATCGACATCGATAACCCGGCTGGCGGATTCCCGGGCCAGCATCGTGTAATAAGCGGTTAAGGTCGGCTTATGGTGAGAAATAATATTAATCCAATATTTGGGCCCATTTGAAGCCATCGATGTTTGATAGCACCTTAAAATATCCTCATGACCCAGTTCGCCAACGCTAAGCATGATCTTGATCTCATCGACAAAGCTCTGAAGGTATTCTTGATAGGCCGCCATGATCTCCCGACGATCCATGGTTTCGCTATCCATAATCGGGTAATCAGAAATGCAGCCCAGTCCCTGTTTATCGTAAATTGTCAGCCCGTATTTATCGGGGTGCAGCCCAATATCGGTCATCGGGTAGGGCATCACAATACTGGGCGCAATTTCCATCATCCCCGGGCCCAATCGCAACAGTTTGGCGCCGAAGGCCTTGTTTTTTTCAATGTGCTCACGATTTTCAAAGGGACCACCCACTAACAACGCTCCGAAGACCTGCTGCACCCCGGCATCGTAGGCTGCTTTAACAACAGTTTCCACCATTTCCGGCGAAATATTTTTGCGGTAAATTTTAAGCATCTCCTTGTCCACGGTTTCAATACCGATTTGCAGCCGATTAAGACCGGCATCCACCATCGACTTAAGGACTTCCGGTCGTCGGCTTAAGGACACCACATCGGCCTCACAATAGAACTGATAGGGTTTCACGGCCTGAAGCGCTTTGGCCTCCCGACAGAACGTATCCAACCATTTGGGATCGGTGACCAGGGTATCGTCACAGAATTTAAAATAACTGAGTTCCGGGTATTTAAGGAGAAAATGTTTCATTTCGGCAATAACGTTTGCTACACTCCGCTGCCGCATTGGCCGCTTCAAGGCTCCTTCATGGCAGAAAACACAATGATAGGGGCAGCCCCGGCTGCTCATGAGATAAAGGCTGGCATAATCAATCGGAGTAATGCTTTTATGATAGGCCGGAAACGGTAGTTCATCCAGATTCTCTACCACTGGACCTTCGCCCATATCGATATACTCACCTTTTTCGTTGAGATAACAGATTCCGGCAATCCCATCCAGGCTTCTGTTTTCTTTTAAGGCATTGAGAACCGCCACCATTGCCAGTTCACCTTCGCCTCTGACAATGGCTACCGCTTGAGACTGACGCAGATCGTCTTCATCCAGAGAAATGGCTTCGGGTCCGCCAATCAGCACTGGAATATTATGCATTTGTGTAATTGCCGCACTGACTTTTTTAACCACATGCTTATTTTCAAAGTCTACCGAAAAGCCAATACCGCAAATTTCGTTGAAGGGGTATCGTTTCAAATAATCGATCGCCTGATCTGGTCGGCATTCACAAACAATGGTGTCATAACCCTTCGAATCCAGATAGCTTGCCAGACCATAGATACCCAGAAAGGCACCGTTTCGGCTAAAGCCGGCAATTTCCATCCCAATGGTTGATAACTTAAACAGCATAAACTTATTTTTCACAACATCCTCAACTGTTTTTTTCACTGTTTCTCCCCGATTCTCCCATTCTTTATCTGCCACTTTCGCACTCAGTGAACCTGACAATACACACATACCGACAGCTTCGAGTTTTTTGATAGTATCTAGCAGATGCAACTTAAACGCGTCAAAATTCTCAAAGCTCTTCTGGTATTCCGGAAAAAGTATTTCGGCCATCTCAAACATCGTCAGTTTTCCGGAACTGTATTTTAAAACTTCAAATTCAAAGGGAGAATAAACAAATCCGTTTAACGCCGGAATTTCTGCCGCCAGCTCGGGGGTCAGAGAAAGCAGAGCGATCCGTTGCGGGTGCGTCGCAAACACCGTCTCTCCGGGATAATCTTTCGTCAGCTTATCCCCACGAACGCGGGCTTTATACTGGGCATCAAAATAGGGGTACCGGGAATAGGCCAGTCCCTGCCACATCCCACTGAGACCGTATTTTTCACTGAGCGCATAGCTTTGTAAAATGACCGCATCAGGAATTTCGCCATCGTTTAGCATTTTTCGCATCAGTCTGATATTTTCTTCGAAAAACGCATTTCGAGCCGCACAGATTTCTTCGATGCTCAGGGTTTTAGTTTCAATCACCGGAAAATCACCCACCGATGTAAGGGCTTTTTCATCCTTTACAATAATCCCGAAGGCTGCGGGATCTTTTGACATCGCGGTTTCCGGGAAGGGCATATAAAAGGTGCTGACGACTTCTACCATCCCCCGACCAGCTTTAATCATTTCATTAACCGTATCAAAGGTAAAATCCAGGGTTTCCCGGGTTTCCAGTGCCCCGCCGATGATGATGTTCCCCACCAATTGAGGCAATCCGGCGGCGTGACAGATCTCGATGACGTCAAAAAGTCCTTCCCGCTTTATTTTTTTGTTATAAATATCAATGATATGCTGGTTACAGCTCTCAATGCCGATCTGCATCCGCACCAGACCAGCATCCACCATCATTTTTACAATTTCCGGATACTTGATGACAATATTGACGTGGGCATCGGCGAACCAGACAAAATCGTGTTCTTTGCGCAACTCTTTGAGTTGGTCACAAAAAGTCCGCACCCGTTCCTTGTCCAGGGTGAAGGTATCATCGCCGAAAAAGATGTACTTCACATTGGGGTTTTGTTTAAGCCGACAGCGGATTTCTTTCATCACATTTTCAACACTGCGGCGCCGGACGTTCTTGCTGTTTCCCCCCTCATAACAAAAAGAGCAGTGGAAAGGACACCCTCGTCCTGACATGACTGCCATATGATTAATGCCCTGATGCTGGGCAGATTTAATTGTACCGGTGATGATTGGCAATTCGTCTAAATTTTCAATGGCTGGATAAATGTCATTATCATAATAGCTGCCATCATTCCGAAATGAACACATACCGGAGATATTTTCCCATCGTTCTCTTGCTTCATTTTGAATGGCGTGGATCGCTTCGTAAAGGGAATACTCACCTTCTCCCCGCATAATCGCATCGGCCTGGCTGGCGCGCAAAAAGTCTTCACCCAAACCCACCGTCTGGGGCCCGCCGATAAAAACAATGGCACCATAGCGCTTTTTTATTTCTTTGGTAAAACTTAAAACGGCCGACTGATTCTCATAATCACAATATAAACCCACCACCGTATTTTTATCCGCGCCACTCCGATCCAGAAATTCCAGTCCTCTTAACAGCTCGCCGGAAAAAACAGCTACATCAAGTCCTTTACTGGCCATCATTTCCGCCAATGACATATGACCGATGGGCTCAATTTGAGTGATCGAATGGGTCCGTGTTCCACGATGAATCAGCATCAGTTTTAAGTTGATCGTTTTCACTATGCGCCTCCAAGTTTAATTTTTATGCATCGTTAAGATCTATTTCGTAAATTTTTTTATTCACAGTGTATTCTTTTTTTTGTGATTTGTCTATTGCTTTTTTGTTAAATCCGCTGCACTTTTTAGCTTTCCCTATTTTAAAAATTTTTACTTGATACTGCGCCCAATAATGACATCGGCAATACCGACTCGAAGCCCGGTTTAACTATTTACGCCTCCAATTCAGTGATGGGGATAACTGATTTTGGATTGGCACCATGCTCACCAATTATTTTTTCCATCCAGACCATGTCATACCAGGTTTCAAATTTATAACCGCATTTTGAAAAATGACCAATGGTTTGGAAGCCCAGGTGTTCATGAAAACCGATACTCCCGGGATTGGGATAGGCAATGCAGGCATACAAATTACAAATGTTCTGCTTTTTCAAAACTGCCTCTAAGTTCTGGTAGAGTTTTTTTCCCACCCCGCTTTGACGGTTGTCCTGTTTGACATAGATGGTGGTTTCCACCGCCCAGTCATAGGCGGCCCGGTTTTTAAACGCCGAAGCATACGCATAGCCAAGAATTTGCGCTTCATGCACGGCCACTAAAAAAGGATATTTAGTTAAGGTCTTATTTATTCGTTCACTAAATTCTTTAAGGGACGGGACGGTATATTCAAAGGTAATCGCGGTTTCTCTGACATAGGGCGCATAAATACCCAGTAAGTCTTGTGCATCTGAGGCCTTCGCCCTACGGATGATAATGTCTCTGCTCATATTTATACCTTCTTTTCTCAATTTCAACTATTTTATTATAACATTTCTAAAAACAACGGAAAAGAATCCCTTCACATTTCTGTATAAGGGATTCTCCTATTTAGATTAAATTTAAGCTTATTTATAATAGAAAACTCTTAACCGCTTCCGCTGGCATCATGGTCCGCTCCACAATGGCATCCACCGTCATTCCCTGGTCATGAAAACGCCGACAAACCATGGCCATACTTTCGCCCACTTCGATGATATGGTAATCCGGATCATAAAAGCGGATGGCTCGCTGCCCCCAGGCGGCTTCCTCGACATCGTGTAAATAGTTTATCCCTTCAAAATTTTTCAAATGTTTTAAAAAGTCATCAAGATTTTCTTCTTCAAAGTACATCTCCATATCGTTACCCCGATAGACAATCGACTTTTCGTCGGCATTAATAAATTTCGCCCAAAGCGCTTTATCCTGCAGCGAAAATCCTGCGTTAAAGGTAATATTTTCACCAAAATCCATCACCACTTCCAAACCAAAAACATCACAATAAAAAGCCCGTGAACGATTGATATCATCCACCACCAGCATCGGTGCTTCAAATTTCATTTCTTAATCCTCCTTGTTTTTAGTTTATTCTACCTGACTAATCACGACACCAGTCTGTCATGTTTAAATCAATCACTGGTATTTTTCAGCAATTTTTTTCGCAATCATCAAAAAGTCTTCTCTTAGTGCTTCAGGTTTTATTAATTCTACCCCATCACCAAAGCTCAGCAGCCAACTAAAAAGATTTTCTTGGCTTGAGAAATAAAATTCAAAGCGGAGTTTTCCTTCCCTGGTCATTTGATAAGAGTCCATCCCATATTCATCAATCAGCCGCCATTTCATAGCGGGGTCAAATTCTGCCACCAGATGAATCTGGCTGGGCATGGCCAATTGCTTCTGAGTGTTATATTCTGGCAGAATCCGGAGCTCATAGGTCTCATCCAGCACCTGCAGGTTCCAGAGCCGATTGAGCTTAAAAAGTCGGTAATCACAACGCTCCGGACAATAGCCCCAGATATACCAGGATGACCATTGATAGACAATCAAATAAGGCTCAATCTGTCGGCTGCTTTCGCCTTTTGGTGAATAGTAATAAAAAGAAATGACCTGCCTCTGATCAATGGCTTTTTTAATGGTTTCAAATTTGGGGGCCAATGAATTTTTATAGTGTGAGGACAGATCAATAACAAGATGATTATCCGGCTGGGTCACTCCCCCACGCACTGCCAGTTTATCAATTAATTGCCGATATTGATTGGTTCCGGCAATGCTGTCCAGACTCTTAAGTCCTGCCAATATGGACTGTAGCTCCGCTGATGATAATAGCGTTTTATCGATCTTATAGCCTTCCATAATGGCGATCCCGCCGTTTGCTCCCTGGGTTGTCGTCAGCGGAATTCCAGCCTTGCAGATGTCTTCGATATCCCGATTAATGGTTCGGCGGGAGACTTCAAACATCTCTGCCAGGTAAGGAGCCGTCACTTTTTTTTGCTGTAGAAGAATCGATAGTATCCCGATTAGCCGATCAATTTTCATATGCCGATCCTTTTATAAAAACCTTTTAAAGGTCCATATTTAAACGTCAAGAAATGTGATCACCTTATCAATAAATACTTCCCCATCCAGATGATCCAATTCATGGCAAAAACACTTGGCCAAATCATCTTCGCCGTCAATGATGATTTCATCACCCTTTTCATTGCGCGCTTTAACAGTAACTTTTTGGGGACGGATGGTCGTTCCAAATTTTCCCGGAAAACTCAGACAACCTTCTGTGCACTCCTGTTCGCCACTGGTCTCAATGATTTCGGGATTAACCAGTTTTATCACCCCTTCACCCATATTAATAACCACCAATCGCTTTAGGATACCCACCTGATTAGCGGCAATTGCCGCACTATTGGGAATACTCTGTAATGTTTCTAGCATATCATCGAGCATCATTTGTATTTTTTCATCGATTTCAGTTACAGTTTTGCATTTTTTTCTGAGGATTGGATCCTCCTCAAGCCGAAGTTGTCGTATTGCCATTGCTTCCTCCTGATTAATTTTACTTACTTTTCTCAAGTATATTGTGAAAATCGAAGTCTGTCAATGAGCGCTGCTCTTTAAATAATATAAAAAGGAATTCTTGGGATCTTTACTCCTTTAACCCAAAAAAGGCCTAGCACATCCCCTGATCTGCTACGACCTTTTGCCTTAAACTCATGGTTCGAAATATTCAAAGATAATTGCATCAAATTTTTTCTTGCAATACTCAATGTCATCGGTATCCTGAACTGTCCATCCGACCAGCCTTCCGGTCAGCAAGTGGAACAGGCTAAGACCCAATTTTCGCCGGGCATCCCCGTGACAGAATGCCATAAAATGCGGGCGCGTAATAAAATTGGTTCCAAATGAAATAATTAACAACCATTGCCAGAACTTAACATCCAGCCCTTTGAGACTTTTTCTGCCGACTGAAAGCTGCCCTCTTACCACATCAGGCCGATTCTTATAAAACCATCTGACAATTAAAGGATGAAAAGATTCGACACAATAAAGCCCGTCATATTCATCAAGCTGACTTGCTGTTTTTGCACAGAGTTCATTGAGATATTTCGTATTTTTCAGTTCGACAATTAAGGGAACCCGACCATCCACCATTCTCAGAACCTCGTCAAACAGAGGGATTTTCTCTTCCGTGTTTCCCAGGTTATAGGCCAATAATTCCTCATAGGTACAATCGGTTATTAACCGCTCTACCCCACACAAACGTAATAAATTATCGTCGTGAAACACAACGATTTTTCCATCTGCGGTAAGATTTAAATCCATTTCAATTCCATAGCCGGCATCGACTGCTTTTTTAAAGGCTGCCATCGAATTTTCTGGGATTGTCTTATCCTTTTGGTGCAAGCCCCGATGGGCATAATAACTGGTCCACAATCGATCATCGACTTCCTTTGGCATCCTGCCCGGGAGCAGCAACAAAATATAAATGATAAATATGGCTATTCCTGCCACGATATACACTGTCATGTAACCTTACCTACTTTTGCTAATCTAATTCAAATCAGTCCCTTTCTCTTAAATTTTTGCGATCGCAAAAACACTAGGTTGTTTGTCTGTTTCACAATAACCTGATCACTTCTTTTTTACCGCTAGTATCTATTATAAACCCATGTTCTTTTATTTACCCTACTATTTTCTCAATCTTTCATTAAAAATAGATTAGTATTTAGACTATTTTCTGTAAAATCTTGTTTTTTAAACCGCTGGTCTGAAAAATTCAAAGATAATTACATCAAAAAACCTCATGTACCGCAGGGGATCATCCGTATCTCGGATTGTCCAACCAGCCAGTTTACCGCCTAATTGGCGGAAAAGACGAAGACTGAGCCGATGATGGGCATCTTTATGGTCATAGGCCACAAAATGAGGACGGGCCGCTACGTTTGTCAGAATCGATGCAATCATTAGACTTTGCCATACCGGCAATTCTTCAAAGCTGCGATGGTTAGCTGATAGCTGTCCTCTGATCACCAGCGGCCGATTTTTGTAAAACCATCGGACAATGCCGGGATGAAAGGACTCCACACAATAAGAGCCCGGATAATGATCCAGAATCGCAGCGGCTTTTTCACAAAGCAGCTGCCAATTTTTGGTGTTTTTCAACTCTACGATAAGTGGTGTTTGGCCATTGACCCGTTTCAAAACATCCGTCAAAAGGGGAATCCCTTCACCGGTCTGTTCCAGGCGATATCCTAAAAGTTCCGTCAGGGAACAATCGGTGATCAATTTATCCACACCACAGACCCGCAGAAGATTGTCATCATGAAAAACCACCACCTGTCCATCGGCACTGAGATTGATATCCAGCTCCATCCCATATCCGGCTTCAACGGCCTTCTCAAAGGCTAACACCGAGTTTTCTGGAATCGACCGATCCTTATTATGAAGGCCGCGATGGGCGTAATGATATTGCCAGAGTCTCGTGTCTGAATTGGGGGGCAACTGAGCCGGCGAAATCATAAACAGATATAAAAGTA